>VSSL01000025.1_pt1 | contig 28557 bp, 27 predicted proteins | sample 4557531 | NCBI WGS metagenome assembly VSSL01 (sample SAMN10986726, study PRJNA523729) | hot springs metagenome | isolation source: hot springs | place: India:Timba, Gujarat | collected 2018-05-31 | reverse complement strand
TCGTCAGGCAGGTTCAAGTAGCCGAGTTTACGGGCGATCTTGGCGTTCTCGACCATGCTGGCGCCCACAAAGGCCATCTTGCGCCCGTGCTCCAGGGCGGCGTTGGCCACCTGCTGCATACGGGAGATCAGCGAGGCAAAGGAGGCGACAATGATGCGCCCTTTGGCATTGCGGAACACCTCCCGGAAAGCCCCGTCAATCACCCGCTCGGAGGGGGTCCAGCCGGGGCGGTCGGCGTTGGTCGAGTCGGAGAGCAGCGCCAAGACCCCGCGGCTCGAAAACTCGGCCAGTTTGGCGTAATCGGTAGGCCAGCCATCAACCGGGGTTTGGTCGAACTTGTAATCGCTGGTGTGCACTACCAAGCCGGCCGGCGTGGTGATGCCCAGGCCAACGCCATCGGGGATGGAATGGCACACATGAAAGAACTCCACCGTGAATGGGCCGATCTGCACCACCTGGCCGGCCTTCACCGTATTCAGCGTCACTCGCTCCAGCAGACCGTTGCGCGCCAGCTTCGCTTCGACCAAACCCCGCGTGAGCAGGGTAGCGTAGATGGGAGCGCGCACTTTATCTATCAGGTGGGCAATAGCCCCGGTGTGATCCTCGTGACCATGGGTAATCACGATTCCCCGCACCCAATCGGCCCTATCCAGCAAATAGCCGAAATCGGGGATGATGTAGTCAATCCCCAGCATATCGTTTTCGGGGAACATCAACCCCGCATCCACAACCAGGATGTTGCGGCCATATTCATAGGCCATCATGTTCTTGCCCACCTCGCCTAACCCCCCTAACGGAATGATGCGTAACTTCTCTTTCTTACTCATATTCTTACTCATAGGTTTTTTGCTTTAACGTTCGTAGGACCTTGGATACAAGATAGGTCTGAAAACTTCCTTGCAGGAAGATCCAAAAGTCAAAATATTAAAACGCCCCGTCGAGGTCGTTCCTGGCGGGGCTTGGGAAGACACTAGGGGAAAACACTCCAAGGGGGACTCCCCCCTGCACGTCCTATCCAAGCGCTTTGGATTGTAGCATGAACGATGAATTTTGTCAAAGTTTCGCGCCGTTAATGCGCCCACTGCGTTTGACTTATCGCCCCCCAGCAAGTAAAATTAGCGCGCCTGTCCTTCCGCCAGCGGGCGATCAACCTCCCCACCAAAGGGATGACGAGTTTTCCATGACCAGTATTGAAAAACTCCCTTCGCGCAGTGAAAACTTCTCCGAATGGTACAACCAGGTCGTGTTGCGCGCCGAGTTGGCCGATTATGCCCCGGTGCGCGGCTGCATGGTGGTGCGCCCTTATGGTTGGGCGCTCTGGGAAAACATTCAACAAGCCCTTGACCGTCGCTTCAAAGAGACCGGCCATGTCAACGCGGCGTTCCCTCTTTTCATCCCCATGTCTTTCCTAGAAAAGGAAAAAGAGCATGTGGAGGGCTTTTCGCCTGAACTGGCTGTGGTGACCATCGGCGGCGGCGAGAAATTGGAAGAGCCACTGGTGGTACGGCCCACCTCGGAGACGATCATCGGCTACATGTATTCGAAATGGATTAAATCGTATCGCGACCTCCCTGTACTCATCAACCAATGGGCAAACGTGGTGCGCTGGGAGATGCGCACGCGCCTTTTCTTGCGTACGCTGGAATTCTACTGGCAGGAGGGGCACACCGCCCACGCTACCGCTGAAGAGGCCATGGAAGAGACGCTGCGCATGTTGAACGTCTACGCCGATTTCGCCATCAACGAAGCCGCCGTGCCGGTCGTGCCCGGCATGAAGAGCGAACGCGAGAAGTTCGCCGGCGCCGAGCGCTCCTATACCATCGAGGCCATGATGGGTGATACCCGCGCCCTGCAGGCCGGGACCTCGCACTTCCTGGGGCAGAACTTCGCCAAAGCCTTTGAAATTCAATTCCTGGACTGGAACAACCAACTTCAATACGCCTGGACGACCTCCTGGGGGCTTTCCACTCGTTTCATCGGGGCTATCATCATGACCCATGGCGACGACCAGGGATTGATCCTCCCCCCCCAAGCTGGCACCCATCCAAGTGGTGATTGTCCCCATCTTCAAGAGCGACGCCGAGCAAGGGGCCGTGATGGAAGCGGTAGAGCGCTTGCGGCGCGAGCTGCACGCCTTTCGCCTCAAGGTGGACGACCGCCTGGAAGTGACGCCCGGCTTTAAGTTCAACGATTGGGAATTGCGCGGGGTGCCCCTGCGTATCGAGGTAGGGCCGAAAGATGTGGCCAACGGCACATTCACCCTGGCACGCCGCGATCTGCCCGGTAAAGAGGGCAAGCACGTCGTGCCCCAGGAGGGAGCTGCCGCCCACGTTGCCAAAACTTTGGAAGCGATTCAACAGAACCTTTATGCTCGGGCGCTCGCCTTCCGCCAGGCCAATACTCACGAACCCAACGATTACGCCGAACTGGTGGAAGTGGTGCAAAGAGGTTGGGCCTATGCTTGGTGGTGTGAAGGGGAAGCCTGCGAGGCCAAAGTGAAAGAGGACTCCAAGGCCACCACGCGTTGTATGCCCCTCGAGCAGCCCGGCGGAGAAGGCGCCTGCATCGTGTGTGGACGCCCGGCGCGGCGCAAGGTGTACTTCGCCCGCGCCTATTGATTTCTCCCTCCCCTCCACTCTATGCCGGCCATCCAACCTGCCCGCCTGAAGCAGCAAGCTGCCCGTCTGGCCGAATATTACCGTCAACCGGAGATCTTCCTGCGCGAGGCACACGCCCTGTTCGATTTTTACGCCGAGCGCGCCCGTCGCCCCCCAAAAGGCGGACGCCCCCGTCCTTTGCTGCCGGCCTACCACCTGCCACCCCCGGTGCTGCGCGCCATCGTCGTGGAGCTTACTCCCCAACTGCGTCATCATCCTCAAGCGGCCTTGGCGCTCTGCGATGCCCTCTGGAAGGAACCCTACTACGAGTGTCGTCTCCTGGCGATCCTGCTCTTTGGCCGCCTCGATCCCAACCCACCCGAACCGCTGCTGCAACGTCTCAACACCTGGCTTACTCCGGATTTGGAGATGGCCCTGCTCGAACCTTTACTCGCTACAGGATTAGAACAGCTAAGCCGCCAACAGCCCCAAGCCTTGTTGGACTGGATCCAAACCCAGCTGGAGAAACCTCAACCCTTTAACCAACAAGTGGGGTTGCGCGCCCTGCTGCCCCTGATTCGCGATCCCGCCTTTGAGAACCTACCCCTCTTTTACCGCCTCATCACCCCTCTATACCACAACCCTCACAGCCGCCTGCGGCCCGATCTCATTGAAGTGTTGAGCGCCTTAGCCCGGCGTTCCCCCCAAGAGACGGCCTACTTTTTGCGCCAGGTCATCCAGCAAGCCAAGTCCGAGGACACCTTGCGTTTGGTGAGACGCAGCCTAAGCGCCTTGCCTCCGGAGTTCCAAAGCAGCCTGTTGCATGCCTTACGGCGGGCGGTGGTGCCGCAACAGACTTCCCCCGCGGGGCAACAGGCCTGAATCCCCGCTTCGCTACCAGAGGGGTGAAGATGAAATTGTGATATAACTGGCAACGAGCGTTAGGGTGATCTCCAGACCCAGACCATTCACCACAAAAAGGAGCAACCATGCGTAAAAAAGGCATCCTTATCACCGGCGCGGCGGGCGAGATCGGTGATTCGTTGATCCGCGCCCTTGCCTCTCAAGGGGAACAGCAAATCATCACCCTCGATCTGAAGCCCCTGCCGCCCGAAAACGCCGGCCTGACCATCCACTTTCAGGGAGATTTGCTCGATCAGGTGTTGCTTGCCCGCCTGGTGAGCGAATTTGATATCGGCACCATCTACCACCTAGCTGCCTTGCTCTCCACCCGTTCCGAATTCACCCCAGAATATGCCCATAAAGTGAACGTAGAGGGCACGCTCACCCTGCTGCGCCTGGCCTCCGATCAATCCCAATGGCGCGGCGAGCCGGTGCTCTTCATCTTTCCCAGTTCGATTGCGGCCTACGGTATGCCCACACTGGAGATCAAAGCCCAATACCCGCGGGTGCGCGAGTGGGAGTGGAACTACCCCACCACCATGTATGGGTGCAATAAGCTCTATTGCGAGATGCTGGGGGTCTATTATTGCCTGCATTACCGTCAACTGGCCGCCGAACGCCCTACCACACTCGACTTTCGCGCCCTGCGCTTCCCCGGCCTGATCAGTGCCTTCACCGTACCCAGCGGCGGCACCAGCGATTACGGGCCGGAAATGCTCCACGCCGCCGCCAAGGGTGTGCCCTATGAGTGTTTCGTTCGGCCCGATACCTGCATCCCCTTCATGGCTATGCCCGATGCCATCACCGCCTTGCTGAAATTGGCCCAAGCACCGGCCGAAAGGCTCACCCGGCGCGTGTACAATGTGACCAGTTTCAGCCTAACCGCGGCCGAGTTCAAAGACATGGTGCTGCGCTACTTCCCTGAGGCGCAGATCACCTTCAAGCCCGACCTCAAGCGGCAAGGTATTGTCGATTCCTGGCCGGCCGGCCTTAACGACAACGACGCCCGCCGCGATTGGGGTTGGCAGCCGGAATACGACCTCGAACGCGCCTTCTCCGAATATTTGGTGCCGAACATCCGCAAACGGTATCAATAACCAACAAAGATTAGGGAAGCACATCAGAATTAACGGTGGAATACCACGAAGAGTTTATAAATAACACCACGCCCGGGCCACTGCTCCTATTCGGCTCGGGCGAAACCTCGCCCAGCGGGCGCAAAGCCTTTGAAGCCCTCTTCAAAACGCTGCCCCCCCGCCCCCACATTGCCCTACTGGAGACCCCGGCCGGCTTTGAACCGAACTCGGCTCAGGTCATCGGGCGGGTGGGCGATTTCTTACAACACCATCTGCAGAACTACCAACCCCAAATCACCGTCATCCCTGCCCGCCGTCGCGGCACACCCTTCAGCCCGGACGAAGAAGAGATCGTTAAGCCCCTGCTTCACGCCGACCTGATCTTTATGGGGCCGGGCAGCCCCACCTACGCCGTGCGTCAATTGAGCGAGAGCCTAGCCTGGCATTACACGCTAGCGCGCCATCGCTTAGGAGCTGCTCTCGCCTTAGCCAGCGCTGCGGCCATTGCCATCAGTGCCTATGCCCTTCCTGTCTACGAGATATACAAGGTGGGGGAAGACTTGCACTGGAAGCCAGGGTTGGATTTTTTCGGCATGTACGGCATTCCCCTTGTGTTCATCCCCCACTGGAACAACCGCGAGGGCGGCGCGACGCTGGATACCAGCCGCTGCTTTATGGGTCAGGCGCGCTTCGCCGAATTGGTGGCGCTCCTCCCGCCACAGGTGACCATCATCGGCCTGGACGAAAAGACCGCCCTATTCATGGATTTACACAGAGGAGTCTGCCGTGTTATCGGCCTCGGCGGGGTGACCCTCATTCACACCGGCCACCACCACCGCGATGCCGAGGAGGGGTTTGGCGCCGACCTAAGAGAGTTAGCCCAACAGCGAGACGGTCACATCCACGTTTACCGCCAAGGGGAGACTTTTCCTCTCAGCGAGTGCTGCCCCCTTGAACATCGCCCCCTGCTTCAGGGGATCCCCCCTTCGGCTTGGAAACAAGCCTTGGAAGCTCAACGCCTTCTTGAGCAAAGCCGCCGCGCCGCAACAGAAAAACCGCCCCTTCTACTACCACAAGAAGCCCCTCCCCCAGTGCAGGCGTTACTGGCTCAACGTCAGGAGGCGCGCGCCCGAGGGGATTACCCCACCGCCGATGCCCTGCGCCAGCAGATCGCCGCCCTGGGTTGGAAGGTGATTGACACCCCTCAGGGCCCCCTTTTGGAGAAAAATGGGTAAATTCACTATTCCCCGCTTCTTTGAAGGAGTACCCCTATGAGCGATAAACTCATTGTTGGTTACATTGGCCTAGGTTTGATGGGCAAACCTATGGCACACAACATCCTCAAGGCGGGCTTTCCTTTAGTGGTGCACAACCGCAGCCGCGCCGCAGTGCAGGAATTGGTCGCCGAAGGAGCGCAGGAAGCCTTCTCCCCCGCTGAAGTAGCCGAACGCGTGGAGGTCGTCTTCACCAACCTTCCCGATACCCCCAACGTGGAGCAAGTGGCCCTTGGCCCGCAGGGCCTCATTGAAGCGGCGCGTCCGGGGCTCATCTATGTAGATAACTCCACCATCCTACCGGCTGCCGCGCGGAACATTGCGCGCCGTTTGGGTGAAAAAGGAGCGCTATGCCTGGATGCACCGGTGAGCGGGGGCGATATCGGCGCCCGCCAGGGCACGCTTTCAATTATGGTTGGTGGGCCAGCGGAAGCATTGCAGCGGGTGCGCCCCGTGCTCGAGGCCATAGGCAAAACCATCGTTCATGTGGGGGATAACGGCGCCGGCCAGATCGCCAAGGCCGCCAATCAGATCATGGTGGCGGCCCAAATGGTGGCCATGGGCGAACTGCTCATCTTCGCCAAGAAGGCTGGCGCGACCCACAGAAGGTCGTCGAGGCCATCCGCGGCGGCGCTGCCCAGTGCTGGACGTTGGATGTGAAGCCGCCGCGCCTTTTCGCCGGGGAACGCCGGCCGGGTTTCAAAGCCGCCCTACAAGCCAAAGACCTCCACATCATCCTGGAAAGTGCCCGTCAATATGGCGTACCTTTGCCTTCCGCTGCCCTGCACGCCCAATTGTTTCAAGCTATGGTGCAAATGGGATTGGGCGAGCTGGACAACTCGGCGGTGATCGCCGTAATCGAAGCCCTGGCGAACACCACCTTGCTCGGTTCATGAGGCGCTATTCGAATGCAACTATCCGCCGCCAATTGCGTAGATCAAAATAGCGAACCAGACAACCCGCAGAGCGGCGACCGGTAGTGCCCCTGCCCATCCGCTCAAGGAAGCCGCACGTGATCCACGAAACCGAATGCATTCAGCAAGCCCTTCAAGGAAACGCTCAAGCCTTCACCTACTTGGTTGAGCAATACCAGCGCCCGGTGTTCAACCTGTGCTATCGCATGTTGGGCGATTGGCAAGATGCTGAAGACGCTGCTCAGGAGACCTTTCTGCGCGCTTTTCAACACCTGCGGCGTTACGATCAAAAGCGCCCCTTCGTCACCTGGTTGCTCTCCATCGCTGCCCACCACTGCATTGACCAGACTCGCAAACGGCGTTTCCGCCTGGTCTCAACCGACGAGGCCCCCGAAAGCGACCTAGCCCAGCCCCCACCCAGTGTGGAGGCCCTGGTCAGCCAAAACGAGGAGCACCAGCGCTTGCAAGCCTTGCTGTGCCAACTCGAACCCTTCGACCGCGCTGCCGTTGTTCTGTATTACTGGTACGACCTACCATATGAAGAAATCTGTCGCACCCTTGGCCTAACCACGAGCGCACTCAAGAGTCGTCTACACCGCGCACGTCGCGCCTTGGCTGAGGCTTGGGGAAAAGGAGAGGGTACAACCAGTAAAAACCCTAGGCACGAGAACCCGGCACCGAGCATTCTTCCGCCGCCTGGAGAACCGTTACTGGTGGAAAGGATCGCCTGATGGACCATCCCTACATTCAAGAACGCCTGTTGGACATCCCTGCTACACTAACCCCTCAGGAAAGCGCGTTGCTGGCAGCGCACGTAGCTGCTTGCCCCGAATGCCGCGCCTTGAAGGAGAATTTGCAAAACCTAGAGCGCGCCTTGCAAGCGCAGCCCATGCTCGCTCCCTCTGCCGATTTTGCCCAACGCTGGCAACAACGTTGGAACCTCGAGCGCCAACGCGCTTTCCGCCGCCAACTGCTGGTCACCTTTATTGTTTGCCTGGGTGCAGCGGGGCTTTCGCTGGGGTTGCTCCTAGCTTCGCTTTGGCCGTATCTGCGCTCGCTCGAACTGCTCTTAGGGATAGCCCTTTACCAAGCCATTGCCTGGGGTCTCGCCCTGCTGCGGGGGCTGAACCTGGCCGGGGTTGCCTTGGGCAACCTGATCCAATGGCTACCGCCCTCGTTTTGGGTGCTGAGCATGGGCATCCTTTGTCAGCTGGCCGTTCTGTGGGTTGTCTGGCTTCGCACGCTCATCAACCCTAGCCAAAACAGACAAAGGAGGCTCGTAATCTTGTGAAAAAAACATTTGGAGGTCTTTCCCTATTGCCTCTCTTCGCCATCTTGGGGCTGCTCGCCCTGGGTCTGATGGCCTTTGCTCCCGCGGGGCCCGCACTCCAAAGAGAGGGGGAGGCCAAAGTAATCTTCGGCGCCAACTATACCCTCAAAGGTGGAGAGACGCTGGATAGTGACCTGGTGGCGCTGGGCAGCAACGTGGTGTTGCAGAAGGACTCCCTGGTGCGCGGCGATGTGCTCGTACTGGGCGGCAATCTGCAAGTGCAGGGCCGCGTGCAAGGGGATGTCGCCGTCCTAGGCGGTTTGCTCAACCTGGGGCCGCACGCCGTGGTGGAAGGGGATGTCACCGCTCTCGGTGCTCGCTACCAACGTGCGAAGGAAGCTCAAGTCTACGGGGAGGAAATCACGCAGAACACTTTTCCTGCGTTTGGAGGGCCATCTACTTGGCGCTCGGATAGGGTGTGGACGACAACCACCCACCCCCTGGTAGCGCTCTTTTGGGGCGTGCTCTGGTGGTTGGGGCGCGCTTTCCTATGGGCAGCGCTTGCCCTGCTGGTGACGCTTTTCATACCGCGCCCCGTGGAGCGCACTGCTCAAGCCGCCCTGGCGCAGCCGGCTCCCGCTCTGGGGTTGGGTTGCCTCACCATTCTAGTAGTGCCCATCCTGCTCCTTCTCCTGGCCATCACCATCTGCGGCATCCCCTTCGCATTGCTCGGCGGCCTTGCCCTCTTTGCTGCTTGGGCGTTGGGCATAATCGCCTTAGGGCAGGAAAGCGGCAAACGCTTAGCGGCTTTGCTGAAACAAGAGTGGGCTCCTGCGGTCTCCGCAGCCTTGGGCACCTTCTTGTTGATGCTCATCCTGGGTGGTATCGGCAGCGTCGTGCCTTGTGTGGGCTGGCTGGTGCCTTTTATCGTCGGTCTGTTGGGGTTAGGGGCAGCGCTGATCACCCGCTATGGCTCGCAGGATTATGCCAGCGTGATCGCCCCGGCGCGCCCGCCTTCCCCTCCTTCTACCACGCCGCCAACCCCTCCTAGCGCCGAAGAACTGCCTCCGCCTGCTCCGCCGCCTGGCGAGGAGAGCGCGAACGAGGCTGCGCCCTCCACGAGCGCCTCGCCTCCGGAAGAGGGGCTAAGCAACGAATCCCCGGAAACGCCGAAGCGCTCCCGTCGCAAGCGTCCCTCCAGCGAAGAAGGGTAAACCTGTCAGCAATCAAAAGAGCGAGGCGCCTGGCTGGCGCCTCGCTCTTCTCCGTTTCCTGAACTCCTGTTTTTCAGAAGAGCGCAAACATCGCCCGACCGGCCAGGTCAATCAACGGCGCAGCAAACAGGCTGACCAGCACCACCCCCAGTGCTGTGACATAGGCAGTGGCCAACAGCCAACCCTCTCGCCGTACCTCTGGTTCCCCTTCCTGCATGTACATGGTGACGACCACCCGCAGGTAGTAGTAGGCGGAGATCAAAGAAGTGATCACGCCGATCAGCGCCAAGCCAATGAAGCCTCCCTCAATCACCGTGCGAAAGAGGAAGAATTTACCCACGAATCCTAAGGTCGGTGGCACGCCAATGAACGAGAGCATGGCCACGGTCATGGCCGCCGCCAGAGCCGGCTGCTTGCGTCCCAACCCGGCGTAATCGCTCAATTCCAAACCGCGCTCATCGGTCTGTTCCAGGGCGATCACCACTGCCCAAGCGGCGAAGTTGGTCAGGGCGTATCCCACCAAGTAGAAAAGCGCCGCGGCTACGGCATCCCGCCAAACCTGAGCCTGACCATAGGGCACGAGCGCCATTAAGATGTAGCCAGCGTGGGCGATGCTGGAGTAAGCCAAGAGACGTTTGATGTTCCGCTGGGCGATGGCCACCACATTCCCCAAAATCATGGTCAGCGCGGCCACCGTCCATAGGATGGGCGTCAGGTTTTGCGCCAGGGAAGGGAAGACCAAGATAAAGATGCGCAGCAGGGCGGCGAAGCCGGCGCCTTGGCACCCACCGCCATGAAAGCGCTTACCGCCGAAGGCGCTCCCTGATACACGTCCGGGGTCCACATGTGGAAGGGCACCACTGCCACCTTGAACCCCAAACCAACCAAAATCAACGCCGCCCCGATGAGGAGCAAGGCTGTGTCATAGCCTCCTGCTTGAATAACCTGTACGACCTGAGCAATGGCAGTTGAGCCACTCGCCCCATAGACCAACGCCGTCCCATAGACGAAGAACCCCGAGGCAAATGCCCCTAGGAGGAAATATTTGATGGCCGCCTCTTCGGAGCTCAAGCGCGGCACGGCAATACCCGCCAAAACGTAGAGCGGAATTGAGAGCAATTCCAAGGCTAAAAAGACAATGATCAGATCGCCGGCCATGCCCATCAGCATCATGCCGGAGATGGAGAAAAGCAGCAGAACGTAGTATTCCCCCCGCTCGATGCCACTGCGTTGGAGGTAATCGTGTGAGAGGATGACCGCCGCCAACCCGCTAAGCAACAGCAAGGCGTTTAAGAAGTGCGAGAAGGGGTCAATCACCACCATGCCGCCGAAGCCACGCACCTGCAGTGAGCTGCGAATCAGGGCTAGGCTTAGGGTGGCGAGTAGGAGCACACCGGCGAGCGCCGCGGTGAGCCCTTTACGCTGGGCAGGGATGAATACGTCTATGAGGAGCAAGAGACATGCCCCACTTACCAGGACGAGGATGGGGAGGATCGCTCCCAAAGAAGGCCACAAGTCGCTTGGCATAATCCAACTCCTCAACTGTGCGGGCGGCGAGCGCCGCTGTCTCTCCGCCGGCTTACCTTCACGGTAGCCCCGCCATAATTGGGCTCTGAAGCATACGCACCAGGTTTTCCACCGCCGGCGCCATCAACATGAAGAACGGCTTGGGGTAGAGGCCAATCCAAAAGATTAGAAAGACAAGCGGCGCCAAAGTGAGCACTTCGCGCCAATTTAGGTCGGGAAGGTTGCGGTTTTCCTCTTTGGTAATCGGCCCCAGGAACAGTTTCTGGAACATCAACAGGATATATACCGCCGCCAAGATAACGCCGATCGCCGCCAAGCCGGCAAACCAATGGCTGCCCAAAGCTCCCCCAGGCTGGCCGGCGCCCCAGCTGCCTAGCAGGATGGTGAACTCACCCACAAAGCCGTTCAAGCCGGGCAAGCCCATTGAAGAAAGGGAGACGATTAAGGTCAGCGCCCCATAAACGGGCATCACTTTCCACAAACCGCCGAAAGCGTCCATATCGCGGGTATGGCGCCGTTCGTAAATCATGCCCACGATCAAGAACAAGGCCCCCGTGCTCAGACCGTGGTTCACCATTTGTAGGATGCCACCTTGAATGCCCTGGCTGTTCAAGGCAAAGAGGCCGAGCATTACGAATCCCAGGTGGCTCACCGAGGAGTAAGCCACCAGTTTCTTGACATCGGTCTGAGCGTAGGAAACCGCCGCCCCATAAAGGATGCCTATTACCGCCAAGGCAGCCATCCACGGAGCAAGTTGCACCGCCGCCAGTGGGAAGAGCGGCAAGTTAAAGCGCACAAAGCCGTAGGTGCCCATCTTCAGCAGCACGCCAGCCAGGATGACCGAACCGGCCGTAGGCGCTTCCACGTGGGCATCGGGCAACCAGGAGTGCAACGGCCACATCGGCACCTTGATGGCAAAAGCCGCTGCAAACGCTAAGAAGAGCCACAACTGCAAGTTCGCTGGGATGTCGTTCTTAGCGATGAGGTCAGGCAATTGAAAACTGCCCTGGTAAATGCCCAACCATAGGATGGCCAACAACATCAGGATGGAACCGGCCATGGTATAGAGGAAGAACTTCACCGCGGCGTAGATGCGGCGCGGCCCACCCCATACCCCAATCAGGAAATACATGGGCACCAGGGTGAATTCCCAGAAGATGTAGAACAAAAACAGGTCTTGCGCTAGGAAAACGCCCACCATCCCCACTTCGAGCAGCAAGAAGAAGAGCATGAAGTCCTTAACTCGTTCTTCGATGGCCGTCCAGGTGGAGAGGATGGAAATCGGCGTGAGCAGGGTGGTCAGGAGCAGCAACAGGATGCTCAGGCCATCCACCCCTAGAAAGTAGCGCACCTCCCAGCGTGCAATGGGAATCCAGGGTAGGTTGATTACCAATTGCAGCGAGGGGTCTTTGGGGTTAAAGTAGGCCAAAACTGCCAAGGAGAAAGCAAAGGTAATCGTGGAGGTGAGCAAGGCCACCCAGCGAATGGCGTTCTTCTGCTCCTGCTTCAGGAAAAGGATGATCACCACGCCGACCAACGGGAAGAAAGTGACCAAGGTCAAGGGGTGTAACAGGTGGTTCAGGAACGAGTTCATGGAACATCCTCCAAAGGACGAGGCTGTTGAGGGGTTCTCCTAACGCAAGGCCAGATATCCCAAGATGAGCACCACCCCAATAAATATGGAGAGGGCATAATTGCGCACGTAGCCACTTTGTACCCTACGCAGAGCGAGCGCCGCCCGTTGCACCAGGGCGGCCAGGCCGTTGAAAGCAGCATCAATCCCGCCCAGGTCAATGCGCAAGGAGAGCAAGCGGGTAAACAGGTTATAGCCGCCCATGATGAGCGTATCGTGGAACCAATCGTGCCAAAAACGCCAGTCCACCACTTCGGCCAACCAGCGCGCCAGGGCTACGTACGGGTTGAGGATCACTGTCTGATAGAGTTCATCCACCCAATACTTGTTCTTCAAGAGGGTGAATAGGGGGCCGATGTACGCGCTTAGTGGGTCTTCAGGGCGACGCGCCACCGGTAAGGACCAAAACTCGGCGAAACGCTGAGGGTTATACAGCCACCACCCAAGCGCAATGGCGCCGAGGGCCACAAGGGTGCTGATGAGCGCCACCACGGGCAGGAATTCGCCGGCGTGCGCCAATTCCCCCAAGGTGTGCTCCAGCCAATGGGCGAAGTTATGAAACCCTTTGAAGGGTAAGTTGATCAACCCACCGAAGAAGGAGAGGACCGCCAAAATGAGCAAAGGCACGGTGATCACCGCCGGGCTCTCTGCGGCGTGTTCGGCGGCTGGGCTGCGCGGCTTGCCGAAAAAGACCATAAGGATTTGGCGGGCCATATAAAAAGCTGTGAAAATGGCGGCCACCGTCAGCAAACCGTAAGCCCACGAGAACTTCTGGCTGGCATCGGCGAGGATTTCGTCTTTCGACCAAAAGCCGGCCAAAGGCGGAATGCCCGCCAGCGCCACGGCCCCAATCAGATATACCCAGAAGGTGGTGCGCATACGCTCTTTTAGGCCGCCCATGTTGCGCATATCTTGAGGGTCAAAGGCGTGGGCGTGCCCTTTGAGCAGCTTGCGCAAGTGGGGGTCGTGTTCCACGTGATGATGGCCGCGCTCCAACCCTTGGATCACCGAACCAGAGGAAAGGAATAAGAGCGCCTTGAAGAAGGCATGGGTGACCAGATGGAACATGCCGGCCACAAAGGCTCCCATCCCCACTGCGGCGACCATGAAGCCCAACTGGCTAATGGTGGAGTAGGCCAACACCCGTTTGATGTCGAATTGCCCCAGGGCAATGGTCGCGGCGAACAAAGCCGTAGCCGTTCCCACCAGGGTCACCCAAAATTGCGCCGTGGGCACCAACACGTAAATCTCCGCCGAGCGCGCGATCAGGTAAACGCCGGCGGTCACCATAGTGGCGGCATGAATGAGCGCCGAGACGGGCGTAGGGCCGGCCATTGCATCGGGCAACCAAACATAGAGCGGCAGCTGCGCCGATTTTCCCGTCACCCCAATGAGCAAACATAGGGTGATAAAGAGCAACACACCGGGCTGCTGGGCGGCCACCTGCGGCGCTTGCTCAAAGATGCCATGGAACTCAAACGTGCCAAACGTCCAAAAGATGGCGAAAGCGCCCAACATAAAGCCGAAATCGCCAATGCGGTTGGTCACCATGGCCTTCTTGGCCGCTAGGGCGTTGCCGATACCGTCCTTGCCTTTTTCGTACCAAAAACCGATCAGCAAGTAGGAACACAGACCAACCCCTTCCCAACCTACGAAGAGCATCAGGTAGTTATCGCCGCTCACCAGCACCATCATGGCGGCGATGAACAAGTTCATGAAGACAAAGAAGCGGCGAAAACGTCCGGGGTCACCGTTGTGGCGCACATCCTCATGCATATACCCGATGGCGTAGATGTGGATAAGCGTGCCTACCCCGGCAACGACCAGCATCATCGTCACCGAGAGGGTATCCACCTGAAACGCCCAGCGAATGTGCAACTCGCCAATGGTGATCCAATCCGCTAGGGGGACCACCATGCCCTCCGGGTGACCACGCAGCGAGTAAGCCAAAAGCACCGCAACAACAAAGGAAAGCCCCGAAGCGAGGCTGGCTACACCGCCGACGATGGCCTCACCAGCTTTGCTGCGTTGCAGGATGATCCCGCCGAAGAATATGTTGAACAACAGCCCGATCAGCGGGAAGAAGACAATCCACGGCGCAAGGGCGAAAAACTGCGGAGCATTCGACACGGCTTCTTCAAAGAACATAGGCACCTCTTCTCCCAGAATGGGAAATGAGCGCTAAGGTAGCGATACCCCAGGCTCAACCGCTCAGGCTGTTCATCTGGTCAATGTTGATGTTGTGCTTGGTGCGGAAAATGGCTACAATGAGCGCCAAACCCACGGCTACCTCTGCGGCGGCCACAGCCATCACAAAGAAGACAAACACTTGCCCGCTCACCGCCTGATAAAAGCGCCCAAAAGCCACAAAGGCCAGGTTGGCGGAATTAAGCATCAACTCCACCGACATGAAGATGACGATGGCGTTGCGCCGCACAAGCACCCCCAATGCGCCAAGGGTGAACAAGATGGCCGAAAGAACCGTATAGTACTGGACAGGCACCATGCATTCTCCTCCGAAGTCAACGTACGAGAAGCGCCCTGCGAAACGCCAAGGCTCCTAGGTCTTCGGGCTGGGCCGGCGGGTGAGCACTATGGCGCCGATCATGGCAGCCAGCAACAACACCGAGATAATCTCAAAAGGCAATAAATAATCGGAGAAAAGCAACGTGCCCACTGCCGCCGGCGAGCCAAAGCCTGCTGGCACAGCTTTCTCCACTTCGAAGACGCCGCCTCGCACCAAGAACACCAACCCTGCCTCGACAATAAGGATGACCCCCAGAACCGCAGCCAAGGGTCGTTGCCAGGGTAGGGCATCCGTCCCTCCGAGCCGCTCTGCACCGAGGAGCATGATCACAAAAAGGAAAAGCACCATGATCGCCCCCGCGTACACCGCCACCTGGGCCAGGGCAATGAATGGCGCCGCTAAGATGAGGTAGTAGATAGCAATGGCGGTGAAGTTGATGATCAGGTTCAGGGCGGCGTAGATGGCGTTACGGCTGAGCAACAACCCCAACGCCGAAGCGACCGCCACAATGGCCAGACCGAGGAAAAGGATCCAATCCAACACCATAGCAGGCTCCAGGTCTAATCTTGTGGGTCTTGCATCACCGGCACCGAGCGGGTGTAAACCCCCGGCTCCACCTTTTGCGGCGTAGGCTTACCACCCGGTGGCACCGGCTCCAGCAACATCTCCTTGGTGTAGATGGCGCTGCGGCGATCGGTGAAGGAGACTTCATAGTTATCACCCAGGACGATCGCCTCCGTGGGGCAGGCATCTTCACAGTACCCGCAGAAAATGCAACGCAAGAGGTTGATCTCATAAACCCGGGCATAGCGCTCACCGGGCGAATAGCGCTCCTCATCCGTGTTCTCGGCCGCCTCGACAAAGATGGCATCCGCCGGGCACGCTGCGGAGCATAACGAGCACCCAATACACTTCTCCAGGCCATTGTCGTAGCGCTTGAGCACATGGCGCCCTTTGAAGCGCGTGCGCACCGGCCGCTTCTGTTCGGGGTATTGGATGGTCACCGGCGGGCTGACCATCTCACGCAGCGTGGTGGCCAAGCCGGTAAAGGTCGCTCTCACGCCTTCGAAGGTGTCCTTAATCAGAGACATCGCTACCTCCAAACTTCAAAAATCATCCCATACAACACTTTTTACATCACACCATTAACGGAGAAACCACTGCGGGAACAGCAACATGATCACCGCCGTCAGGAAGACGTTCAATAACGCCAAGGGCAAAAGCACCTTCCAACCCAGCGCCATCAATTGATCGTAACGAATGCGCGGCAGGGTGGCGCGCACCCAAATGATGCCCCACAGCAGCACGATCACCTTGGCCGAGAGAACAAAGGGTCCCAGCCAGGCACCCCAGGGCTGGTCGGTGACGAAGGGCAAATGATAACCGCCCAAGAAGAGCGTGGCCGCAATGGCGCTCACCACAATCATCTTGATGTACTCGGTCATCATGAAAAGGGCGAACTTCATGCCGGAGTATTCCACATGGTAGCCGGCAGTCAGTTCTTGTTCGGCCTCCGGCATATCGAATGGAGCCCGATTGATCTCAGCGAGCGCGGCGATCAGGAACAGGACAAAGCCCAAGGGTTGGTAGAGCACAAACCAGCCGATCTCCATCTGGCGGCGCACAATCTCAGCAAGGCTAAGGGAGCCGGCCAACAGGATGGGGCCGACAAAAGAGAGCGCCAGCCCCAATTCGTAACTGATCATCTGAGCCGAGGAGCGAATGCCACCGAGCGTAGCATACTTATTGTTCGACGACCAGCCCGCCAAAACGATGCCGTAGACCGAGATCGAGGTGATGGCCGCGATGTAGAGAATGCCCACGTTCAGGTGGCCGGCCACCGAGAGGTGCACCTCCCGCCCGAAGATGTGCACGGTATCGCCAAAGGGCACCACGGCCAAAATGATCAAAGCCGGCACCGTGGTAATGATCGGGGCGCTGATAAAGAGCAACTTATCCGCTTGGGAGGGGATCAGCTCCTCCTTGAAAATAAGTTTGATGGCATCGGCCACCGGTTGCAACAACCCATACGGCCCGGCGCGGTTCGGCCCGTAGCGATTCTGAAAGCGCGCCAAGAATTTGCGCTCCATATAGGTCAGGTAGGCAAACCCCACCAACAAAACGAGCACCAGGATCACGGCTTTGATCGTCCATTCTATCCACAACGCAAGGTCCATAGCCATCCGTCCTTGTTATGAGGCGTGTTCTAGCGCAAACAGGCACACCCTCCACTCAGCCGGCAGGTTTGATCTCCACCAGTGTCGGCCCTTCCAGGGGCAAGCCGTAACTGCGGGGCGCCAGCACAACCCGTTCGGGCAAATCGTCGCCCACGCGTACGTGCACCAAAACGCTTTGCCCCACATCGCTGAAGGTGAGGCGCGCCAGGGCCCCGGGTTGTACCTTGAGGCGTGCCGCTTCCTCGCGGCCAACCACAATGTACGGCTCACCGATGCGCTGATGCAGTAAGCGCGAGGGCATCAACGTTGAACCGCGGTCGTAGAGACGGGTGATGGGGAAAGCCATACGGCCAAGCACCGGCACTTTGAAGTCGCTCACCTCAGGCCAGGTGAGCAAGGAGGTGCCACTTTCGCTCAGCGGCAAAGGCACCCCCAATCCCTGGGTGTTCTCATAAGTGGTGCCACCATAGTACAAATCATCCCGCCCAACGATGGGCCACTGTTCCTGTACTTCGGCTAATTTCTGGTACGTAAGTCCACGGAAGGCCGCTGTCTCCGCGGCCAAACGGGCGAAGACCAACGCCGCGCTGCCCTGGGCAAACCCTTCCAGCCCGAGCCGCTCGGCGATGAAGGCGGGGATGTCGTAATCCGCTTGCGGACCGACCAAAGGAGGTTCGATCGCAGTCAACAGAGGCGCCCGCCGTGGTCCGGGGCTTTCCACCTTAGGGGGAACCGCGCTCACCGCGGGCAACGCGGGGTAGAAGCGCTGTACCCGGCGCTCACCGGAGGTATAACTCCCCTCACGCTCAATCCACGACTGAGCCGGCAAGACCACATCCGCCAGGCGCGCTGTCTGAGTCAGGTAAAGGTCCTGGACTACTACGAATTTCTGACCACCAAAGGCGGGGTGATAGGCCGGATTATCCCCCACCGGGTCAGCGGCCACGATGTAAAGCGCCTGTGCCGCAGCCAGCTCTTCCGCCAAAGCTCCCATGGGACGCCAGCCTAGTTCCCAAGCGCCTTGATCGTTTCCCCGTGGCCAAACCGCCAGCAAGCCATTGTTGGGGCGCCCCACGTGGTTCGTAGTCAGCAGCAGGTTGGCACAGGCCTGAGCCAGGGCCTGGGTTTCGCTCAAACCCATACCATCGCTGCCATAGATCACCACGGCATCCTGCGCTTCGGCAAAGGCGCGCGCCGCGGCCTTTAGGTCAGCGCTGCGCGCCAGTTCCTGAATGCCTTCGGGGAGTGGGGGGCGCTTGGGAGAGAGCGCGTTGACCAACGCCAGCACCGCCGCGGCTGCCATACCGAAGGGGAAACGCAGGCGGTAATCGGCCTGGCGGTCGAGCTTGGTGGGGCGAGCATTGAGCACGATGAGCGTTGCCCCGCGCTGGGCCGCTTGGCGCACTCGTAGCCACCACAAAGGCGCCTCTTCTTCTAAATCGGAACCCACCACCAGAATCGCATTCCCCTTGCCCATGTCGGCGAAGTTGGTGCCCGGCGAGAACCCAATTTGGCTGGTGAGGTCACCGCCGGCCATGGTGGTATAGAGGGCAGTCTTGCCCTGCAAAGCCAAGGTCAGTTTGCGCAGGTTGAACAGGTCCTCATTCGCCAACCGCCCGCTGGCCAGGGTGACCAAGCCGCCTTTCGCCGCCCCAAAGCGCTCGGCCACTAGGCTTAGGGCCTCCTCCCACGAGGCCGGTTGCAACTCGCCACCCTTGCGCACCAGGGGTTGCTGCAAGCGTTCGTCGTTGTAAGCGCCAAAGTGATGGCCGAAGCGACCTTTATCACAAATCCAAATCTCGTTCACCATCTCGTTTTGGCGGGGCATCACCCGCTTGACCACCCAGCGCCCTCCGGCGACCGCCTCGCGGCGGATGTTGAGCGTAAGGTTACACCCCACCGGGCAGTGATTACAAATTGAAGCCGCTGCTTGCAGCTCCCAGGGGCGCGCCCGGAAGCGAAAATCGGCGGTGGTGAGCGCCCCTACGGGGCAAATATCGGTGGTGTTCCCCGACCAGTAGGAATCGAAACCGGGTTCGGAGAAGGAGACGATCTCCAAGGAGCGCCCCCGTTGCGCAAAACCGATCACCGGATCGTCGGCAATCAGGTCTTGGAAGCGCACACAACGCCCACACTGAATGCAGCGTTCGCGATCCAAATAGATCAACTCCCCCAAGGGCACTTGCTTGGCTAGGTGTTTCTTGTCCTCGTAAAGGAAGCGACTCTGGCCGGGGCCAAAGGCCATGGTCAAGTTCTGGAGAGGGCACTCGCCGCCTTTATCGCAGATGGGGCAATCCAGGGGGTGAGAGGTGAGTAGAAACTCCAGAATGTCTTCACGACCCTCTTTCACCTTCGGCGTGGCGCCCAGCACAACCATCCCTTCCGAGACAGGGGTGGTGCACGCCGTTTCCAGCTTGGGTCCGAACTGAATCTTAAGCGAGCCATCCTCTTCGCGCAGCGGTTGGCCGGTGGCGCGGTCGATCACCGGGCGGCCAATCTCAACCAGGCACATACGGCACATGCCGACCGGCTCCATCTTTGGATGGTAACAAAACACCGGAATGTCTACGCCGACCTTTTTGGCGGCATCTACTACCAACGTGCCTTCCGGCACCTGAACGGGGATTCCGTCAATCGTCAGCGAAATCATCTTTGCCATAGCCCTACCCATCCCTAATCGCTTGCCGCCAGCGCCTCTACTTGGGGCGCCGAGACCGCCGCGCCCACCGCTTGGTCAAATTCCGAGCGGAAGCGCTCGATCCCCGAAAGCACCGGTTCTATCGAAAACTCACCCAGAGCGCACAGACACTTACCGCGCATCTGACTCGCCACCTCGTAGAGCAGGTCCACATCCTCACGCTTGGCTTCCCCTCGAACGATGCGGCGGGTAAGATGGGACATCCAGTAAGTGCCTTCGCGGCAAGGGGTGCATTTGCCACACGATTCGTGGCGGAAAAAGCGGGTTGTTTTATCAATGAGCCAGGGGATGCTCACCGAGTCGTCAATCACAATTACCGAGGCGCTGCCCAACTGGCCACCCACACTGGGCACGCTTTCGTAATCCATAGGCGTATCCAGAGCACGGTCATCGGCTACGATGAGCGCCGAGCTCGCGCCGGCGGCCATAATCGCCTTGATGCGCCGACCAGGGGGGACACCCCCACCATGCTCGAAGATTAACTCCCGAAAGGTGGTCCCCAAGGGCAGTTCGTAATTGCCCGGCCGCTGCACACATCCCGAAAGGCAAAACACCTTCGGGCCAGGGCTTTTCTCTGTGCCGATGGAGCGATACCACTCCGCCCCTTTCTCGATGATGGGCGGGACGTTGGTCAACGTCTCCACGTTGTTAACCACCGTGGGTTTCCCATACAGCCCAAAGGAGGGTGGGAAGGGGGGCCGCAAGCGTGGTTGCCCCAACTTACCCTCCAGCGATTCCAGTAAGGCAGTCTCCTCACCGCAGATGTAGGCGCCCGCCCCCAGATGGGTGTAGAGGCGCAGAGAGTAGGACGTGCCAAAGAGGTTATCCCCCAGCAGACCGGCAGCCTCCAGGGCTGCAATATGCTTATCAAGGCGGGCAGCCAGCTGCCAAAATTCACCGCGCAGGTAAATATAGGCCGCGTTCGCTTGAATGGCGTAGGCGCAGATGGCCAACCCTTCCAAGAACTGATAGGGGTTACCCTCCATGATCTCGCGATCTTTGAAGGTGCCGGGCTCCGATTCATCGGCGTTGGCCACCACATAATGCGGCCAATTGCGGTTATCCACAAACGACCATTTCAGACCGGTAGGGAAGCCGGCGCCGCCCCGCCCGCGCAACCCAGAGGCCTTGACCACCTCGATCACCTCGGCCGGCGACATTTGGGTGACGGCCTTCTCAAAGGCCTTGAACCCTCCGTGCAGGCGGTAGACCTCCAGCGTGCCAATATCGGGAATATCGCGATGGCGCAGCAGGATGTACGGGCCTTGTTCTTTAGCCATGGCCTTCCCTCCCCCGCTTGCGCGCAGCGTCGGCGCGCAGTTGTTCGATAAGCATCAAAGCGCTTTCCACGGTTTGATTTTCGTGATAGGTCAGTCCACTGCCCGATTGCACCTGAAACATGGGCGCCCGGTCGCAAGCCGCCAAGCACATCACCGGTTCCACCGTGATCAGCCCGTCCTCTGTGGTTTCCCCAGGGCGGATGTTCAAACGCGCGCACAACTCCTCCATGAACTTCTCCGCGCCGCGCAAGGCACAGGGCAAGTCGGTGCACACTTGGATGTGGTACTTGCCCTTGGGCTCCTCGTAATAGAGGCTATAAAAACCGACCACGGAGGCCACCTCGGTGGTCGTCATCCCCAAAATGGCAGCGATCTCCGCCATATCCTCGCGGTTTACGTACATCTTATCCCGCTGGGCTAGGTAGAGCAACGGCATCACCGCCGAGCGGCGCTGCTCCGGGGGGTATTTGGCCAAAATGGCCTGGATCTCTTGGGCGTACTTTTCAGCCAGCATAGCACCTCGCCACCAGCGCGGCTTGCAGCCGCAGATCTTCGTTGAAAGGGTTCCTTACGGTCAATTCCAATCCGGGCAGGGAGATCAACGGTCAATATCGCCCAGAACGATGTCCACAGTGCCGATCAGAACCACCAAATCGGCCACTAAGTGGCCTTTGGCGATCACCGGCAAAACCTGCATGTTGGTGAAAGAGGGCGTGCGCCAGTGGATGCGATAGGGTTTTGGGCCGCCATCGCTCTCCAAGTAGACACCCAACTCACCGCGCGGCGACTCCACAGCCACATACACCGAACCTTTGGGAGGGCTAAACCCCTCCGTCCACAGCTTGAAGTGATGGATGAGCGCTTCCATGCTCACCCCCAGCTCGCTGCGCGGGGGAGGGACGTACTTGCGGTTGTTGCTGCGCACCGGCCCGAGCGGCAACTTGTTCAGCGCCTGCTCAACAATGCGGGTGGATTGGCGCATCTCCTCGATGCGCACCAGGTAGCGGGCATAGGTATCTCCATCGGTGTGAGTGGGAATATCGAAGTCGTAGAGCTCATAGCCGGAATAGGGTTGCGCCTTGCGCAGGTCGTGGGCAATGCCCGAAGCACGCAGCATTGGCCCTGTGACGCCGTACTGCAAGGCTACCTCCGGCTTGAGCACCCCGATGCCCTTGGTGCGTTTAAGGAAGAGAGGGTTGCGGGTGAGCAAACGTTCGTACTCCTCAATCCGCTTCGGGAAAAGCTTGATAAAGTTGCGCACCGCGTCCTCAAATTCCACAGGCACATCCCGCCACAACCCCCCAGGGCGGAAGTAGGAGGTCATCATTCGCTGCCCACTGCAGAGCTCGAAAATATCGAGGATGATTTCGCGCTCTCGGAAGCAGTAAAGGAAGACCGACATGGCCGCCATATCTAGAGCGTGGGTGCCCAACCATACCAGGTGGGAGGCGATGCGCTGCAGCTCGGTGAGGATCACCCGAATCGCTTGGGCGCGCGGCGGCACGTCTAAGTCGGCCAACTTCTCAATCGCCAAACAATAGGCCAGATTGTTGCCCAGGTTGTTCAGGTAGTCCAGGCGGTCGGTCATCACTACGGCTTTCTCGTAGGTTTTGGCCTCCATGTTCTTTTCGATTCCGGTGTGCAGGAAGCCGATGTCGGGGATGCAGTTGACCACCACCTCGCCATCCAGTTCAAGCAAAAGCCGCAACACCCCATGCGTGCTGGGATGCTGCGGCCCCATGTTAAGCAACACCGTCTCACCCTGCAGCGCCCGCTCAGAGACCAGGTGCTTAAAATCTTCCAACGAAGCAGGGGTAAGGGTAAGTTCCATCTCAGTGGTCATGGCCTCACTCCTGAGCATAGGGCTTGCGCAGGTCTATCTCGTCGAAGTTGAACGAGAATTGCACTTCCTCGTGCCCCAGGGGGTAATCCTTGCGCAACGGATGACCAACCCAATCGTAAGGCATGAGGATGCGACGCAAATCGGGATGCCCCTCAAAGCGGATGCCGAACATATCCCACAGTTCGCGCTCGAACCAGTTAGCGTTGGCATATACCGAGGTGATGGAAGGCATGCTTGGGGCATTGCCATCCAACGGCACTCGCAAGCCAATAATGGCGTTGTGCTTCAAGGAGCGCAAGCGGTAAACGACATGAAAGCGAGGGGTCTGCTGTGGCCAGTAATCTACCGCAGTCTCCTCGCTCAGCAGCTCAAAGTTATAGTCGTCGCGTAAGGACCGGCAAGCTTCGACAATGTGTTCAGCAGGCAAAATCACGCTCACCTCGCCGCGAAACTCGTATACCCCGGCGCCAAAGCGTTCTTTGAAAGATTGGACAATGGACGGAATCAACTCACTCATCGCACACCTCATCAACTACGGCTAAGGGGAGGGAGGCCAAGGAGCTGCCTTGGCCATCCCCATGGCTACTAAGCCCAATCCTTGAAGCGCTCCCCTTTAACCTTCTCGTATAGGGTGATAATCCCATGGATGAGCGCTTCCGGGCGCGGCGGGCAACCGGCCACGTAAACATCCACCGGCACTACTTCATCCACGCCTTGGACAATGGCGTAATTATTGAAGACCCCTCCGCAGGAGCGCAATCGCCCATTGAGATCACCCACTTCGGATCGGGCATCTGGTCGTAGAGGCGGCGCAACACCGGGGCCATCTTGCGCGTCACCCGCCCGGCCACAATCATCAAGTCCGATTGGCGCGGGCTGGCGCGCATCAGCTCCATGCCGAAACGGCTCAGGTCATAATTCGAGGCCTGGGTAGCCATCATTTCGATGGCGCAGCAAGCCAGGCCAAAGAGCATGGGCCACATGGCTCTCGTGCGTGACCAGTTCACAACCTCTTCAAGTTTCAAGGTAACTACCCCCATATTGCCGAGTTTCTGTTCTACTCCCATTCTAACGCTCCCTTCTTCCAAGCATACACATACCCTACCAACAAAATGGCGATGAAGATAAACATCTCCACCAGACCAAACAAGCCTAACTGCTTGAACACAACTGCCCAAGGAAGGAAAAAGATGATTTCAATATCGAACAGGATGAACAACACCGCAATCAGGTAGAAGCGCACCGGCATACGGCGCGTTCCCGGCCCAATTGGGCGCATTCCCGATTCATAGGGCACGGCCTTGCGCGGGTTTGGCCGACGGGGTCCGAAGAGATGCCCCATCAGAATGGCAAGGCCGGCTATGGCCGTTGAGACTACAATGAGCACAAAAATGGGGAGATATTCGAAGAGCATGAGCGCCTCACTTTCCTGCTTTTCGAACTCGGTTTTGCCGTAAAAGGCGCCGGGCAAAGATGCGCCGATAGTTTATCATAACTGACCAAGCGCGTCAAATTTCACAAAGTAAAAGGTTTTTCATTTCTACTCCCTCCCCACTGCACCCTTGTATAACATTCAGCGCAGGAAGTCGCGCAATTGGCGGCTGCGCAGGGGATGACGCAGCTTGCGCAGCGCCTTGGATTCGATCTGGCGAATGCGCTCGCGAGTCACGTTGAAATACTGCCCTACCTCCTCCAGGGTGTGCTCGCGACCATCCAGCAAACCGTAGCGCAACTCCAGCACCTGACGCTCGCGCTCGGAAAGCACGGCCAAAGCGTTCTTCACCGCCTCGCGCAACATCTCGCGCGCGGCTTCATCCATCGGTTCCGGCGCCTCTTCATCTTCGATGAAATCCCCCAATTGGCTGGTCTCTTCGCTACCCACCGGGCTATCCAACGACATGGGTTCTTCCATCGCTTTGAGCAGGCGGTTCACCTTGGCCGTGGCCTGCTCCAAGCGGCGGCGCACATCCTCCGCCACTGGTGTAGCACTTGCTTGTGAGCGCAAGATCGCCTGCCGGTCTTGCGGCTCCAAATAGCCCGCCTCCAAGGCAATGTCTTCAACACTCGGCTCGCGCCCCAATTTCTGCACCAACTCGCGTTGCACGCGCAGCAATCGGCCAAGGGACTCGAAGACATGCACTGGGATGCGGATGGTGCGCGCTTGGTCGGCGATCGAGCGGCTGATCGCCTGACGGATCCACCAGGTGGCATAGGTGCTGAACTTGTACCCGCGAGTGGGGTCAAACTTCGCAGCAGCCCGCAGGAGGCCGATGTTCCCCTCCTGGATCAAATCCAAAAAAGAACTGCCCCGCCCCATATAGCGCTTGGCTACGCTCACCACCAAACGCAAGTTGGCGCGCACGATGGTGGCTTGGGCCTCCTCCCCGCGCTGGCGAATTTGGTCAATCTCGTTCTTTAGAACCTCCTCTGGCGGTAGCCATTCCAAGAATTGGGAGAGAGGGGGAAACGAAGACGGCGAGGCGCGCAGGTGAGCCTCCAGTTGCTGAGCAACGTTTGCCGGGAGCATATACATGTAAAGAAAGGAAGCAAAGGCGTTCTGCGCTACACCGTTCCACAAAGGGTCTTTCCCCCATAGGCCATTATCCAGATAGTGGCGCAGATACGAAGGGGTGGCCATTTGCCAGGTGAGACGCAATTCCTGCGCCTCCGCCAACACATGCAGGAAGTCCGGGCTTCCGTATCCCAAACGCTGGGCGTCTTCCGTAGCGCGTGACCAGGCGGTTATCAATTCCTCATAGAGATTGGAGTATATTCTCCGTGGTTCGAGGGGGGGTAGGCTCTCCTTCTCTGCCGTTGAAGGTGATTGTTCCGGGCTCTCTAGGCTCTGTCGGCGACTTGCCGGAGGGATGCGGTTGAGTGTCTCTAGGCGACGCGAAGCCTCCAGCCGTGCTGCCAGCCAAAACTCTTGATCTTGGGTGAGCAGTTCAATATTGCTGATTTCCTTTAGGTAAAGCCGCACCGGGTCTTCGCCGATCTCGGCGAGCAAGCCTGGCTCCTCCAAGACCTCTAGCATCTCTGCCCCCTCTAGCACCTCCGCCTCCTCGAGGTCAAGGGAAAGGTCAACATCCTCCAGTTCGTCCGCCTCAGAGGTGAGCAAAGCATCCTTATTCTCGGGCCAATCTTCCCCGCTCCTGGTCAAATCATTCTGCTCTACCGCACTTTGACGGCGCCGCGCGTGGCTGCCCCCTTCGCCGAGAGCAATCTCTTCCGCAGCGAGGCCACGGAGAGCTCTCTCAGATTCTGAGGAGGGAGACCCCGCCCGGCGCGAGGACTTCGTACCCAGGCCCATCGCTCTCACCTTCCCAAAGTCAACCTGGCCGAAGCGGCTCGCTCAGCATAATCATGAAGCGCCTGGTCAATGTAGCGTCGCATCTGAGCCAGTTGTACCACATATTGGGTCTCCTGAGAGAGGTGCAAGTCGCCCTTCTCCTGAGCTTCTCGCATGACGAAGTGATGATATTCCAGTTCCTGATCCACGCGGCGGCGACGCAACAGCAAAAGCCCGCGCATCAGTTCGGAGAGAACGCGCTCATCGGTGGAGTCAAATTCGGAGCTACTTGCTACCAGGGCCTCTACTAACTCCTTAACCTCCCCCGTCAGACGGCTGATGACATACCGATGAGGGTCCTCCAGATCCTGCTCAACCGCCTCTAAGAGGAGACGAATGATCGCCTGATGTTCGGCATGTTGGAAGTCCTGAATCCCCAGGCGCGACAAACGGCGATCTTGCAAGCGCCGATCCACCTGATAGATCAAAGTCGGTTGGCGCAAGAGGACACTGAGGCACATCACTTCCATTCGGTAGACACCCGTCTCCCAGGAAGGGCGCGCAGGCCTAGGGGGCACCTCGCTCTCTGAGGGCGTAGCTTGGCGCGCCTTGGGGCGGCGCCGCCGTTTCTCCGGTTTAAATTCCTCCAAGGCTTCTTCGGTCACCCGCAATAGGCGCGCCAGACGTTGCCGATAGGTATCTCGCTCGATAGGGCTGGGCAACTCCTCGATGAGCGGCATGACCTGGGAGGCCACTTCGGTTTTCACCTTCGGGTCATCGAGGTCGCGCGTAGCGGCCAAAGTTTCCATCACATGCTCCACCACCGACCGCGCCTGGGCGACCAAAGCCTGCCATTCCTGAGGATTGCGAGCGACCACCTCGTCGGGATCCATACCCGCCGGCAACGTGCACACACGGATATCGGCCTGCAAGCGCGCTTCGTAACCGAGTAGGCCGCGCGCATCAAAGACCGGCTCCGTCTCGCGGTCCATCGCCTGCCGCGCCACCTCCAAACCGCGCAAGGTGGCCTGTGCGCCGGCCGCATCCGCATCCAATGCCAGCACGATGTGCTTTGTGTAGCGCTTGAGCATTCGCATCTGATGCTCTGTAAGGGCGGTGCCCATCGGCGAGACCACGTTCAGAAAGCCCGCTTGATGTAGGGCGACCACATCCAAATAACCCTCAACCAGCACCACGTGCTCTTTCTCGCGAATGGCCTTAATCGCCCTGTCCAAGCCGTAGAGCAAGCGCCCTTTATCGAAAAGCGCCGTTTGAGGTGAGTTAAGGAACTTCGGCAGGTCATCCGGGCTGAGGGCGCGCGCGCCAAAGCCGGCCATGCGCCCCTTTTCATCGCGAATGGGGAACATAATCCGTTGGCGGAAGCGATCGTAGACATCCCCCTTTTGCAAACGGTGGCTTCCACCTTGCTGACGCTCCACCACCAGCCCTACCGCCAAGAGATCTTCGATAGAAGCGCCGCGCTCTAAAAAATAGTCGAGTGTAACCTCCCAGCCGGGTGGGGCATAGCCGATGCCAAAGGCCTCCAGGGTTTCGACCTTTAAATGGCGTTGCTGTTGCAAATACTCCAAAACTGGGGCTCCGGCCGAGGTGTGGAACAACTGGTGGCGATAGAAGATGAGCGCTTCCTCGAGTATCTGTCGCAGACGCTCGTGCTCCTCGCTGGCCTCCTGCTCTTCCGGTGAAAGCGTGCGCAAGGTCACCCCGGCGCGTTCCGCCAGAATGCGCAGCGCCTCGCCAAAATCGCACCCTTCTTTCTTCATTACAAACCTGAAGATATCTCCCCCTTCGTTACATTGGCCAAAACAGCGCCAGGTGCCCGAGTCGGGGAACACGGCAAAAGCCGGCGTGCGCTGATTAGGATGAAAAGGACAGAAGCCCACGTAGTTCTTGCCGGAGCGGCGCAGTGGTACGCTTTCCGAGACAAGCTCGACGATATCCACACGGTCTTTGATTTCATCAATAACCGACATAACTACACCGCTTGCCGTTGGGCTCCTAAGCCTCTCGCCTTAGAAACCTTCCAGGCGAGAGAGATCCGCCACGCCTTCGGCCAATGCCACAATTTGCTGCAGCAAACCCAGACGATTGCGGCGCAGGCGTTCGTCTTCGCTCATCACCAACACCTCATCGAAGAAACGGTTGATGGGAGGGATCAAGGGCAAGAACGTATGGAGAAAATCATCCACCGAAGCCGGACGGCGAGGAGTATCCAGCGCCTGGCGCACCGCAGCGTAGAGCGCGCGCTCGCTCGCCTCGCAAAACAGGGTTTCATCCACTGCGAACCGCTCTTGGACATCGCGCGTGATGCGCACGC
>VSSL01000024.1_pt1 | contig 28557 bp, 30 predicted proteins | sample 4557531 | NCBI WGS metagenome assembly VSSL01 (sample SAMN10986726, study PRJNA523729) | hot springs metagenome | isolation source: hot springs | place: India:Timba, Gujarat | collected 2018-05-31 | reverse complement strand
GCTGCCGCTCCAGCGGCAATCCCGCGAACTCACTTCGAGCGTTTACCCCCAGCAATCCAGCGTCTTTTGTCTCGTACAGATGCTGATAGCCGTGAATGCCTATCATCCAGCCTTGCTGTTGCTTCGCGCGCAACCATTCCCAGAAATCCTGACGTGGAAGAGACACCTGCAGCTTTGGGTCCCTGTTGTCTGGTACGACTGCCAGAATTGGCATCACATGATGATCGCACAACACTGGTTCCACCTGCTCCCAGATAGCCCAGTTCATCGTAGGACAGATGTCGTCAAACCGTATCAGATAACGCGCCTTCATGATGCTTGGTCCGCTTTCTGCACAAAGATACGGTCCAGGTGTGGTTCAGGGTACTCTACCAGCATCTGCTTAATAGGGTACCTCAGAAAGGCTGCTGGAATGCGGCCTCTTGGGGGATGGGGGTGTCCAATCTTGATGCCCAGCGTAGCGTTCAGCCATGTCCGAAAGCGTGCAGTAAGGGAGAGCCTGTCCCATCCGAAGGTGGAGTTATTTGCTTCGATGCAAGCGTATCCCCCCGGGCGTATCAGCTGATAAATCACCTTTGCGAACGAGAAATCGCTCCAGCCATAGTAGAAGCAAACGCGGTTGAAAACGAGGTCAAACTGTTTGTGCAGTAAGCGAGGTGCCTCGTCCATGTAGCCCAGCACAAAGGTTATATCTACGCCTGCCTCTTTCGCTTTCTGCTGGGCGATGCGGAGATAATTCCGACTGACGTCATACCATGTCACCAGAGCACCTCTTTGGGCGAAAGCAACGGCGAATTGTCCCGGTCCCGCACCAAGGTCCAGGATCTCTTTGCCGGCGAAGCCGTCTGTCCACCTTTCGACAGCGTCCAGCAGCTGATAATCAAACTGCTGCCAGACTCTCTCGGCGTACTCCCGCGCATATTCGCACGGCACCGGGTCCCACCCGCGCTCGGGGCGGTGGAACAGAGCATGTAGTCTGTTCATCATGTTTCCACCCCTGTCGAGCGACTTCGTTGCCCCCAGCGAATCTGTCGCTGCCGAAAGAACCTGAACAGAATGAGCGTGCAGCAGCAATAGACCAGGAGCATAACACCTGCTTGCAATAAAATTGCCCACATGCCTGAGGCACGGGGGATGACACACCAAACACCGAGCATGGCGAGGGTAGCTATGGCAACCTGAGTGATGGCTTTCCAGCTGATTGGGATGGGGAAAACCTTTTTGCCCAGAATGGCGCTTGCCACCAGTGCCACGGCGTAAGCGGCGAACGTTGCCCATGCAGACCCTTTCAGCCCCCAGCGCGGAATCCACTCGATGTTGAGTGCGATGTTGGTGACGGCTGCAATGCCAACCACCCATAGCTGTCCCAGTGTATGCTTGCCCAGCTGGAATGCCAGATCAAAATAATAGGCACGCACACCAGAAAGCAGAACGGCTACGGAAACCCAGGGAACGATAGCACCAGCGGCTTCGTGAAATTGTCTGCCCAGAATCAGGGAGGATATCTCCGAAGAAAAGACTACCATCACAACCGCTAAAGGTGTTGCCGTTGTGAGCAACAACCGCATATTGTGCAATAGCTGTGTTTGTGCTGCTTCCAATCCCTGTTGTTCCAATGCCGAAACGGCGAGCGGATATGCTGCCATATTGACCACCATCATTGCCACGATGAGAGTTTGGGATACCATATCGTACCCTGCGGCATAGAGCCCAGCTGCTTGCTCGCCGAGGTAATGCGCCAGTAAAAAACGGTCTGAGTAGCTGACTACAAAGCTCAGCGCAAAGGTACCGGTAAGGGGAAGACCGTATCGCAGTATCTGCTGAATCACCCTCTTTTCCAGAGTCGCCCAGAACCCCCACCACTGCTTACGGGCGAGCAACAAACCTCCGACTGCCGTGCCCGCTATCAGCCCTGTTAGAGGGGCATACGCAACTGGATACCGAAGGGCAAACAGCGTACCCGTTGTTACCATGGTCAGAGCACGTGTGCCTGCTCCCAAACCGTACCTTACAGGATGTAGCCTGGTGCGAGTTATCTCTAGGTTCAAGTCAAACCACGCCTGGAACCACAGCAGGGGAAGAGCAACGAGCACCAAGCGTTTCCACTCTGCGGGGACACCAACGACAACCGCCCCGGCGGCAATTAGTCCGGTAGCACCAGCGATGGCGTAGTAAACTCCCTTTACGGAGGATAGCAACTGAGTTGGCGTTTCGTACGTTGGCAGAAAGCGCAGTACAGAGAGGCAAAGCCACTGGAACAGAACGGTATTTGCCAACCCGACTCCTGCAGCCACTAGCGCGTACCGCCCATACTCATCGGGCGGAAGCAGACGGGTGTATATGGCAATCGCCAGGAAGTTGACAATCCCGGGCAGACCGCGTGCGAGCAAGTAAATGGAGCTATGGCGTAGCAATGCTTTCATGGCTTACTGCTTAGGCTTCGTGAACAGAACGACCAACATGCCCAGCATCAATCCTCCTGCCAGAGCCAGCGCAATGTTCAATCTCCATCGCTTGTTCACAGGCTCCTCTTTCAGCATCCCATCCTCGAGAACTTCCCAACGATTCGGGTCGCGGGACATCTCCATTCGCGCCTGCTCCAGACCGACACGCAATTGCTGGACGATGTCGTTCAGCGTGGATACTTCGCGCGACAGCCTCTGCAGTTTTAGTGTATCCTCCGGAGCTCTCGTTGCCAGTCGCTGTAAAGCAGCGATTTGCGCTTCCAACCCCACTCTCTGCAGTTCCAGTGGAGCGAGGCTTGGTTCCAGGTTCATATTCACTGCCCGCAGGTAGTTTTCTATCTCTTTGCGCAATTGCTGGCGGGTCAGCTCAATCTGTTTCTTTAGCCTCACCACGTTTGGCGCATCGGGACCGTAAGTGAGCTCGGCGACGCGCAGCTCGTACTCCAGTTCGGTCAGCTTCTGGCGCCACTGAGCGGCAAGGGGCAGGTCGGCAGGCAGGTTTGTTGCTGACTTTGCCGCCTGCTGCGCTGCCTCACGGGCGGTAGCGATTTGTTGCTGTACCTGCTTTAGTTGTAACTGCGCGGCATTTAGCTGCTGCAGGTAAGTGCTGTCCAGACCAGAGACAGAACTCCCTAACGCACGCAGGGGAGAAACAGAAGAAATGCTGGTAACCGCTCCACCGCTTGCCGAGGGTGCGCCTCCTTCCTGCACCATCCGTTGATGAAACTGCAAGAGCCGATTTTCTGCCTCGCGCAGCTGTCGGGTGCGTAGCGCCAGCTCATTTTCCAGAAACTCTACCTGGTTACGCACCAGCGGCAAGTTGAGGTCTCGGTTGAGCATCGCCAGCGTAGTCACGTACAGCTTCGCAATCCGCTGTGCCACACGGGGGTCTTTATGTCTGACCGATATGGTAATTAGGCTCGCCTGAATGTCATCCTTGATCGATGTTATTTGCTTCAGCTTTTTGGGGGTAATATTTGTCTGGCGAGCAATTATCTCACGAGTGCGTTTGCTCTCCAGCACAGCGCGATACATCTTCAGCGGGGCGGTTCCGCTGGATGGTACGGAGATACCTAACGACTGCGCCAGTCCCGCCAGAGATGAAATCCCTCCGGCGGGGAAAAGCAAAGTGGAAGACGCCTCGTAAACAGGAGCGGGTAGCCATGTTGCCAATACGGCGATAAGCACACAAATCATGGTGACTACTGCTATCGTCCGCTTTCTCTGCCAAGCGATAGCGAACAGGTCGGCTAGGGTAATCTCCTCTTCCTCCGCAGCCATGAAATCCGTTGTGTCTCCCCCGAAAAGTAATAACCAGCAAGTTATTCTAACAGCTGAGGACGGCAATGGTCAAGCGGTCTGAGCGAGGACGAGCTTCCGCTATGCCGCAGACACCAGCGGTGACCTGTTTCAAGTGGAGCAGGTATACGCTCGCTCCTTGCGGAAAACAGATAGTGACTTCACTTCGGAGGGGGCAGATGTTGCGGGTAGAACATGGAGCCTGCGATTATCAGGTTTTCCAACGTGATGAGCGAAACGAAGCGGTTGTTAACGTGAGTGGCGTGTACCATGTAGATACCGCAGGTGTTGTAGAAGCTCAGATTGTGAAAGCAGGGGACCTGCCCCGGAACTGGGCAGAGGCAGGCAAAGCGGAAGGGGGAAGATGGCAGGCTTCCGTCCGGTTGCAAACCGGTGGACCTTACACACTACGATTTCGTCTACAGCACCAACCGGATGAGGTTGTTGAAATCAAAGAGGTGCTGGTAGGCGACCTGTGGGTGCTTGCGGGGCAATCTAACATGGAAGGAGTCGGTGACCTCGTCGATGTGGAGCAACCTCATCCGCTGCTGCACAGTTACACCATGGCGGAAAGCTGGGAACGGGCAAGGGAACCGCTACACTGGCTATGTTGCTCCGTGGACTCTGTTCACAATCCGAATGGCGTCGTCCCCGGCGACGAGCAGCACGCCGAGTGGCATCGTACCCGGAACAAAGGGGCTGGGCTGGGCTTGCCGTTTGCGAAGGCAATGGTAGAAGCGACCGGCGTGCCGGTAGGGCTTGTTCCCTGTGCGCATGGGGGCACTTCGATGTCGCAGTGGAGCCCGGATTTAGCCCATCTGGGAGGCGGCTCGTTATATGGTTCTATGCTGAGGCGCGTCAACGCAGTTGGCGGCAAAGTGAAAGGCTTGCTCTGGTATCAGGGAGAAAGCGACGCCAATCCCAATGACGCGCCCCTGTTTGCCGAGCGATTCACCCGCCTGGTAGAAAGCGTTCGCGCCGATTTTGACGACCCGAACCTGCCATTCTACACGGTGCAAATCGGTCGTTTCGTGGTAGCGATGCCGGAGGAAGGCGAACTCGCGTGGAATCAGGTACAGGACATGCAACGCCGCCTTGCCGAGCAAATACCGAATACGGCGGTTGTGGCGTCGGTGGACCTGGAGCTGGACGACCTCATCCATATCGGCACACAGGGACTGAAACGGCTGGGGAGACGTCTGGCGAATATCGCGTTGAGGGAGCTGTTCGGGCGAAGCGACATCCAGAAGGGACCCCGGCTGGTAGGAGCGTCTGTGGACAACCCGGAAGGCACCCGCATCCGCGTGCGTTTTGCGGATGTAAACGGCAGGCTGACCGCAGCAGGCAGAATCTCTGGCTTCTCCATCCGCACGGCGCAGCACCACCCTTACCGTATCATCTACAAGATGGAGGTGGACAAAGCCTCACCGACCGACATCTTGTTGCATCTTACCGAGGCGTGTCCGCAAAACGCCTTCCTGTGGTACGGCTTCGGCATCGACCCGTATTGCAACATAGTGGATGAAGCGGACATGGCGGTGCCGGTGTTCGGTCCGGTGCCCATCGAGCGATAGGAGCTGGGGTATACTGTAATCGCTATGGGTACGGAACCTTTAACCGTTGGCGTGCTCGCTTTGCAGGGTGACTTTGAGGCGCATCTGCACATGCTGCGACGGTGCGGTGTGCAGGCTCAAGAGGTGCGCACGGAACAGCAGCTGCAGGAGGTGGATGGCTTAATCATTCCTGGCGGCGAGAGCACCACCATTATCAAACTGATGCAGCGGTACGGGCTGGATGAAATCCTTCGGCAACGGGCAGAGGAAGGGATGCCCGTATACGGAACCTGCGCGGGGCTGATTGTGATGGCGCGCGAGATCGAAGGCTATCCCCAACAACCCCGACTGGGCTTGCTGGATGTGGCGGTAGCGCGAAACGCCTTCGGCAGGCAGGTGGACAGCTTCGAGATAGACCTGCCCGTGCCGAGGCTGGGCGAACCACCAGTGCGGGCGGTGTTTATTCGCGCCCCTTACGTTACCCGCGTCGGGAAGAACGTGGAAGTACTGGCGAGTCTGGACGGCAAGATTGTGCTGGTGCAGCAAGGGAACCTGCTGGGCGGCGCGTTCCACCCGGAGCTGACGGACGACTTACGGCTACATGGCTATTTCGTAGAGATGGTGCGCGCGTATCGAAAGCAACAGTGACCGGTGCGAAAAACCGGTCACTGCTTTATCTCAAAAGGCTACTGAAGGGAGCTGTTAGGACTCGGCATAAGGGGGTTTCTGGGTATCAAAAGGTATCAAACCGAGGCTGGCGGCACGCCGGAAAGCCTGAACGCGGTTCGATACCTGCAGCTTGTCGTAAATGTTGGCGAGATGGAAGTCCACGGTGCGCTTGCTGACGAAAAGAAGGTCGGCGACCTCCTTGCTGGAGCGACCCTCGATGATCAGCGACAGCACCTCGATCTCGCGCTTCGTCAGCTTTACCGAGCGCTCATCAGAACCTTTATGCTTCGGTGTAGCCATGGTACTCATCTGCTCCTTTTAGCTCCTTTCCGTTTTTCGCGCCGCCTCCAGAGGGAATATTCCATAATCAGTGCGCATTCCACAGCAACTTTTCGGGCGCGAAGAGCGAACCGTCGTAAACCGGTAATGTCACGAGGTGCCAGCCGAAAGCAGACGCCGTGCGCCAGTGACAATTCACTGTATATAGATGCCAAACCAGCGATGATAGTTCCATCTGTATTTAGGAAGACTGTGAAGTTGCAGGTATAAGGCTTGCAGAGGAGATGGATAGACATGCAATGGTCACCTAATCCGGGCAAAGATCTCACACGTACTTTCGAAGGGCGGGTGTGGGCGCGCTATCCGGTCCATACACACGTGGTGCAGCCGGGGGAGGATATCGTACAGGTCGTCCGACAATACGCAGAGCCGCATCTTCAGCCGGGTGACATTCTGGCAATCAGCGAGAAAGTGGTGGCGATATGCCAGAGGCGAGCGTTCCCTGTGGATGAGCTTCAGCCCCGTCCGCTGGCCAGATGGCTCAGCCGCTATGTAACCAAGACGCCTCATGGTATCGGTATTGGCAGTCCGGTGACGATGGAACTTGCCTTGCGCGAGGCTGGAGTGTGGCGCATCCTGCTGGCGGCGGCAGTGGCAGCCATAACCAAACCGCTGGGTATTCGCGGCATATTCTACCGCATCGCGGGGCGCAATGTGGCGGCGATAGATGGTCCCACACCTTACACCCTGCCTCCGTATAACCGTTACGCCTCGCTGGCTCCCAAGAACCCTGATAAGGTAGCACAAGACCTTGCCGAAACACTGGGAGTGCCCGTTGCGATTGTAGACGCCAACGACCTGGGGGTGGAGGTGCTGGGTGCCAGCCGAGGATTGAATCGCGCACTGGTGATGGAGCTGTTTCGCGATAATCCGCTGGGGCAGGGTAGCCAGCAGACGCCCCTGTGTATCCTGCGTCGCCTGAGTTAAAGATATGCCATCTGCCATATTCGAAGCAGCTCCGCGACGCTCCATGCCTGCGCGAAACAACCGCGCGGATGATGGGGAGGGTCGCCGTCAAAGATTTCGGATATCGTTCCTAAGCCCGCATCGCGCAGGTGTTTCTCGAAAGGCTTCAGCAAACTGCGCAGGCGTGAAAGGGTTGCTGGTGTCTTGCCCGTTGTGAAAAGCAGGGCGTCCGCGTAAGGTCCCAATAACCATGTCCACACGGTACCCTGATGATACGCGCTGTCGCGAGCCATAACGTCACCCTCATAGCGCCCACGGTATTCGGGGTCAAAGGGGGCGAGCGTACGCAGTCCATACGGGGTCAGCAGATGGCGTTCTATGGTGTGTAATATCTGCTTCGCCATGTCGCGGGGAACGGGTGGCTGAGGTATCGCCAGGGCAATCAGCTGGTTCGGACGCAAACGGCAGTCCTGCCTGCCCCGGTCATCCACCACGTCGGCAAGGTAATGCAGTTCGGCTATCCAGAACGTGCTCATGAACGCCTCGCGTGCCTGCCTCAACAGGTCATCAGCCTCTCGGGCAGTGGGGGAATCTCCGTAGCGACGCGCTGCCTCAACAAGCACCTGCAGGAACTGCAGCCATAGCGCGGCGATTTCCACCGGCTTGCCCTCACGCGGCGTCACTACCCAGTCGCCTACTTTTGCGTCCATCCAGGTTACCTGCCAGCCCGGCTCACCCACGCGCAGGATGCCATCCGAGGGGTCTATCCGTATACCAAATCGTGTCCCCTCGCGATAAGCTTGCAGACATTCTCGTAAGCGAGGATATATCTCTTCCCTGAAAAACGGTTCGTCTCCCGTTTCCTGTCGGTAACAGTCTGCCGTCCATGCGAACCAGAGCGTGGCATCGGCGGTGTTATATTCCGGTTCTTCGCCCGCATCAGGGAAGCGGTTGGGAATCAGCCCGTCGCGTGCGTACCTCGCAAAGAGGCTCAGCACCTCTCGCGCCTGTTCGTATCGCTTCCGCACCAGCAGGATGCCGCGCAGCGAAATCATCGTGTCGCGTCCCCAATCGGTGAACCAGGGGTATCCCGCAATGATGCTTGTGCCCTGCGGACGGCGGATGATAAACTGCTCCGCAGCGCACCACAGCGCGCTCGCCAGCGGATGCTCGCAAAACGGAGGGGGCACCTCTTGCTCTTTGGGGGGCTCTGCCGGTATCTCCGCCAGCGTTTCCAGAGATACCGCGATGGTAATGCTCTGCCCTTTTTGCAGGTCACAGACCAGCGTGCCCGGTGTCCACAGGTCTTCAGTGTTGTCCAGACCGCGTTCCGCCTCTACCGGGTAGTGGAAGGCGTAGTACCAATCGGCGTAGGGGATAAAGGAAGCCCCTTCCGCAAACAGGAAGATGGATGGAAAGCCCTCGTAAGGCGTCAGCCGGTAGCGACCGGTAGCGACCTCCTCGGCGTACGGGTCCAGAGCGTTGTTGACGTGGGTGAGTGCGTGGTAATCCCGGCAGGCGAACAACGGTATCAGGCGAAGCCGCACCGATTTGCGCCCGGAGAGAAGGTTATAACGGATTGCGACTGCGTTGTGATGCGGGAGCAGCCATACCTGCCTCTGAATCACCGCTCTATGGACCGCGTAGAGGTGGGTAGGGCAGGGATGCAGGCTAAATCGTTGCAGGTGATGGATACCGTCAGGATGGATGGCTCCGTGATACAGGTGGCTGGAAATCGGGTAGCTCTGGGAGTCCATTTCTACCCATGCCTCTATCTCCGCCAGTACCAGCACCCTGCCGGTCGGAGGTGGAGCGGCAGCAGTAAGTAGCCCATGGTAGCGCCGGGTGCGCAGTCCAGCAATAGTGCTGCACGCAAAGCCTCCGATGCCGTTCGTCAATAGCCACTCCCTGCGGCAGGAAGCTTCCATCTGGTGAAGCGTATCACGGGTAAATGACAGATTGGGCGGGCACTCCGCGCGCATCTTTCCCTCCGAGAGGGCATTACACGCAACGAGACGCGATTCCTGCACGGTTGCGTTTAGACTCGGAAGGGGGTATTATCTAAATTAGGGATGCACAAGGAAAAGCTGCCAAAATACTTTCTGATTTATGAACACCTGAAGGAGCGCATTGCCTCTGGGGAGTGGCAACCGGGTGACCGTCTGCCGAATGAATGGGAGCTGGCTCGGCAGTACGGGGTTGCTTACATGACGGTTCGCCACGCGATGGGCAAATTAGTAGCGGAGGGCTATGTCCATCGGACCAAGGGACGAGGTACGTTTGTTTCGGAAGCCAGACAGAATTCACAGTCGGTGCTGGGCATGGTACTGCCGGGCGGCTGGCACAGCATCGACCCATTCTACTTCCCCCCGCTGGTGTGCGGTTTCATCGACTACGCCGCCGAGAATGGTTTCAAAGTGCTTACTACCAGCCGCGCTGAGCCAACCGTAGAATACCAGCATCTACGCGATTTGAAGGTGCGGGCGGTCGCTTGTATCCTGATTGAAGAACAGGATGTGTGTGAGGTAGAGGCTCTGGCAAACTACGGGTTGACGGTGGTCGCCATCAACCACTATCGGGGACGCAGGCGTATCCACTGGGTAGCCCCCGACAACTTTGGCGGGATGCTTGAGGCTACCCGTTATCTCTTGCAGATGGGGCACCGCCAGATTCTTTTTTTTGCCGGACCCGAAAACAACATCGATGCCCAGGAGCGGCTGCGCGGCTTTCGAGCAGCGTTTCGCGAACTGGGAATACCGCTTTCGCATCGCGCGATCGTTCCAGGCGAATTCAACGAATCGAGCGGCTATCGTCGAATGCAGGCGGTGCTCCACCGTCGCACCTTGCCAACCGCTGTTGTGGCTGCCAGCGACCTGGCAGCTATTGGTGCAATGCGTGCGCTGCTGGAAGCTGGCGTCACCGTGCCTGAAGAGGTCAGCATTATGGGTTTCGGCAACTTTCAGCTTGCGGGCTACGTACACCCGGCATTGACTACGGTGCACATGCCTCTGGTGAATCTGGGAGCGGAGACGGCTGCGATGCTCATTTCGCTATTGAAGGGTAAACCAGCCGGTGACGAATACGGCAAGACTCTGCCGTGTAATTTGGTAGTGCGTGAGACGGTCGCGCCGCCTCGTGATGATGCTTCCGCGGTTTCCCTGTGATTTTTGCTTTTTTCTCCGGCGTGGCGTGTTTCCGCTTGACAGCGGAGGAAAAGGGTGTTAAAATAAGTACAACATCTATAGAGAGGAGGTTCCATTCCATGCTAAAGCGAGGCTTCACGCTTATTGAGCTGCTGGTGGTCATCGCGATTATCGCGGTGCTGGCAGCCATCCTCTTCCCGGTGTTCGCCCAGGCGCGAGAAAACGCTCGCAAGGCTACCTGCGTATCCAACTGCAAGCAGGTAGGGCTGGCGACCATGATGTACTTGCAAGACTACGACGAGACCTACCCGATTGGCTACTACTACCACGAGGATTCCAACGGGTGGCGGGAGATTATCTGGTACTTCGTCATCTCTCCATATATGGGTGAAGGCAAATTCGCGCACTGGGATGATTTCGCCGCTCGAGGCGGTGCGGCTCCGCCCGTGCGGCAGGACCCATCCGCGCCTTACCGGAACGCGCTTGCTTATTCGATGAACCAGCGTATCGGCGGTGTGGGCGAGGTCGGTACGTGGTACACCCTGCCGGCGGCGCAGAGCGCGCTAACGCACATTGCCGAGACGGTCATGTACGGCGATGGCACGCAGGTTGCCGGGTGGAGCGGCAATGCAGGCGCGCTCTACGAGTGGACGCCCGGGCTGCTCAACGGCAACCCGGTAACCACTGATGCCGAGTGGGACACGATTGACCGCGACCCGGCAAACTGTGGAGGTGACAACCGTTCCGCTTGCTTCCAGGTGCGGTACCGGCATAGCGGTAAAACGGCGGTTATCGTCTGGGCAGACGGACATGTCAAGGCGGCGCGACGGGGGTCCTTGCAGGTGCCCTGGAACTGGCAGATAGGCGGTACACAGCCCGACTGGGACGTCCGCTAGAGGATATGCCCGATGCAGATGACCAGTATGCTTTTTCTGTTGTGCATGATGGTGCTGGTGTTTCTCAGCGTCCCCGTCTGTGTGGGCGCGGAGACACGCACCATCAGCTGGTCGGGCTACACCTGGTGGGTGAAAAGCAGTCGGGAGCCGGTTGGACCGGGACCAAACTGGTTTTCGGATAGCCCGCGCAACGTGTGGGTAGACCGGCAAGGCCGGCTCCATCTGCGTATCACCTACCACAACGGACGGTGGCATTGTGCCGAGGTAGTGTGTACTCGCTCGCTGGGCTACGGAACCTACCGATTCTACGTGGCATCACCGGTCGCCAACATGGACCCACACGTCGTGCTGGGGTTGTTCACATGGAGCGATGACCCGGCGTACGCCAACCGTGAGATAGATATCGAGTTCGCCACCTGGGGCGAGGGCGCTTCCTCTCTCAATGCCCAGTACGTAGTACAGCCTGCAACTCAGGGACGTTTATATCGTTTCCAGATGGACCGTCGCATCAGTTCGTCGGTACACGCATTCACCTGGTTGGCAGACTCCGTCTCTTTCCTCAGCGTACGTGGTTCAAAACCTGTACCAGCTACGCCTTCGGATGTCATCCAGCAGTGGAAGTTTGCCGGTGAAGACATCCCGCAGCGTGGCGACGAAAACCCGCGTATCAACCTGTGGTTGCTGCAGGGTAAGCCTCCGCAAAATGGTAAGGAAGCGGAGGTCATCATTTCGCGATTCGAGTTCATTCCTGCTCCTTAGGTTGCGGGGTGAGGTAGTCGGAGGCGGCTACCTCACCATTCTGTCTTCAGGCAGGAACTTTCGTCCTCCAACAGAATAAAACCAGCAGGAATTCAGCTCTCTTTTTCAAAACGTTATAGGCGATTTATTCAAGCGTTATATATCGGAGGAGCATCTTCGTCAATGCAGAAGGCAGCGGTTACTGCTTCCCCAGAGACGACGCGGAGAACCGGCGAGCCCGCTCCGGTATCCTCGCCTGTACGTCTGCGTGCGCTGGTAGTTGGGTTCGTGGGGATTATTGTTCTTTGTGTGATTGTATCTGCGGGTGAACTGATTGCGAAAAACATCCAGATTGGCATGATGCAGCTGGCTCCCGCGCTGGTAGGGGTATTGTTTGTGCTGGTGGCGGGCAATCAGCTGCTGGGATGGCTGCTTCCCCGCGCAGAGTTAACCCCTGCGGAGCTGGCGGTGGCGTTTATCCTGATGATTCCCGCTCCCATGATTGCCTCGCGGGGACTGATGGAGCGATGGCTGCCTCTGCTGGTGGGCGTGAACTATTATGCGCCCGGCAACCGGTGGGACGTGCTCTTTTTTCCGCATATTCCGCACTCTCTGGTGCCTTGGGACCCGGATAAGGGGGCAAGGCAGGATGTGGCGGTGTGGTTCTATGAGCGGCTACCCGCTGGCGTATCTCTGCCCTGGGCACAGTGGATAGTTCCTCTGCTGGTGTGGCTGATTCTCATCCTCGCCGTGTATGCCGCCTTCTTCTGTATGACCGTCATTCTCCGCAAGCACTGGGTGGAGGGCGAGAAGCTTTCCTTCCCGCTGGTGCAGTTGCCGTTGGAGATGATGCTTCAACCGCAGTCGTTCCTGCGCAATAAGCTGATGTGGGCAGGGTTCGCGGTATCATTCGGGCTGTTTCTGGTGAACGGTTTGCATCAGTGGGTTCCCTCGGTACCTGAGGTGCCGCTGATGTTTCAGCTGAACCCGCTGTTTACCGAGCGTCCCTGGAATCAGGTGAGCTACTGGGCTATCTGGATTTCGCCTGCCGCCATTGGCTTCTTCTACCTCATGCCCACCGACTTGCTATTCAGTTTCTGGTTGTTCTACCTGTTGGGCAAGTTTCAGGAGGCGATTGCCGCTGCCTACAGCGAGAACATTCCCTTTGAACACGCCACCTTCGGCGCGCATGTGCGTACCAGGGAGCGGGTGCTTTCTTTATGCTGGCGATACTCACCCTCTTCAGCGCACGGCATCACCTGCGCCACGTGTGGCGCCGCGCGATCGGTGCAACGCCTGCCGATGAAGCAGAAAAAAGAGAGATGTTCTCATATCGGGTGGCGGTATGGGGGCTGGTGGCGAGCCTGCTGGTGATTCTGCTGTGGGCGCGCTATTTCGGTATGACGTGGCAGGTAGCCCTGTTCCATTTCGGCGTTTACCTGTTCGTTCAGGCAATCATCATGTCGCGCTGCACGGCGGAGGGTGGCTTGCTGATTACCGAAGGCTGTTTCACGCCGATGGATGTTTACACCTTCGGCGAGCGACAGATGCTGGGCGCAAGGCAGCTCACACTGCTCTCTTTTCTGGACGGAATGCACACCCGCGACCTGCGCGGAATGTTATTGACGGGTTTGCTGGATGCCCAGAAGGTAACGGAACAGGCACGCCTGCGAGCGCGGAAGGTGTTCTGGCTGCTGGTAGGGGGAGTGCTGTTCGCTATTGTGGTAGCGCTGATCGTGCAGATGTGGCTGCCTTATCGCTATGGGGCAATGAACCTGTACAGCTACGTGTACAGCGCGGCAAGCATTCAATTCTTCCGCGAGAACGCACCGTTTATGGGTAGTGTCCCTACGCACCGTGAGTATCCCAGCGGTCCGTTGTTCGTCGTGATAGGGGCAACCGTGTGTGCTCTGCTCAGCTATCTGCGCTGGCGAATCTCGGGCTTTCCTTTGCATCCGCTGGGATATGCGATGGCGCCTTCGTGGGGTATCGTGGTCTTCTGGTTCTCGATGCTGGTGGCGTGGCTGATCAAGGTTCCCTTGGTGCGCTATGGAGGAATGCGTACCTTCCGCCTGTTCCGTCCGTTCTTTCTTGGCTTGATATTCGGCGAGTTCCTGTCGGCGTGCATGTGGTCGCTTATTGCGTGGTTCTGGCAACTGCCCACACCGACGTTCCCGTGGCCGTAGCTATAACAGCCCGCCCGTCGCGCAGCTGAAGAAGCCCAGCACGGCGTTCAGAAGGAATATCTCGTACCAGTCCATCTCGAGGAAGATGCGCAATATCAGCAGGTCCACGAACCAGGCAAGGACGAGCAGCAACCAGAAGCCGGTTACCATAGCAAACAACAAGGCGAGGCTGGAGTTGAGCACCATCAGCATCGTGATTGCCAGCATGTTACGGTAGCCTTCCAGAAAGCCCACTCGAAACGGCTCGCCCGCGATGCTGCCTGTTATCCGTACCGCTATCCAGACGACCAACGTGTCAAAGAGCCATTTGAACAGGGTGAACACGGTCATGAGCGGTATGGCAACAGCGCCCAGAGTGGACAGAGCCTTGACCTGTGCAAAAGCACCCTGTTGGAGGTGGGATATCGCTGTTGACAGCACGACGCCCACCAGGAGACCTGCAAAAGTCACAACGAGCAAAACGGTCCACAGCGGCAGGCTCAGTATTCTCTCTCGCCAATCGTCTGATGTCATCGGCGCATTAGCTCTGCCTGGGCGTCAACAACAGGCTCATCGGGCGCGGGATGCAGCCGCTGGTAGCTCCCGTCCGGTAACATGCGACGAGCGCGCAGGTTGTCCTTCAGATATGTTTCCAGCACGCGGTCACGCAGGTAACGAATGTGTTCCGGCTGTTCCACCGGGAAGACCACCTCCACGCGATGGTCCAGATTGCGCGGCATCAGGTCTGCGCTGCCCAGATAGACCTCTTCCCGTCCACAGTTCCAGAAATAGTAGATTCGGCTGTGTTCCAAGAAACGCCCCACGATGCTGGTCACGCAGATATTTTCGCTCACGTCCTTGACGCCTGGTCTCAAGCAACATATCCCACGCACCAGCAGGTCTACCCGTACACCTGCCTGGGATGCCTCGTACAGCAGGTCTATCATCTCCCTGTCCACCAGCGAGTTCATCTTGAAGATGATGCGTGCTTCATGTCCCTGTCTGGCATGTGCTGTTTCCCGACGGATTAACTCGCACAGTTTCTGCCGCAGGTTGACGGGTGCGACCAGCAGTTTACGGTAGTCCTGTTTGTACGAATAGCCCGTGAGGTAGTTGAATAGGTCGGTGGCGTCGGCGCCAATGTCTTCATCGCAGGTGAACATACCGATGTCTTCGTAAATCTGGGCGGTTGTCGCGTTGTAATTGCCTGTGGACAGGTGCACGTATCGACGAATGCGCTCTCCCTCCTGACGCACGACCATCGCCACTTTGCAATGGGTTTTCAGCCCAACCAGTCCGTAAACCACATGCACTCCGGCACGTTCCAGGGTGCGCGCCCAGCCGATATTGCTCTCTTCGTCAAAGCGCGCCTTGAGCTCTACCAGTACCGCTACCTGCTTGCCCTGTTCTGCCGCTTCCAGCAGAGCCTGCACTACCGGCGCGTTTTTGCCCACACGGTATACCGTCTGCTTGATAGCCAGTACCTGCGGGTCCTGCGCTGCGGTGCGCAGAAAGTCGACGACTGGCTCAAAGGAGTCGTAAGGGTGGTGTAACAGGATGTTGCCCCGGCGAATAGCATCGAAAATGCTGTTGTTCTCCGGTATACCTTGCAGCTCTAGGGGTATCGCCGGGCGATAGGGGGGAAACTTCAGGTCGTTTCGAGGTACGTTTTCGTAGATTTGCATCAGGTGGCTTAATCCCAGTGGATGCCCGAGTGTGTATACATCCGTCGGGTAAAGCTCCATGTTCTGCATCAGCAGGTTTCGCACCCTTACTGGCATCTCTTCGCCAAGCGCCAGCTGCACCACCGAGCCGAACTTGCGCTCGTGGATGGTTCGCTGAACGGTTTCCAGCAGGTCGTCCGCCTCTAATTCACGGATTTCGATGTCGGCGTCGCGGATGATGCGGAACGGGTACGCAGCAACCACCTGCACACCGGGGAACAGGTCATCCAGATTTGCCAGAACCAGCTGCTCCAGCCATGTAAAGTAGTGGCGATGTGGAGCAGTGCCGTCGGGGCGCCTGCCCCCCGAAAACCGCTTCACGGGCACAAGGCGGGGCAGGGTGTTCGGCACTTTGACCCGGGCAAAACGTTCGTTGCCTTCCGCATCGCGAACAATGACCGCCAGATTCAGGCTCAGGTTGGAGATATGAGGGAAGGGATGTGCCGGGTCCAGTGCGAGCGGTGTCAGGACAGGGTACACCACCTCTTTGAAATACTGGTCCGCCCTTTGTCGTTGCGTGGGGGTGAGCTTATGATAGTCCACAATATGGATGCCAGCCCGGCGCAACTGCGGCAGGAGCTTGCGGTACAGGCACGAAAGGGCTCGCTGGTACAGCTCCAGTGAAACCTTTCGGATGGCTGCCAGTTGTTCGTGCAGGGTCATTCCATCAGGTGAGACCTGGTGCAGCTGCGCTTCAATCTGCTCCCGAATGCCCGACACGCGCACCATGAAAAACTCATCCATGTTGGAGCCGAAGATGGCAAGGAACTTCACCCGTTCCAGCAGGGGGTTGCGTTCATCCTCCGCCTCCTCCAGTACCCGGCGCTGGAACTCGAGCAGACTCAGTTCCCTGTTAAGATACCGCGTGGCGAGGTTACAACGTGGTAGCGAGGCTCCCATGTCGCCCATTGACCCGTTCAGCAAGGCTATCCCTTCTTGCCGATAGTGACCATCTGTCTGGGGGTGAGCAACCACTGCAGTGTCGCGTGTGGCTCCGTGCCGAACGCATCAACCGTCAGGTAGCACACGCCTCCCTTTTTGAATACGATTTGCAAACCGCTCACTCCGAGCAGCAGGTTCGCCAGCGCACTGATGTTCGGTTCATGTCCCACCAGCGCGACCGAGTCGACAGCCGCATAAGCACGAAGTTCTTCCCACAGGTGGTCGGGATGAGCCAGGGGAAGCAGATTCTCGGTAAACACCAGCCCTTCTGTCGTGCCAAGCACTTCCTTGAGGATTTCGGCAGTTTGGCGGGCGCGCACGTACGGGCTGGTCAAAATAAGTTGTGGACACACCCCCAGCACCTTCAAGCCGCGCGCGATATCGCGCATTTTCGCCCTTCCCTTATCGGTCAGAGGGCGTTTGCTATCGTCCTCATATCCCGGTGCATCATGAGGCACGGCGATAGCGTGCCGCACCAGATACAGGTTCATGCGCTGACCTCCTCTTGCTCTCTCGGCGCGCTGGCAGGGGCTACCGTCTCCGCGACTGTTTCGGCAACCGCTGTCCCGCCTGCCGCCTCCTCGCCCTGCTCGGCAGGTTGCGCCTCAGGCATACCCGCCTCGACGGGTTCAGACGACAGTTCGTTTTCGGACGGCAGCTCCAAAACAGCTTCCTCCGACGCTTCATCCTGCGCAACCACAGTTTCCCCAACCAGGGACACTTCCCACGGCAACGGTCGCTCCGGCGCAGTGCGCCAGAAAGAGTATACCTCGTTCATCCGCTGAATATACGCCGACACCCTCTCCTGGTGTTTCTGCTGATAAAACTGGCGCACCGGCTCCATCATGCACTGCTGATTCCTCGCTGCGAACTCGTCAATACTCCGTAGCATCACCTCCATATCCTGAATCTCTCCCATCAGCGTCTGGTAGTCGTGGAGACGCTGTATCAAGTCCTCGGGCATGGTCTTCAGAAGCGGTCTCACTACCTCCACGCTGTAACGGAAGCGTTTAAAGGCGATGCGCACGCGGTGAATGGTGGCGGTGTTGGACTCGTCCACCAGGGCAAGTCGGTGCAGGACGGTTTGATAGGCGTCATCCACCGGTGCCAGCACGTCCTCGCCGTGCTGGGAGGCTGTTTTCAGCGCGTTGCGCAGGGGTTTCGCGTACCCGTTTTTCAGGGCGTTAATATCTTTCTGGGCGCGACGCAGTAAGCGTTTCTCCTGCTTCTGCAGGAAACGATGGAAAGGCTCGACGGCGGGCAGCTCGGGTATCCGCTGCGAGGTTTCCAGCAGCATGACCTGTGTATCGCGCAGGGTGTCGAAGGCGTCCAGATGCCCCTTAATATCACGTCGCGCCTTTCGCAGGGCTGGCGACTGACCGAAAAACGCCAGGAAGTCCATCAGTGCCAGTAACCGACGCATGGCAACGCGCAGGTCATGCACCGCTTCCTCGCTGAACGACTTGCGGCACCGTTTTACCTCAGCGCGCAGGGTTCGCGTGCGCTCCCGAATCGCCTTGTCCAGTAAATCGACGGCAGTGCTGTCCATTTGGGTCTACCCTCCCTAGGTGATTTCCAGTGACACTCCGAATACATCCTCAAACATCTTCTTGCGTTTGCGCAACTGCCATTTTTCCAGCAGCAGGTCACTCTCTCCTTCCACCAGCAAGCGCCAGCCATTCCGCCCTGTGGGCTGCAGATGGACATCTTTCAAGGCGTGTGTGCGGCTGGTGTCCAGGCTATCCGCGAGACGCAGTATAGCAGTCAGTTTCATTACTGTCAATCGGTCCTTCTGCGGCAGGCTTTTGAATCCATCGTCCTGAAGCGAGGGCGATTCTTTACGGTGGTAGCGGATGATGTGAGCGACCACATCCTGCTGAGCCGGGGACAGACCGATGAGCGGACTGTGCTTCACGATGTAGTAGCCGTGCTTTTCATGGTCTGCTGGCTGAATGAACTGTCCGATGTCGTGTAGCAGGCTGGCTACCCAGAGTAATAATCTCTCCTCACCTCCAAGACGATGCAGACATTCCGATTGCTCGAACAGCCTGTCTGCCAGTCGAGCCACTTGTTGTCCATGCTGGATATCCATGCGGTACTTTTGCGCCAAACGCAAAGCGGATGCCCGCACCTGTTGCTCCACAGGCGGGCGCTGCCCGATGGCGGCGGGCAACATATCCCAGAGGATACCCTCTTTCAAGCCCACGTGCGGAATGGTTATCTGACGCACGCGCGTCTCCCGTGCAATCATGTGCAGCACAATCCCGGCGGGGATAATCACGTCCGCACGGTCGGGGCGCAAGCCCAGCTTATCAATGCGTTCTTGAACAGGCATCTGCCCGACGGTCTCTACCAGAGTAGCCAGTTCGTCGAGGGTGATGAAGTCGCTGCTGCGTCGGCGCAACAACCGCTGCCGTAGCTCGCCCAGTGCGTCCACATTGCCGCCCGTGCCGATGCACAGGTCTATCTTCTGGGAACCGATTTCGCGGTCAATGCGTTGTCGCGCCAGCTCCGCGTATTCCAGCACCATGCGGCTAAACGAAAGAAGATTGTCTGTGACACTACCAAACTTCTGCAGCAGGCGCACTGTGCCCAGACGATAACTTTCGCTGGAAAGAATGGTTTCGCCGTAACTGAGGGTTACTTCAACACTGCCGCCACCGATCTCGATGAGTACCGCGTACCTCTCTTTCAGGTCCAATACTTTGCTCACCGCGAGGTGAACAAGACGCGCCTCTTCCTCACCGCTGATAACCTCTAACGTGATGCCTGTCTGCAGAGCGATTCTGTCCAAAAAGATGTCGCTATTCTCCGCCTCGCGCACCGCACTGGTTGCCACCGCTCGCAGGCGCGGCACGCCGAGATGTTCCACGACACTGCGGAAACGCTTTAACGCTTGCACCGTTGCCTCCATACTGGCTTCCGTAATGTAGCCAAGCGAGAAGACGTCCTGTCCCAGGCGCACTGGCGCGCGCTGGTAGTCCACCAGCTCGAACCGACTGGCTTCCACCAGTCGGACGATCTGCATACGTATGCCGTTCGAACCGATATCTATCGCCGCAAGCATATTCCGCAACTGTTCCTTTCGCAGAGTCGTGTTTAGTTACTTCGTGGAGCGACGCTTGCCCTTCTGGAGTAGTGGTTCTACGGGCAGATTCTGCTGCTGCCACTGCTCTACATTTCGCCACACGACATGTCCATCCAGATACGCCACGTTACCCCCGTCCTCGTGGTTGCCCACCCAGTTGGAGTACATCACGTCGCCAAAGACAGCGACGGAGCTCTCGTCGTCAGTGGAGGACGGGCGACTATACCAGTAGGAGACGACAACCTCTGCGCGTTCACGCCGGGGGCGCGGTCGGTCATCCGATGGGCAGAAGAAAACGTTCAGGTTGTCCGTGTACGCGGAGACAAGACGTACCCAGCGAGATGGTGGAGGATAGCGGTCGTCGTAATCCTGGGCGTACAGCCGAAGCGCCTGTGCCAGGTGACGAAGGTTGGCACGGCAGACGGTGCGGTTTGCGGCTTCACTGCCTCTCCCGTAAAGGTTCAACACCATGCCCATCACGGTCAACATAATCAGGAACACCGCAAAGGCTTCGAAGTGGCGACGGTGCAGGGCACGGTCCAGCCAGCGTTCCTTGAATGTGTACGGCATGGTACATCCCTCCTTGATGTCTGCAGAGGGCGCGGGTTCTCCCACCCATATTGTAACACGTTGGGAAAGAAATGGAAACAGGATGACGACTAGAAGACCCCCTGTGCTTTCAGGCTCACCCACCTGCCGTCGCCTAATATCACGTGGTCCAGCAGTTCAATGCCGACCAGTTGCCCCGCCTGATGCAGGCGACGGGTAATCTGGATGTCCTCGCTACTGGGGGTGGGATCGCCGCTGGGGTGGTTGTGTGCGAGGATAATGGAAGACGCGCTGTGACGCACCGCTTCACGGAAAACCTCGCGCGGATGTAGCAGGCTGGAGTCCAGCGTGCCTTTGGTGACGGTGGTCTGGCGCATCACGCGGTTTTTGGTGTTGAGCAGCAGAACCACCACATGCTCCTGCTTCTCGTCGCGCAGTTGAGGGTGCAGCAGTGCGTACACGTCGTCCGGGCGAGTGATAGCGGGCTGTTCGCCCATCTGCTCCAGCGCAATGCGCCGTCCCAGTTCCACCGCCGCCAGCAGTTGCGCCGCTTTGGCGACGCCGATGCCCTTCACCTGCGCCAGTTCGGCGGGTTTGGCGTTGGCGATAGCGCGGAGGCTACCCATTGTGGTCAACAGGTGCTGTGCCAGTTGCACAGCGGTCATCTCGGGCGTGCCGGTGCGCAGCAGAATCGCCAGCAGTTCCGCGCTGGAGAGCGCACCCGCTCCGAACTGCACCAGTCGCTCGCGTGGTCGCTCGTCTTCGGGCAGCTCTTTGATGGTGTATTTGACAACGGGCTCCGGCACGGCAGCCCTCTACACCTTCACCATCTCCCCGGTCTCGGCGGAGCGGTAGATGCCATCCAGGATGCGCATAATCGCCACGCCGTGTTCGATAGGCGCGATGGTCGGCTTGTGCTTGAGGATACAGTCCACGAAGTGCTCTATCTCCGCCAAATGGCCGGGGATGTTGGGCGCATGCGGGTGAAAGTCCTCGGGGACGCCGTGCCGGTCGGTGAAGATGCGCAATGGTTCTAATGTCGCGCCGCCCTTCGTGCCCATTAACTGCGAGTAGAACACATCGTGCTCCACATACGACGCCCACGAGGCGTCTAGATGGCAAACCGCACCGTTCTTGAAGCGCACAAGACCGGTGGCAAGGTCTTCCACGTCGAACGTGCCGCCCTTTTGCGGTGTGCCCCAGCCGCCTCTGCCTCGCCCATAGGGACCGAATTTGGCGTATGTGGCTCCGAACACCGCTTCAGGCTCGGGGCATCCCATGAGCCACCACGTCAGGTCGAGCACGTGCACGCCGATGTCAATCAGCGGTCCGCCTCCCGACAGCGCTTTGGTGGTAAACCAGCCGCCGAAGCCGGGGATGCCGTTGCGCCTCAGCCAGCCGCACTTGGCGTAGTAAATCTCGCCCAGGTCGCCCGAATCGATGTGACGCTTCAGCGTCTGACTGTCGCCGCGGAAGCGGTTGTTCATGCCCATCATGAACAGCACGCCCGTTTTCTGCGCTACCTGCAACATCCGTTCGGCATCCTGCAGGTTATGCGCCAGGGGCTTCTCGCACAGGATGTGACAGCCCGCCTCCATCGCCGCGATGGCTACCGGAGCGTGCAGCGCGTTCGGGGTGCATACCGATACCGCGTTCAGGTCCACCTTCTCCAGCATCTCCTTGTAGTCCGTGAAAACGTGGGGGATGCCGTACTCCTGAGCTACTTGCCGAGCACGCTCTTCGTTAATATCGCAAACCGCTAGGACCTCTGCGTGTGGATGACGCTGGTAACCCTGAATATGCAAGCTGCCGATGCCGACGCCTACCACGCCGACGTGCACTTTCTTTCTAGATGCTGGCATCGTGATCTCCTTACCTTGCGGGATGATGTTGCAAAGATTCTATTGGAGAAACAAGGGCACGAGTCCTGCGCCGTGAAGGACGTGTCTCACCACAGGGGTCACCGAGGGCACTGAGAGTGCTTTGCGCCATCTGCAGTGCGACCAGCATAAGCGGGTTCGTGTAGCGTGCTCAGGTCCTCACCACCGCAGAGTTCGCAGCGGACGCCGAAAATACTCTGTGTCCTCTGCGGTGAGACGAGGCAAAAGCTGAACGATATGGTACAATTACCCTGTGTGAGCACAAGGGAAGGAGGGAGCCCGTGTTAGAGGTTTTGAGCCGCGACCTGCAGGCGTATCGTGAGCGCATCGACGCGCTGGGCGAACATCTTTGACGTTCCTGGCGTCCGAGAGGAGATCGCACGTATAGAACAGCAGACCACCCAGCCAGACTTCTGGGACGATCCCCGTCAGGCACAGGAGACCATTCAGCAGCTGAACGCCCTTCGCCAGCGCATTGCCGGCTGGGAAGAGCTGGAGCACCAGTGGCAGGAACTGCAGGCGTTAGCGGAACTGCTGTCCGAAGAGGAGGACCCTGAACTGCTGCACGAGCTGGAGCAGGGCGTACAGACGCTGGCGAAACGGCTGGACCAGGTGGAGATGGAGACCCTGCTCAGCGGAGAGCACGACGCCAATAATGCCATTCTGGAAATCAATGCAGGGGCAGGGGGAACCGAGTCCTGTGACTGGGTGCAGATGCTGCTCAGGATGTATTTGCGCTGGGCACAGGAGCACGGCTTCCGTACCGAGATATTGGACGAAACCCCGGGCGAGGTTGCCGGTCTGAAAAGTGTGACGGTACGCATTGAGGGGCGCAACGCCTACGGCTTGCTGGAGTCCGAGCGGGGGGTACATCGGCTGGTGCGTATCTCGCCTTTCGATGCGAACAAGCGCAGGCATACCTCGTTTGCCTCGGTGGATGTGATACCGGAACTTTCCGAGAGCGAAGAGATTCAAATTAACCCGGACGACCTGCGCATCGAGACCTTCCGGGCTGGGAGTGCGGGCGGTCAGCACATGCAGAAGAACGAGACGGCGGTGCGCATTACGCACGTCCCGACAGGCATCGTGGTGACGTGCCAGAACGAACGTTCACAACAGCGTAACCGCGAGCTGGCGATGCGAGTCTTAATGGCTAGACTGGCAGAGCGCGAACGACGCGCGAACGCCGAGCGCATTGCTGCTCTGCGCGGAGAGCCTCCGCCTATCGAATGGGGGCATCAGATACGTTCCTACGTGTTTCAGCCGTATTATATGGTGAAGGACCATCGCACAGAAGCGGAGACGGGGGATGTGCCTCGGGTGATGGATGGCGACATCGACCTGTTCATCCACGCCTATCTACGATGGAGGGGGGCACGAAAGAATGACAACAAGGAGCCGAGCAGTTAACAGCATCCTGTGGACAGCGGTTCTTCTGCTGGTGACAAGCATGACGGTGTGGGCGCAGGAGCTGAGCACCAAGAACGTTCGTACCGAAGAGAGCGCACTGGCGAACGTGGTGGTGGATGCCCTGCGCGACGCCAGCGGAGCCGATATCGCCTGGCTTCCGGCGGCAGCGTTCAACGAGGTAAGCCTCAACCGGGATACTCCACCGGCTGAAGTGGTGAGCAGGCTGCTACCGTACCGGGACGACCGCGTGGTGGTACTCAAACTTACCGGTGCGCAGATTCTGCAGGCTCTGGAGCGTGCTCTCACGCTATATCCCCAGCCGAACGCTGGGTTCCTGCAGGTGAGCGGACTACAGGTGGCCTTTGACCCCGCGAAGCCAGCGGGCGAGCGGGTGGTGCGCGTGCAGGCGGGCACGGAAAACAAGCGGGACATCGAGCCGCAGAGGGAGTATCGGGTAGCGACATCCGCAACGCTCGCTTACGGCGCGCTGGGTTACTTCAAGGTCTGGGACCGCTCGGCAATAGAGCGTGAGACCGATAAGACGGTCGGAGAGACCCTGCGAGCCTATCTGGAAGCAGGCAAACCGATTGCCGGAATCTCCGAGCGCATCGTGGCGGTGAAACCGTAACGGAAAGGAGATGACTCTTTGCGCATCGACAGGCTGGTAGGTTTTTCGTTCCTCTGTGTTCTCTTTCTCCTCTGGGGATGTGCGCCTGGGGCGGTGCAGGCGGAGCGTCCCGCTTTCGATGGGAAACGCGCGTTTGCCGACCTCGAGAAGCAGGTCTCGTTTGGTCCGCGCGTGCCGGGTACGCAGGCGCACCTCCAGTGTCGCGACTGGCTGATGTCTGAGCTGGAGAAGGTCGCCGACCGCGTGGAAGTACAGACCTTCACGCAGGTGGTGAACGGCAAGAGCCTGCGCATGTATAACATCTTCGGCGTCTTCAATGAGAACGCCAGCAAGCGCATTATGCTGTGTGCGCACTGGGATACCCGCCCAACCGCCGATGAGGAAATGGACCCCGCGAACCGCAAAAAGCCGATCGCAGGCGCGAACGACGGTGCATCGGGCGTAGCGGTACTTCTGGAGCTGGCAAGGCAGTTCAAACTGAAACGCCCGGAGGTAGGGGTAATTATCGCCTTCTGGGACGGCGAGGACTATGGTCCCGACGTGGACACAATGCTGCTCGGCTCGCGCTATTTCGCGAAGAACATGGGTAAACTGCGCCCGACCTACGGTATCTTGCTGGATATGGTGGGAGATAAGGATTTACAGATATACAAGGAGACCAACTCCGTGTACGCCGCCCCGCAGCTGGTGGAGAAAGTGTGGCGCATCGCGGGCGAGCTGGGCTACCGCAAGTATTTCCCGGATGCCCGGAAGTACACCATTACCGATGACCACGTGCCCTTGATTGAAGCGGGTGTGCCCTGTATTGACCTGATAGACTTCGACTACCCGTACTGGCACACGCTGCAGGACACGGTAGATAAATGCAGTCCCAACTCCCTGCAGGTGGTGGGTGAAGTGGTTGCTGCGGTGGTCTATTCCGAGAGGGAGTCCAAGCCATAATACTGGTACGGGGAACAATGCTGATGCAGGTGCCACCATGCATAACGTGCGACTCAAAATCTGCGACCTGTGTGGTGCTCCGAACCTGATGGAGAACACCGAATGCCACGTGTGCGGCTGGCGCGGACATTTCAGCACCGAACCGGCGAAAGTGCGCTCGGTCATCGAGGTCGCTCGCAAATTGCAGCTGCACGAAACGGCGCAGCAGGGCAGTGCTTTTTCCGCACTCCACACGAAAGCAGAGGAAATATGGCTCTGCCTGCGGAGCTGGTTCAGCCGCCGCAGACGTTCTCCTCACTTCCCCCTCTAATCACTTTTGAGGCTGGTTTTGCCCGAAAACCAGTAGCAACCCCAGCACCGCGCCGTAAATAGCGGCGATCACAGGGTTGCAGAGGATGCCTCAAGTGCTGCCCATTTTGCGGGACAGGGCGGACAGAATAAGCCCGACCGCTGCCCCGCCCACCACAGCAAGGACGGTCTTGAGTGGCATGAACCATGTCCTCCTACTGAGTTTCTGTGCTGGCTACCGGCGCAGGCGCCTCTGCCGGCAAATAGGGCATTATCTTCGCCATAATGTGTTGCTTCGGCATCAGTCCGACCAGACGCTCGCGGGCGAAACCGCGCGTGAACAGAATAAGCGTCGGAATACCCTGAATGCCGTACGCATTGGCGGTAATCGGGTTCTCGTCGGTATTGAGCTTGACCACCTTCAACCTGCCCTGATACTCGCGAGCTATCTCCTCTAAGATGGGAGCGAGCATCCGGCAGGGTCCGCACCACGGCGCCCAGAAATCCACCAGCACCGGAATATCCGACTCCAGCACTTCCTGCTTGAACGTGCTGGCATTCACATGCTTGACCAGACCGCTTTCCGCGCGGTCCGATGCCTGTCGTCGCCCGAACAGTCCGAACATACCTGTATTGTCAACCTCCTCGTTAGCGTCTTATTGTCAGCGGCGGAGCGATCCCGAGTGTGTGGTTCGGTGACACAGCTCCTGCCACCGTATTAGATACGCTTTACGCCAGAGAGGATTCGCGGTAGAATAGAGACGGCTGATAGAGAGCGAGGGAGGATATGCTCTTACAACAGATAAAAGGCGGTCTTATCGTCTCGTGCCAGGCGCCGGAGAGTACTCCGTTAGGACAACCTCTCGTGCTGGCGGCGCTGGCAGAGGCGGCGGTGCGCGGTGGTGCGGTGGGTATTCGCGCCAATCTGCCGCAGAACATTCGTGCGATTCGGGAAATGGTGCGTGTGCCGATTATCGGCATTTACAAGCACACCTTGCCGGACTATCCGGTATACATCACTCCGACCTTTGAGCATGCCCGCGCCGTCGTGGAGGCGGGAGCAGACATCGTGGCGGTAGACGCCACCGCCCGCGAGCGTCCCGAACCGTTACCGGAGCTGATACGGCGCATCCGCGAGGAGCTCGGCGTGCTGGTGATGGCGGACATCTCGACACTGGAAGAGGGCGTTACGGCGGCGGAAATGGGGGCGGACCTGGTTGCAACCACCATGTCGGGCTATACCTCGTATACACAGGACCGTCGTGCGCTAGGGGCGGATATTGCGCTGGTCGCACAGCTGGCACAGAGGGTAACAGTGCCGGTTATCTGTGAAGGACGGATTTCGTCACCCGAGGACGCCCGTCTCGCGCTGGAAGCAGGAGCATGGGCGGTAGTGGTTGGCACGGCGATTACAGCGATAGACCACGTCACCGCGCGCTTTGTGGAGAGGATGCGCCAGCATCCCCCGTGTCACAATGACGAGGGAGGCTATGGATGAGGGGGCGGTAGCATCATGGTGCACACAGCAGATGAATGAAGACCCTGTGGCTCGGTGGATAGCCAAAGCGGAACACGATTTGAAGATAGCCCGTGACGAAATGGCTACCGAGGAGCCTGTGACGGATATGGTGAGCTTTCACCCGACTTCTTGAGGCGGGTTCTGCGCGTTAAACCGATTCATCGCCGCCTGTACGCCTTCCGCAATCGCCACTTCCACAGCATCGGCGGCGCGTTGTAACGCCTCCTCGATAATCGGTTGTTGCTGTGGAGAAAAGCGTGAGAGCACATACTCCACCATCTGCCCCGGCGGCGGACTGCCGATGCCCACCCGCACGCGAGGGAACACCTGCGTCCCCAGACACTGGATAATAGACTCCAGTCCGTTGTGCCCGCCGTCGGAGCCAGACGGCCGGACGCGGATTTTGCCCGGGGGCAATGCTACGTCGTCCACAATCACCAGCAGGCGAGCCGGTTCCAGTGGGTATCTCTGCAGCAAGGCGCGCGCTGCCTCACCGCTCCGATTCATATAGGTCATCGGTTTTGCCAGCAACACCGGTACATCGGCAATCCTGCCCAGACCGTAACGGGCGTGATCGCGATGAAGGTTCAGGCGAATTCGGTGGCGACTGGCGAGGATGTCTACCACATCGAAACCGATGTTGTGCCGGGTGTGGGCATACTCCGCACCCGGGTTGCCCAACCCCAGCACAATCCACTCAGGAGGGAGGTCACGTGTTTTCCTGAACCAAATCGGCATGGGTTTACGAGTTTCGGGTTCGTACCTCTTCGCTTTGCTGTTCAAATATCACGCTGACGGAGCGATCTTCGTGGATGCGCATGATGGCGTCTGCCAGCAGTTTGGCGACGGTCAGCACGGTAATCTTTTCATTCCTTTTATCGGGCGGAAGCGGTATGGTATCGGTGACAATCAGCTCGCGGATGGGTGAGCGCAGAATCCGCTCGGGAGCGTCGCCGGAAAGCACCGCGTGTGTGCAGCAGGCGATAACGTCGGTAGCTCCACGCTCGATGAGCGCCTCTGCCCCCTGCACCAGCGAACCGCCTGTATCTACCATGTCATCGATCATGATGGCGGTCTTTCCTTCCACATTTCCGACTACTTCCATCACTTCCACTTTGTTCGGTTCAGGGCGCCGCTTGGCGATAATCGCGAAAGGCACGTCCAGCATCTCCGCCAGCGCCTTGGCGCGGGGAGTTCCTGCTACGTCAGGCGAAACCACCACGCAGTTCTTGTGCACCAGCCCGTGTTCAATAAGGTGTTTCCCAATAATCGGACCGGCGTAGAGATGGTCTACCGGCAGGTTGAAGAAACCCTGAATCTGTTGAGCGTGCAGGTCTACAGTAAGGATACGGTTTGCTCCGGCGACCTCCAGCAAGTTGGCGACCAGTCGGGCGGTTATCGGCTCGCGCGGTTT
>VSSL01000023.1_pt1 | contig 28839 bp, 22 predicted proteins | sample 4557531 | NCBI WGS metagenome assembly VSSL01 (sample SAMN10986726, study PRJNA523729) | hot springs metagenome | isolation source: hot springs | place: India:Timba, Gujarat | collected 2018-05-31 | reverse complement strand
CGCCTGGTCAACGCCCAATGCCCGGACGCGCCGGATGGTGGCCTGATACAAATCGCGCTGCAAGCCCAACGCTTCGATCACGGCTTCGCCGTTTTCGGGCATTCCCAGCAGGATCGCGTAAAGGGTATTGCCTTTGGTGGTGAAGCGCACGTCGCGCGCGGTGAAGCCTGCCCGTTTGGCGTCGGTAAAACCGCCCGCGATGACCTTGGTCGGCCCCTCGCCGAACACTTTCCAGGGACGGGTGGCGTAGATGGCCTCACCGTTGATCGCAAGCCAGCGCCCGATGTCCAGCAGGATTTGCGTGTCTCCCTCAGGAATGACGCCGTCGGCGCGCGGGCCGATGTTCAGCAGAAGGCTGCCGTTCTTGCTGACGATGTCGATCAGGTCGTGAATGATGGACGCTGAGGTTCTATAGTCCTGTTCCTCGGTGTAACACCACGAGTTTTTGGCGACAGACGTGTCTGATTGCCAGAACAGCGGGCGGATGTCTGCCAGTTGCCCGCGCTCAACGCTGAAGACCACCGTGCCTTCGGGGAAGGCGCTGTTCTTGCAGTTGATGGCAACCTGTTTCCCCCATTCCACGCCCCGGTTGTAGTAATGCGCGGCGAACCGCTGCAAATAGGGCGCGAACACGATCTGCTCGGTCCACCAGTCGAAATAGACGAGTTGCGGCTGATAGCGATCAACCAGTTCGCAGTTGCGCGCCAGCCAGTCTTCCAGAAATTTGGCGTCCGGCCTGGGTTGCCAGTCGCGGCTGTTCCAGGCTTCGGGGTCTTCTTCCCAGCGCGGACCTGGCCGGGCCGGGCCGTAGAATTCACGGTATGCCGGGTCCCGGACATCTGAGTCAAACGTCATGCCGCCATTCATGAACCACCAGTGTTCGGCGCGATGGTTCGACAGGCCAAAAGTGAGACCCTGTTTGCGCACTGCGGTCGCCAGCTCCCCGATGATGTCGCGCCGGGGACCCATCTTTACCGCAGTCCATTCGGAATAGGCCGAGTCGTACATCGCAAAGCCATCGTGGTGTTCGGCGACGGGCACCACGTACCTGGCGCCAGCCCGCTTGAACAGATCAACCCATTGGTCGGGGTCAAAGCGTTCTGCCTTGAAAAGAGGGATGAAATCTTTGTAGCCGAACTTGGTCTGGTCTCCCCAGGTTTTTCGGTGGTGCTCAAAAGCGCGGGTCCCCGGCAGATACATGTTGCGGGGATACCACTCGTTGTCGAACGCCGGGACGGCGTAGACGCCCCAGTGGATGAAGATGCCGAATTTGGCGTCTTGATACCAGTCGGGAATGGAGAACGCAGATAGCGATTCCCAGGTCGGCTCGAAGGGAGCGGCAGTCGCGCCGGACGGTTTCATGGGTATCTGTCCTTTGTAGCCCAAGACATGGTCGGAGATAAACAACAGCAATTATACCCTGTCCCGATCTGGGGCAGGGTGGAGGACGATTATTTCAACCGTCGGGGGCAACAGGCGTTAGAGTTCTGAATTGTGTTTCAGGAAGTCGATCAGTTCGGTGAGGTAGGTAAACGCCAATCCTGTAACGGTGTCTGCGGCACCGTAGTAGATGGCAATGCGTCCGGTCGGTTGATCGTAGAGCGCGGCGCATGGGAAGACGACGTTGGGTACGTCACCGACGCATTCATAGAGTGTTTGCGGCGACAACAGATATGGCGCGGAACGATACAGCACTTTCCACGGCTGTTCAAGATCAAGCAGCGCCGCGCCCATGCTGTAGACGAAACCGTTGCAAGAGGTCAGCACGCCGTGGTAGATCAGCAGCCAGCCCTCGTCAGTTTCAATCGGAATAGGCCCCGCGCCGACTTTGGTGCTCTGCCAGGTCCAGCCTTTGGGGGCCATCACGAAGCGGTGTTTGCCCCAATGGATCATGTCAGGGCTTTCGCTGTAAAAAATATCCCCGAAAGGCGTGTGGCCGTTATCGCTGGGGCGGCTGAGCATGGCGAATTTGCCGTTGATTTTGCGCGGGAACAGGACGCCGTTGCGGTTGTGGGGCAGGAAGGCGTTTTCCAGGAAGTGGAAGGTCTCAAAATCGAAGGTATAGCCTATGCCGATGGTCGGGCCGTGGTAGCCGTTGCACCATGTCACATAATAACGGTCTTCTAGCCAGACCACGCGCGGATCGTAGCGATGCACGAACTGCGCGATTTCAGGGTCGGGGTTGATCCAGGTGATCGGTTCGGGGGCAATATCCCAGTGGATACCGTCCCGGCTGCGCCCGGCGTGCAGATTCATCCGACGCTGTTTGTCATCGACGCGGAACACACCCGCGAACGCGCCATTAAAAGCGACGGCGGCGCTGTTGAAGATGCTGTTGGCGCAGGGAATAGCGTTGCGTGGGATAATCGGGTTCCGGCTGTAGCGCCAGACAATGTCATGGCTGTCTGCCGGGCGTTCTTCCCAGGGTAGGTTCGCGGTCGAGCTTTTCGGTGTACCTTGTGTTGCAGAATTCTGGTTGATCATGCGCATGCTCCATGGATGTTTTGGAAACGGCGGGCCAGTTGAAAGTTGGAGGAGGCGGGACAGCCGCGAACGCTATAACCCATCTTGAATTAGTGGAATTGCTTGACAAAATTTCTATCCAAATATAACATAAAAATAGTTTGCGAACAAGTTCGTTTTGTTCAGGTAGGTTCTCCGGGCAGTTTACCAACGCTTATGGTGAAAAAAATCACGTTCCGAGACATCGCCAGACAAGCGGATGTTGCTGTAAGCACCGTTTCTCAAGTGCTGAACAACAAGCCTGGAGTCTCGACTGAAACCCGTCAGCGTGTTTTGGAAGTTGCCGCGCAGTTGGGGTATCGCCAGCGCGTCGTCAGTGACGCCGTGATCTCGCCCCGCCTCAACACTCTTGCCCTGCTCACCAAGCGCTATAACGGCGACCCGGTCCACATCAATCCGTTTTATTCTTACGTCCTGGCGGGCGCGGAGCGCGAATGCCAGCGGCATAATATCGGCCTGATGTATGCAAACATTGAAGTTGATGAGAACAGCCGGGCAGTGAGTTTGCCTACGTCGGTCTTTCTTCAGCGCGTCGATGGGGTCATTATTGTTGGCGCCTTCCTCGAAGAAACGATCTCCGAAATCAGCCGACAGGCCGGTCATAACATTGTCCTGGTCGATGCCTATACGACGGGCAAGACGGTATATGACAGCGTCCTGATCGACAATCTGAACGGCGCCTTTAACGCGGTCAGTTATCTCATTGCCAACGGCCATCGTCACATCGGGCTGATCGGCAGCCATCCTCACTCTTATCCCAGCATTCTGGAGCGGCGCGCCGGGTATCTAAAGGCGCTTCAGGCGCACGGCATTCAAGAGACGTATATCGAAGACAGTTTGCTGGAGCGCGCCGACGCCTTCGAGGCGACGTTGCGGTTGCTGCGTCGCGCCCCCCAGATTACGGCGATCTTCGCCTGCAACGACAATATTGCGATTGGCGTCATGAATGCTGTGCAAAAGCTCGGTCTTTCTGTACCGGGGCAGGTCTCGGTCGTCGGCTTCGATGATATCGATCTGGCGCAAGAAGTCTCACCGCCCTTGACGACCGTTCATGTAGACAAGGTGCTGTTAGGGGTGATGGCGGTGCGGCTGTCTCAAGATCGCGCCGCATCGCCGGGACGACCGGCGCTGACCACTACGCTAAGCACACAACTCATTGTGCGTGAGTCGGTGCAACCGTTGATGGGGTCAACGGAGCCGTAGGGTCAGCCCCGGTCGAACGGCACCACCGCCTCAATCGTATCGGTTTGGGGACCTGATTGGGAGAGGAGGTGGTATTGAGCTGAGAGCATTCGCCATATCTCACCTGAGTGACCCTTACCTGGTTTGTCATCCCAAGGAGATGGCTCATGCTTCGCAAACTCTCTATCATGTTACTCGTGATCGTCGTTTTTTCAATCCCCAGTTTGGCGATGGCCCAGGGCGGCACCACGATTACCGTCTGGTTTACCGGTGACGAGCAACAGGCAGCGGCGTTGCAGGTTGCTGCCGATGCCTGGGGTGAGCAGACGGGGCAACACGGCTGTCATCGAGGCGGTGTCCTGGAGTGATGCGTATGCGCGGGCGCTGGCGGCGGTGAGCGCCGGTGAGGGCGCAGACATCCTCATGGGCGGCATGTCGTGGGGCATTTCGCTGGGCAAGATCGGCGGCATGGTCGATCTGGGCGCGACCTTTCCCGAAGAAATTGCCCAGATCGCCGAGATCAGCAATCCCGGTTTCTATGAAGCGATTGTCACTCCCGAAGGCACCGTCTACGGCATTCCCTACAACCTCGACACCTATCTGATGTTCTACCGCCCGGAGGCGCTGGCAGCAGTCGGCGTCGAGGCAGCACCCACGACCTGGGAAGAGCTTGAGGCTGCCCTGCAAGCAGGCGCGCGTGGCGGCATCGGCTGGGGCAATGCCTCGTGGCTCAGCTTCCAGAATTTCCTCTATCAGGCCGGCGGTCGCTGGTATACCGACGACTGCTCGGCGGCTGCGATCAACAGCGAAGAGGCCCTGACCGCGCTGGAGTTCTATACCCGCCTATATGAGGAGTACGGCTTCCCGGCGGAAGACGTCAGCACGGCAGCAGCCTTCAGCAACGACGAGATGGACATCGTCATCGACGGCGAGTGGACGGCGACAGGGATTAATTCCTCGTACCCGGAGCTTGAGGGCACTTGGTCGGTCGCGGCCTTGCCTGCCGGCCCTACCGGCAGGAATACGGCGTTCATCGGCGGCAAGATGATGGGTATCTTCTCGTTCTCCCCGAACGTCGAGACCGCCTTTGACTTTATGATGTTCCTCAGCACCGAGGAGGCGGCGGAGATTCAGACGGCTGCCTACTTTGATGTGAACCAGATCTTTGTGCCGCCGCAGCCGGCGTTTGGTCAGTACATTCGCGGCGGTGAAGCCATCAACGCGGCCTTGCAAGATCAGTTGGATGACGCGGCTGGCCCGCCCAACTGCCCCGGCTGGGAAGAGAGCAATGCAGACGCTAACCTGGTTCTGCAATCGGTGTTGTTCGAGGGCATGGACTTTGAAGATGCTCTCGCCGAGATCGAGGACATTCTCAACGCCGGAATTGAGGACTACGGTTAAGCCCCCTTCCACATAACCGAAAAAGCATCGGGGACGAACGTCCCCGATGCTGCTCGAATGCATTTACCAAGAGGGTAGCCATGATTGCAAGAACAAGCGTAGGCCGGACCGCGCCTATGGGACGGTCAGGGCGTCTGGCGCCAGGCGGCGGATTTTCTCTGCTGATCAAGCGCATTTGGAAAGCCCGCGTCTCTTACCTGATGCTGCTGCCTTTTCTGATCCCGTTCGTCGTCTTTATTGTTCTCCCGGTCGTCAACTCGATCTATTTGAGTTTGACGGACTATAGCGGCAATCCGACGACCGCGCCGGAATTTGTCGGGCTTGAGAACTTCGCCAATTTACTCAGCCTTGAGATTGTCCAACAGCCGCGCTTGTTCGACGAAACAACGGGCGAGCCGCTGTTCCAGTGCCGGCGCGAGCGGATTCCTGAGAGCCAGGTGGCTGCCTATGAAGCTGCCGAAGGGGTGACGTGCGAGCCGGCCTTCGTTCGCCCGCGCGAGCTGCTCTTCCCCGGTTTCAGCGAATTCCGGCAGGTGACGATCTTCAACACGACCTATCTGATCGGCGCGCGCGACGGTCGATTCTGGAAGGCGCTGGAAAACACCATTGTTTATGTGTTTGTCGTTGTCATCATTCGGACGGTCGTGGGACTGGGCCTGGCGCTGGTGTTGCACCGTCAGACGCGCCTGAATATGTTGCTGCGCATTGCGTTTTTCCTGCCATCCGTCACGGCCTCGATTGCCATCAGCGTGATTTGGGGGTGGATTTTTCGCGGCCATTCCTACGGTCTGATCAACACGGTGCTGTTGCAGACCGGGCTGATCCAGCAGCCGATCTCATTTCTGGCCGATGCCAACTGGAGTATGCCGGTCTTGGTCATCATGGCGGTGTGGGGTGGTATCGGCTACACCATGATTCTGTTCTTGGCGGGCCTGCAAAACATTCCTAACGAATATTTTGAGGCTGCTGCCATCGACGGCGCCAACAACAGCCAGAGCTTTTGGCACCTGACCCTGCCGTTGTTGCGTCCCACGACGGTGTTTGTCGTTATCACGGGCATCATCGGCGCGTTCCAGGTCTTTGAGCCGATCTACATTTTGTTTGCCACTTCTGAAGGGCTGGGAGGGGTGCTTGACTCTGCCCTGACTGTGGTTCCTTATCTATACGATGAGGGCTTCCGGCTGTTTCATCTGGGCTATGCTTCGGCGATTGCCTGGATTCTGTTTATCGTCATCTTTGCCCTCACCTTGATCAACATGCGCGTTGGGCGCGTAAGTGAGGCGTACTGACATGAATCTCGTATTACAGCGCGGAAACAGGCCACTCCGCTACTTCTGGCTGGGCATGGTTATTTTGCTGGCGATCAGCATGTTGATTCCATATTACTGGATGGTCCTGAGCGCATTTAAACCCGTCCCGGAGCTGAATCGCCTGCCGCCCAGGTTCTATATCGAGAATCCTGCGCTGACCAATTTCTACGATCCTCTGCGCAATACACCGCCGGATCACGTTGAAGGGTTGTTCCAGCGCTATACCGATACACCGGGCGGCTTTATGCGCTTTTACTTCAACAGTGTGTTTCTTTCTAGCGTTATCACGGCCTGCACGCTGTTAATCGCGTCGATGGCGGCGTTTGTTCTTTCCAAGCACAACTTCCCTGGCAGGGAGTTTTTCTTCATTCTTTTTGTTGCCTCTATGATGATTCCCTGGCAGGTGACGATCATCTCCAACTTTCTCCAGGTGCGTAACTTCGGCTGGCTGGATAGTTACTGGGCGATGATCATTCCGGCATTGCCCAAAGCCTTTGCCGCTTTTTTCTGCGCCAGTATATGCTGTCTCTGCCGGACGAACTGTTGGATGCTGCGCGCGTCGATGGCGCCTCTGAGGTTCGCATCTGGTGGCAGGTGGTGTTGCCTCTGGTTGGCCCGGCGCTGGTAGCGATGAGCATTTTCCTCTTCCTCAATGAGTGGAATAACCTGGTCTGGCCGTTGATTGTCCTCCAATCTGAATATCTCCAGACGTTGCCCGTGATTCTCTCGACGATGGTCGATCCGGGGCGGTCTGTTACTTACCAGGGTGTAGCGATGGCAGCGGCTTTGCTGGTCTCCCTGCCGACGTTGATCCTGTTTATTGCCTTCCAACGGCAGTTTGTGCAAGGGATCGCGCTGACCGGCGTGAAAGGGTAGGGCGGTGATTTTTACCGCTGATCGATATCTCGCCTTGAAGAGCAAGCCCTGACGGCGCGGGGCAGCCTATCACCACCATGAACATAACAAACTATTACCACGATCCCATTCTTGGCGTGTACTACGCACCGAAAGCAGACTGGGGCACGGCGCAAATTGCCCGCGACCTGCTGACGTTCGCAAGCTGTGGCATTCGCACCGTCTGGCTGCTGTTCGATCCGTTTTACGACCGGGAGGATGCCGCCGGGCTGCGCGCCCTGATGGACGCTGCGGCGGAGGCCCGTTTGGGCGTTGTGCCGGTGTTGGGACAGTTTCTTCAGTTAAGCGAGCACCCGGAGGTCAAAATCGTCAACGCCGATGGCAGCACGTCTGACGATCCGCGCTACTGGAACATGGGGTGCTTTCGCCATCCGACGGTGCGCGAGCTTGCGACCCGGCGCGCGCTGCGCTTCTTCCGCGAGTTTGGCGATCACCCCGCGCTGTACCGTCTGGACGGCAGGCCGGTGTTGAGCGTTGTTCACGAGGCGTACTATCGCAACAGTGTGCCGGAATTCGGCGGCGGCCCGATGCATCCCAACTGCTATTGCAGCTATTGCCGGCAAGCGTTTGGCGACTACCTCGGACGGCATGGGTTGGAGCGCGATTTGCCGCCGCCGAAAGATCCCGCCGATCCCGTGCTCTGGCAGCATTGGATCGACTGCCATGCAGAGGCGATCCCTGACTTTTTGACAAGCGTCATCGCTGCCGTCAAGGCCGAAACGCCGATCTGGGCGACGCACGAATGTAATGACTTCTACCCGGCATCGTGGCAATCGGTGTACACCGGTAACGATTGGTGGCGCATGGGGGCCGTGCTGGATTTCGGCCACGAGGATATGTATCCCCTGGAGTTCGACACGCGCTACCAGTGTTACGTCTACGACTACGCCAAAGACATTCTGCGCAGCGCCACCGGCTTCAATAAACTCGTGACCTGCAACGGGCAGGCCTTCAATTCGTGGTTGGGATACCGTCTGCCCGAAAACAGCATGAGCGAGCAGATTTACTCTGCGTTGGCGCACGGCGCGTTGGGATTGGTCTGGTGGACGCAACTGCACCGCTTGGGCGTTCATGCCGAGCCGGTGCCGGAACTCACGTCGTCGGATGACGCCCGCTACTGGATGATCCGCCAGACGGCCCGATATAACCGCGAGTACCTCGCGCTAGTGGAGCATCTGGCCGGGTTTCGTCTGGCACAAGCGCAGATCGCACTGTTGTACTCCTGGACAACGATGAGCCAGGCGTTGAACGACGAGCATACCTATGACACGCTGCTGATGTACATGCTGCTGGTGCAGAGCGGTTATCCGGTCGATTTGCTCTCTGAAGCGCAGGTTGCTGGCGGCGTATTGCAGGAGCGCGGTTATCGCGCCGTCTTCGTGATGGGCTGTGGGGCGCTTCCTGAGCACGTCCAGCGCGCCCTGGACGCTTTTGTTCAAGCAGGCGGGCTGCTGATCACCGATTACGCCCCGCCTATCACCGACGCCTTTCCGCCGCTGTACGCTGAATGGCGCGGTCGGCAGTCGGCCCAGCCGCGTGTGTATACGCTGCCGGACGGCACGCCTGTGCCTGTGCAGATTGCCGGATGTGGGCTTCATCTTCCTAAGGAGGCTGCTGTCCTTGCGCGTTTCAACGATGGTTCGCCTGCTATCGCGCGTATTGTGCGCGGTGACGGCGTGATCATCCTGGCGGGTAGCTACCTCGGCTGGGATTACAGCAACTATCCGGGGTACTACGACCTGGGTGCGATGTTTCCCTTTCTGCTTCGACGCGACGCTGCCCTTCGGGTGTTCGTCAATGATCTGCTTACCGGTGTCGGGATCGCGCCGCCCGCGCGTTCGACGAATCCTGACGTCGAGGTGGCCGTGTGGCACGACAGCGTACAAGATGCTTACACCCTCATCGTCGTCAACCATTTGCAGCAGGTTGTCTTCACCGAAGTCATGTTGGCTGTCCGGTCGTCCGATTGGCTGGCGCGGCGGTTGATTGTCGATCTGCCGGTCCAGACCGTCTGGCGTGATGGAATGCTCGTTGTCGGGGTTCAGCTTTCGCCGTTGGAAGGCTGCGCTTTCTCGATCCGTCATGTCGCCGATCTATCAAGTATGTGAGGCCAATACAACGCTTTTTGTGAGTGCAGGGAGGGAGATATGCGTGCAAAATGGCTTGTCCGGCTGACGTTGATCGCGGTTTTCGCCCTCGTTCTGCCGATGGCTCCGCTGGCGGCGCAGGGTGGACCCTCCAACCGCATCCCGCACGGGGACCAGAACCTGTTTTTGAGCGGCATCAACCTGGCATGGTTGAACTTCGCCCGTGACACGATCAATTTCGACGAATCCCGCTTTGTTGCTGTGCTAGACGAACTGGCGGCGGCGAAAGGAAACACGCTACGCTGGTGGTTGCACACCAATGGCGTCGCCAGTCCGGTCTACGGTGAGGATGGTCGCGTTATTGGGCTGGGTGAAAATGAGATCGAGAATATTCGCCGGGCGCTCGACCTGGCCTATGAGCGCGGCATCCTGATCATGCCGTGTCTGTGGTCGTTCGACATGTTCCATAACACGTCGGGCATTCCGACCGAGTGGAACCGGCTGCTGGTTGAAGACCCGGAATACACACAGGCTTACATTGACAACGCGCTTACGCCACTGGTCACGGCGCTGGCGGGACATCCTGGCATCGTCGCGTGGGAAATCTTTAACGAGCCGGAAGGCGCGACCGAGGAGTTCGGCTGGACGGAAGTCCGCACCGAGATGCGCTATATCCAGCAGGCCGTTAACCTGATGGCGGGTGCGATTCACCGTGCCGATCCGACGGCATTGGTAACGAACGGCTCCTGGAGCTTTCGGGCGCAGACCGACGTGGGGGGGGTTCACAAATTACTACACCGACGCGCGTCTGATCGAAGCAGGCGGTGACCCGGATGGGACGCTGGATTTCTATTCGGTTCACTACTACCCGGAGCATTTTGACGAGTCGCTCTCGCCGTTCCATCATCCCGCATCGTATTGGGAACTGGACAAGCCGATTGTCGTGGGTGAGTTCCCGGCAGCGGGGCTGCGCAATCTGGGTTTCGGCTATCTGCCGCGCCGTCAGCTTCCATATAGCATTCACACCTATCCCTATCTCTTTGAGAACGGCTATGCCGGGGCGCTGGCGTGGTCTTACACGGACAGCCAGCACGGCGGTATGTTAGATGCCTCGTCGGGAATGCTGCGGCTGGCGAATTTCTACGACGCTGCTGCCGTCACGGTCGATATTGGCGAGGTTGATCGTATCCCGGTTGTTCAGAATACCATCCCAACGGCGGTGATTCCCAACGACACGGCTGTTGTAGAAGGGTACGCCGACCTGACTCAGGTCTTTACAGACGTTGAAGACGGTACGAACCTGACCTATGCCGTCACCGGAAATACCAGGCCGGACGTGGTCGAGGTGGTGATCGGGGAAGACGCTGTGCTGTCGTTGAATCTGGCAGGCGTGATCGGCACGTCAATGGTCGAAATCACGGCAACCGACTCGGCGGGCCATGCTTCTCGTGTGGAGTTTGCGGTGCAGGTCGTCGATCCCGATGTCGGCAATGTGGCTATTGGAAAGCCTGCCATCTCGTCCACTGTGGAGGCTGCCTACGTTGCTACCAACGCCACAGACGGACTGCCAGACACACGCTCGTCAACCGAATACGCCGATCCTCAATGGCTTGTGGTTGACCTGGAAGGGGTGTTTACCATCAATCAGGTCATCCTCCGCTGGGAAGCCGCCTATGGCGAAGAGTACGAGATTCAGGTGTGGGATGGCGAAGCGTGGCAGACGGTCTATCACGAGCCGCGCGGAGATGGTGGGATCGACGATCTGGTCCTGTCTGCGCCGGTCGATGCGCGCTTCGTCAAGATGAACGGCATCCGTCGCGGTGAAGAATGGGGATATTCGCTGTGGGAATTTGAGATATATGGTATGCGGTCAGAAACGCCCAATGCTGTGTTGGAGACCCCGCCGCCGGAATGGACGGCAGCTATGGAAGCTGCCGAAGCTGCCGCTGCGCCGGTCCAAATGGAGATGACGCCGCTGTACAGTTTTGAGGCGGACGCAGAGGGGTGGGGGATTGTCGATTTCTGGACGGCGATCACCACGTTGGAGCAAACGGATGCAGACGCGAGTGATGGGGAACACAGCCTGGCGCTGACAGGGACATACAGCGGGACGGGGTGGGAAGAGGGGGGCATCTTCTTGGCGTTGCCGGAGGCTGCCGACTGGTCGGGCTATGACCTGCTGACGATGGATGTCTACGTGCCGGAGGGGGCAGAGGGCTTTCTGGCGCAGGTGTACCTGAAGACGGGCGAGGATTGGACGTGGGCGAACACGGCGGACATCGCGCTGGTGGCGGGGCAGTGGAACACCGTCACGCCGACCTGAGTACCCTGGGCGACACGGCCAATGTGCGTGAGGTCGGTCTCAAGATCGGCACCAGCGTGACCGCCTTCGAGGGCACCTTCCTGGTCGATAATGTCGTACTGTTAGGCGAGTAAGGCGATTTGGGCGCATATGTGCGCCGCATAGCCGCAAACAGGGATCGGGAGTACTCTCCTGATCCCTGTGTCTTTATCTTTACCTCTACTGTCATCGCAGGATGAAATGGGCATGATGTAACGGTTTGCCACCCTGGACGGGCTATAATACAGGTGAGTATGTTTTTTCACTGGGCAGATTTTCTGCAAGGTGAGTGACCTACACGAGGCCTATGACCATGATTGAAGCGCCATACCCTGAACTTGATGAACTCCTGACCATGATCGGCGAGGCCGGTCAGCGCATGTCGGACATCGACGCCACCGAAGGCGCGGCAGGGAATATCTCCGTCTACATGGGCTGGCCGGTTGAACCGCGCCGCCGCTTTCCGCTGGTTGAAACCATTGACCTGCCGGTTCCGATGCCCGAATTTTCCGGTCGGGCGTTTCTCGTCACCGGCTCCGGGCGGCGGCTGCGCGAGATCATTCAAGATACTGCTGCCAATCTGGGATTTGTCGTCATCAACGATGATGGGCGCACGGCGCAGTTGTATACGTCGCCGCGTCGCTTGTTCGCCCGCCTGACCAGCGAGTTCAACTCACATCTGGCGGTCCATCGGAGCGCCATTACCGCCAGCGGCACCAACTTCCATGCCATCATTCACGCCCAGCCACCTTACCTGACCTACCTGAGCCACATCCCGGCCTACCGGGACGAAACCTACCTGAATCGCCACCTGCTGCGCTGGGAACCCGAATCGATTGTCCAACTTCCTGAAGGCGTTGGGCATGTACCGTTCCACGTTCCTGGCTCGCCGGAGCAGATGCTGGATACGGTCGAGGCGATGAAGCGCCACAAGGTCATCATTTGGGCAAAGCACGGCGTGGTTGCCCGTTCGGACCTGTCGGTGAAGCGCGCAGCAGACTACATCGAATATGCCGAGACGGCGGCGCGGTATGAGTACATGGACCTGGTAAACCAGGGGCAGGGCGAAGGGCTGACGCCGGAAGAAATCCGCGCGATCTGCCGGGCGTTCAATATTCAGCAGTCCATTTTCTAACTTATACCGCCGGGAACGCTATAGGGCTGCCTTTACCGTCCACCGCCCACATGGCGCCTTCGATGCTACGTGTGCGCACACGTCCGGGGGCGTAGGGGTTGTTGACCAACTGCGGCGCGTCGAGTAGCCCTGTAGCGACTGCCTGGGCCAGGACAGACGGCTCGCTGAGCGGGTCCGTATAGTCCTGGCCCAGCGCGCGGACGGCGTCAAGCAGGCGCGCCGTCTCTTCGAGCAACTGCTGCTTGCGGCGCTGCACTGCCGGATCACAGGCCATGTCGGGGTTGCCGCGCAAGGCCGTTTCCACAACTTCCTGGGCCATCACCGCGCTCTCGATCACTTCGTCTGCGTCGGCGGCGTGATTCGCCTCGCTGTAGCCCACAACGTGAATAATGTGCGGTCCCACGGCCATTTGCAGCATAACGCTTTGCGCCAGATGCGCCCGCGCCCGCCGCAAATCCACCGGGTGACTGAGCAACCCGGTGCGCGTCTGCCGCCAGATGCGGAAGTTGTCGTCGGCAAACGCCTCGCTCAATTCGAGGATCGCCAGGCAGCGGGCCAGGTCCATTGCGTTGGAAAGCTGCGGCGGACTCTCGAACATGTAGGTTAGGATGTAATCGCGCACGCCACAGTGTTTGGCGTTGTGGGCATACAGGTAGGCCGACGCGCACACCACCACATCCGGCGCATCGCGCATTCCCCCAGTGATAGGACTCGTTGCCCTCAACGGGGATGTCGCGCTTACCGTGCCAGCGCATCAGTTCCTGGTGTTCGCGGATCGATTGTTCCAGCGGCGACGGTCCGCGCCCGTCCATGGCGTTGAACCAGAACAACGAAGTCGCGCACCAGGCATTGTTGATCGTGCGCACCAGCAGGTCGGCGTAGCGGAGATGGTCTGCCGTGCCTGAATACGACCGTAACAGGGGATAGTTTCCCCGGCGGCTGGCCTCATACAGCCGGATCAGGTCCTCCTCGGTGCGAAAGGGGACGCCGCCGGCGCCCTTGCTCTTGGGATTCTGTTGGACGGGGCGAAAGAAGTTCTCCTGAGCATCCTGATCGGCGCCCAGCGAGATCACGTCCAGCGCACGCGCTTCGGCAATGCGCGCAATGCCCTCGACGGTGGGATCGATGGTCTGGGCCGGGATGCCGAAATGGTGACGCAGCAAAGGGTAGGGCGCTTTCTGGCGGATGCGATCAACCGTCCGTTGTGGATATGCTGCCGGGTCTTCGGGCTGTAACGACTCGCCGCGCAGCGCCGCGCGTACCTGGTGCGGCGGTTCTTCGCCGGAGAAAATCGCGTCGAAGTAGTCGAACTCCCGCGCGACGGCAGCAACCGGCGGCGTCCCGCCGAAGAAAATCCGCTTGTGTCCCAGAACACCGGCTGCTTCCAACATGCCGCGCATCTCGGCAAACAGAAGGCGAGCGTTTTCCGGCGTCAGGCGGTAACTGATGCCGATCACGTCGGGGTCGAAGGCCAGGATCGCGTCCAGAAAGGCTTCCGGCTCGGTGGCCGGACCGGTGAAGAAGGTTTCACATCCTTCTGCGGCGGCGATGTTCAAAAAGCGCGTCACACCTGCGACGTGCACACAGTCTCCCAGACATCCGGCCAGGACTTTTTTTAACCGTGTTACCCATGATGACTTCCTTTCTCGCGTCATGGCTGTGATGACTCGTCCTCACCGGTCTCAACCAACCGAGTGATCTCGGTTAGAGACAGCCCTTCCAGTCCCATTCGCTTGAGCGTGCGTCCCCGGTGGCGATAGTCTGTGCCGTGCAGGATACAGGCGAGCTGGATCATCGCCTCCATGCCCACCACATCAACGCCGAAGCGTCGCCCCAGTTCGGCAATGGGAACCAGGCTGTACGGCACATCCTCAAAGATGTAGCGGTGGCGGAGGGTGCGCGGGGCGGTGATTCCTCTGTAACCGGGATTGGCATGGATGGCTTCGTGCAGGGTGTCGCCATGCGCCGAATATGCGCGGGCCAGCCATTCTTGCGCCGACTGCGCCCGAACGCCCATCGCCGTTGCTACCGTGACGCGCTCACGATCCAGGCGTTCCAGTATGCGGCCTATCGAGGGCGTCACGCCGTCGATGTAGAACTCGAAGTCCCCACCAGTAGCCTCGATCCATCCGGCATTCAGCAGCGTTAACGCAGGGTGGAAGATGGCCCCCATGTTGTTCAGACTGGTATAGAGCACATTGCGAGCAGTAATGAACTGCGGATAAACTTCCTGCACCAGGCTCAGCACCGTTTCCGTCTGGGTGGCCGGCAGGGCAGCCAGAGGCAGGGTGTTTTTGCGGCGGAAGATGTGCGCCTCTGCCGGGCCTTCGCTGCGGCTGGCGAACAGGAACGTCTCGGCTTCGGCGATGGTGACATTGGCCGTGCAGTTCGCCTCCCGAAGCACCTGGCGGAACTCAAACGCGCCGCCGGTCCGTCCGGGATTCAGCACGATGACCTGTCCGTTTTTGAGGTGTGGGGCGCAGGCCAGAGCGATGTCGCGGTGCGCCGACGCAGGCACCACAACCATGATCAACTGCGCGCCCGCAATTGCTTCGGCGATGTCGCTGGTCACACAGCGCAAATAGCCGATGTCGCGCCGCCCATCCTCAAACGTGATCTCAATACCCCCGCGTATAGCGATGACCTCGATGTTTTCGTAAGTGCGGTTATACAGGCGGACGGCGTAACCGCGCGCCGCCAGATCGGCGGCCATTGCCTTGCCGCCATGACCGGCGCCGATCACCGTGATCTGGAGTCCGGATTGGGAGGACATATACGCATTCCTTTCGGAGCGTAGAGCGACTCAAGGCGCTCCATCATCCGTGCAGGCGGTTTATAACACAGCTTGCGGCGAAAATGGGCCGAATGTCTTAAACTCGTATTGAGAAGGGATAAAGATGCGGCATCTGGCGGTTCTAAACGCCCTGATTTGTCTTATAAGGTGAAAGTGGGCAATTCTATTCAGAACAACGGCTTTCTCAATGTCACGTGTTCGTACTTTGCCGGTAACACCTCTGGCTATGCTGGCGCGATCCTCAACGCAGAACAGGCCCAAGCGACTATTCGCCTGAGCGCGTTTGAGGACACGAACAGCGCGACGAGCGGGTTGGGCGGAGACATTTACAACCTGAACACAGGCGTGCAGGTGGACGCCGAGTACAACTGGTGGGGCGACAACGGTGTGGCGTGGGTATGGCCCGCGGGAAGAGTATCAGCCAACAACGCCCTGCTTGGCGATCCAACAGACCCAAACGATCCGTACTTCAACCCCGGTTGTGCTCAGCAGCAGCCTGATCCAACGCCGATGCCAGCGCCTAATACGTGCATCACTCAGGCTACCGAAACCACTGTAGGGGTCTATATCAGGCAGACGCCAAACATGTTCGACCCGAACGGTTCTGTAAACGTCAGGGGAGGCCAACTTACCGTCACCGGCGTCTATAGCAACGAACAAGGACTTTGGCTCCGTGTAACTGGCTATACGGTTGGTGGCATATTCACATCTTCCATCGGTTGGGTATGGCGGGATGTGTTTGCAGCCAGTGATCCCTGCGAAGTTGGCGATATCAGCAGCCTCCCAATCATGGACGACGATGGAAACCCCATAGCCACGCCCGTACCTGTACCAACGCCTACCCCTGTGCCGCCACAGCCTACCCCCGAGTTTCCAGCGGCGTGTCGTGTTTGGACGTCACAGCCAGCAAACATCCGGTACGCCTGGTATTCCTACTCTCCCTCGCTCCATCTGATAGACCAGGGCACCTGGGTGAACGTATACGCAGCAACCGACGATGGGGATATGCCCCCAGGAACAACTTCCACCAATTGGTATCAGGTATCCTTTGAGGGCAGTACCGGTACAATCTACGGTTGGATGCATGAAGCCGTGCTCGATTCGAACCTTATCCATGGGCCAGATTGTGCCGACATTCCGTGGGTGGAGCGCACCCTGCCGCCGACCAATACGCCGACACCACAACCCCCAACACCTACTATTCCGCCTGATTTTACGACAGCGGATTTTGTGCTGCCGATGAGATGTGTGAGACTCGAGGCAGACGGCAGCACAACTGACTTAACAGTGTCGATGTCCCCTCGCCTAAGTAGCGCAGACGTTGGTGGTGTAGCTCTTCCTTCCCGCGACGTAAACTGCGCTGCCGGTGGCAATTATGAGGTGGTTGTGCCCGCAAGGGCAACCATCATAGTGGTCGACAACCTATTTGAGCCAGACCAAAATTTCAACCAAGCGCTGGGCAACTTCGTTGCAATTCGAATTCTTATGAGCGATCTCCCACAACCCGTCCGCGAGCGGATTGTTGAGGAAGTGAATACGTTCTGCCAACTCAGAGCATTGCCGAACGCTGTTATCACAGATAACCAAGGTGCGGTTTACATAAGTTTTGCTCACCTTGAAAGCGTGGAGCAAAACATAATTCCTTCTAACCCCCCATCCTCGTTTCCTATCTTTGAGGAAGGTACTCGTATAGGATGGAGTGGAGATACTGGTGAAGAAGCGCAGAACGTGAATTGGGTAGAGCACCTGGACATCACGGTATTCTACTTAGAAGATGAGAACATCGACTCAGAGTCAGTTTTCGGTCAGAGTTTTCCTAACGGAGTTTTGCTCCGTAGGAATTTCAACGGCTATTTCTCTATAGGTGCCCCATTGAATCAGTGGTACGTAGGCGACATCTACCCAATCGATCCCCTTGCCTTATGGCCTATACTTCAGGCCGGAGTCAATTTGGAAGAGAGCTTCCAGCAAGAAGTCTGCAATTACCCCGGCTTCGCCTGCCAGGAGGAGTAAAGAATGCAGCGTCGGAGAAGGCTGATACTAGCGATACTCGCTTTGCTACTCGTATCGAGCGGCACAGTTCTGGCACAGGGAGGATCGGATCTGTTGCAGCTCTTGAGTAATGATAACTGCCAATCCTCCTGCTTTCTTGGCATAGAGCCATTTGTCACCACTCAGGCTCAAGTTGAGGCAATATTGGATGATCTAAGTATAGAGTATAGCAATGTCACCTTATATGGCAGTACCGAAACAGTCGGATACTCTTTTCCCCTTGACTCTGGCTATCCATTCAACCCTGAAGGTGCCGGTGTTCTGTTATACGGAGATGTGGTATTCCGTGTCACTTTGGCTGTCCATGTTCCAGTTGCCACAATAATCGAAGTCTATGGTGCGCCTCCACAGATTCTTCACCTGCTAGGCGCTACCGTTCTATTGTATCCTGAGAGGCACTTGGCCTTTGAGGTAGACCATCAAGATGTCTCGCAGGCTGAACGTGTGACCATAAGCACACCAGAATACTTGGCTCAGTTTTTCGGGGACGTTGTCCCATGTGATGCTCCACCCGAAATCTGCAACATGGCAACGGCTACACCAACACCTACTCAGACGTCATTCCCTGCAGAACATAATGTTCCAGCAGGCGACGTCACTGGGCTGATTGCCGCCATCAACGCCGCGAACGCCGCTCCCGATCCGGACATCATCAACCTGGCCGACGGCGCATACACCCTGACGGCCATCGACAACGCCACCGACGGCGTGAACGGCCTGCCGGTCATCACCAGCCCCATCACGATACACGGCGGCAACTGCGCCACCATCACCCGCGACACAAGCGCGCCGGAGTTCCGGCTGTTCCGCGTGGCCGCCGGGGGCAGCCTGACCCTGAGCGACGTGACGCTGACCAACGGCAACAGCGGGGAAGGCTTCAGCGGCGGGATCGTGTCCAACAGCGGGACGCTGACGCTGCACCACGTCACGCCGACGCCAACGGCGGGGCGGTCTACAACGAGGGGACGCTGACCATCGACGGCGGGAGTGTGCTGTCGGGGAACACGGCGCGGGGGTTCGGTGGGACGGTCTACTCGACCGACGGCGTGGTCAACCTCACAGACGGCGACCTGTCGGGCAACACGGCCCTGGGGGACGGCAACAACTAGCGGAGCGCAGAAGATGGACCTGCTGGACCGCGACCCCATCAACCTCACGGCGGGGGCGGGCTTCGTGGGCTGCTCCAAACCGAGCTGGTCGCCGGACGGCAGCGCCATCGCCTTTGCCGCCGCGACGGGCGGCATGGACGGGGACTACGAACTCTACACCGTCGCCGTGCCCACAGACCCGCAGACGCCCCCGACGCCGCCGCAGCGCCTCACGCAAATCACGGGCAGAGCTTCAAATACGCCCGCTTTCAACCAGCCCTGCGTCTACGGATAGACCGTGTGCCATGCTGGTAAATCGTTAGGCATCGTTTGCCAGGGAATGCCGCCACGCACGATGTAACGCAGGCCATTGAACGCTTCGCGCCAGGGTACGTGCGCTGGGACGCTTCTTCCGTCATCAAGGTCAGGTAGGGTGCGACAAAAACCCACTCATCACCACTTATGTCGCTGGGGTGTGGTTTTCGTTCGCTCATACCCTGAGTTTATCATCGTGCCTTAGGCCACACGTCGCGTTTGTCCCAGACCAATGGTCGTCAGCCGTCCGGCACCGGCGTAGAAGACGAAGTTTGCCAACAGGCTTAACACTCCCATCCAATAGCGGTCGAACTGCACAGCCACGTAAGTCGCTTCCCCTACCGATCCAATCTGCGGGCCGGCATCTTTTACCGGTACTGCTGCTGAACGTAGGTGGAAGTTGTTGAGCGCTACACCAAACGCGCAGTAACGCCGTACCTCCGAGCCGATTGCTACCGGGCTGAACATGTTCCAGCGTTCGGCCAGCCCACCGAACAGCAGGTCGGGCAGGGGCAGCGGCACGGTCATGTTGTTATGTCGGAAGACCACCGGCGCAACAAACTCCAGCGTCAGCCGGCGGGGGGGCGCTGTCGCGGGCCAATAGGTACGGCGCAGCGATCTCCTGATAGCTAGACGCCCCGGCCCAGGGATGCACAGCGGGATCAGTAGTGAGACTTTCGACGGGCAACAGTACCCCTTCTAGGTCCACCTCGGCGGGCGGGGCAGCCAGGTAGTTCTGCAGCACCGTCGAGACCTCCATATCAAGCGAGGTTAGGCGGAACCAGTATGATTGATCTGGCACAAGGGTGCGGGTATTCTGCCCGGTACGTTTGCCGCCTACCAGCGATGAGCAAGTGAACGGCTTGGGGCCGTCAGTATCGTGCCAGCGGCGCGCCAGAACAGGATCGGCCTCTTCCAGCCAGTGCAGCAGCAGCGTATAGACGGCCTTCCCCAAATGCGCGGGCACGGTCACAGGCTCGGCAGGCCGCACGGTCACGACCAGAGAAAGTAGCTCGCCCGTCATTCACCCTTCCCCACCAGATTCAGGATCAGATCATTGATCGCGTCGTAGGGATTGTCGCCAGGCTCGCGCTTGAAGAGTTCGCTATAAATTGTCATCAGGTGGTCTAGCAAATCCTCCATCGACCGTCCATAAGCCTGCTCAATGTCTTCCTTGCCAATGCCCTCAAACCCATGTCCCGAAAGGCCCTTGTTGCGCAGGTCCGCCACTGTCGAGAGACCGTGCAGGGTCTCTGCCGTGCCTTGCCAGTGTTGCCAGGCAGGCACATGCTCCACGTAGTAGTCTACAATGGCGCCCAGGCTATAGCGGTTCATCGGGCGCGAGGTGTCTACTACGAAGCAGCCCGGCTTATTCACCGGCAAGCGGTTGCCCTTGTTGTCACGTCGATAACTATTCAGATAGGCATCCAGCTTCTCGTTACCTTTCCGCCATGAATCACTGATGTATTGGTCGTTATCTCCGCTGAACTGGACCCCCATCTGCAAACACATGTGGCGGAAAACCGCCTCCTGAAAGCGGAAGAGGCGCTGTACCAAATCGGCGTAATCTCCAAAGCGCTGCTTGATACGTGTACTGTGGATCAGTTCTGCCAGTTTGACTGCCATGTTGTCCGACGATTTCAGTTCACGCAGCCAATGGTCAATGCGCGACTGTATTTCCCCGATTGAATGCCGGTGAGCCTGCTCCAAGGCCGCGCATGCGCGCGCGAAATCGAAAGCCAGGCGGCGATCAGCGTAGTCCAACAACGCATCCAGCAGTTGCCGCCGTTTCTCATCCGAAGTGATCAGTTGCCCTGCATCCGCCAGGGTACGGCGGGCTACCGCGTAAGCGTACATCTCCACCTGTGTACGCAATGCAGCGCGGCTTTGACGGGCGAAAAGCTCGTGGGCAATGGCAACTTCATAGGGTGCATCGGCGTCGCGTGACATGTAGACCGTTCGCGCACGCTTCCCAAAGACTTCCACCCCTACCACGACCAACATGGCGGTCATGGCGGGCGTTCCACCGGAGATTTCCAGGTATATCTGTGCGCCATCAGCCTTCTTGGCTATTTGGGGCAATTGTTTGGCATAAAAGTTCAGGGCATTGGCGTAGTCCGCCGGATTGCCCTCGATATGGTGGATGTGTACCTGCTTTTGGGGAATCTCGAATTTGTACGTGAGGAGCTTCTGAATCACCTCTGCTGCCGGTGCGGTATCCTTAAGCCATTCACTCTCCGGCGTATCCTGTTGCGGCTGGTCAGAGGCAAAAAGGTGAATGTGCAAGTCTTTCGCGTGCACGCCTTCCCGTCTGAACAACCAGTTCAGCGTCGGGCCGATGAGTGGCATTTCTAAGCTTTCTTTGTACCGATCGAAGTGCTTCCGGATTTCCTCGCCTTTTCGGCGCACCGTCCACCATTCCTTGTCCTCTGGATTAGGCGGCGCCGGCAGCAACTCTTTATCCCTCAGCTTCAGATCGCTGTTACCTACGTTCGCCAACAGCACGCTCATCCGCTTCGCTCCATCTTCACCCGTATCCAGCCCAGCGGCGCGATCGGCTCGTCCGCTTCATTGACGATCAGGCGGCGACTCTTGGGAAAGCGGTCGCCATGCTCAAACGAACCCTGGCGGTCCATGTCGTCTTCGAACTGTCGAACTACCTGTTCGAATTCACTGGAATCCTCAGTGAGCACGTCACCGAAAGTCTTGCTGTCCCAGCCCCCGCCCCAACCCAGTTGGAGCATAAATTCTGTCTTTCTATCCAGCTGCTCGAAGATGCGGATCAACTTGGCGATGTTGGAGCGCAGCACGCCGTAGTCCGCGTTGCCCCACCGTTGGCGTTCATGGGAGAGTCGCCGGCGTGTCAGGTGATTAGCTGCCTGGCGCAGCCCTCGCACCCACTTCAGTTGATCCGACTGCCAGCCTAACCGGCGCGCGACCTCTTCCCGGCGTAGGTAGCCGTCGAGAACCAGGTCGGCAGAGAACGTCACTCCGGCGGGCACAGTTTCCAACTCAATGGGCGAACCGGACTGCGTCCCGGTGATCACCCGGACGTTCTGCAGGGTCATACGGCGCTGCTCATCGGGGGCGCTATCTCCTACCTGGAGAATGCGCAACAGATCATGATTCGGATCGGGCCGGAGGCCCTGGCCGTAAAAAAGCTTCTGTTCCAGCGGCTGCCCGGCGGTTTTGCGCTTATTACCCACATCGCTTGCCTTGAAAACCAGCTTACGATCCAACCAGCCGGCAAAGGCCAGCGCCGTGCGGATTGCGCCTTTGAGCGACGAGCCGGGAATGTAGGGGCGATCCCAGGCGTCCTTGAATTGCTCCTGGATTTCTGCGCCCGTCTTACCGGAGCGTGGCTCGCCGGGCAGCACGTAACGAAAGAGTGGGCTATCAGGCCGAAAGTCGGCGGCAGTCAGCAGGTCATCGGCAGGTGCGCCCTTAATCAGGTCGTCGAACTCGCTCCGTGATCGGTCATAGATCGCGGCAGCCAGGGCATCCCGATCGATGATCCAGGTCTGCCGGTTATGGACGACGTAGTCGTAGCCGTGCAGGAGATTGCGCCCCGTGCCGATGTGCAACGGTGTCAGTGTTGTAATGGTCAGATGGTAGGTCTCGTGCAGCTTTTGCACTGCTCAGCCCTCCTTCACCGGAGCGTTCACCCCGATGGTCAGTGCTACGCCGCCACGATAGACCGGATGCGGAAACGGGTGGTTGTTTTCGTACACAGGCCGCACATCTACGATCTGGCCCGTAATCGGCCCGTGCGCTTCCAACACCGCCCCGGCCTCGATCATCCGCACACGCCTGCGGCGCTGCGACGGGCCGCCTGCGGTCCACAACCAGCCGCCCACATCGACCAGTTCGTAGGCAGCGTTTTCACCCAGCACATTGGCATCCAGTTCGGCTTGTGTTGGACTGTATCGTGACAGCGTCATCGCACGCGGCGCATTCTTCGCTGATGGCAGGTTAGGTGCCTCGCCCTCCACCAACTTGAATGCTCCCAATCCGCTTGATCGCCGACCACCGATGCCCTCGTCTGCCAGGTGATACAGCAGAGTCTCTAACTCGCCACAATCGCCATCCACCAGCAGCCATAGGCCACAGTCTTCGGCATAAGCCGTGCGCCCAACTTGGTAGATTTGACTACGGCTACTGACACGGTCCAGTGCTACACGCGGCACCGTCCCGGTTTTCCAAATAGATACTCCTTCTAGCGTATCCGGGTGTTTTGCCCACTTGTTGGGCAACAGCTTCACTTCTTCCCGGCTGATCCATACCTTGCCGTCTTGCAGCAACACCCCTTTTGCTGAAGACTGCTCTCCCGGCAGCCAGTCATCCATCGCTTCGCCGCTGAGGAGCCGTTGAAGGATGCCCGGTGATACGTAGGCCAGCTTCTTAAGCCGCTTGGCGACGTGACGCTTGCCATCGTCGATTTTCACCCGCAGACGGGGCATAGGCAGCAGCAGCACTTTCCCGGCGAAGGGAAACAGCGACGAGAGGCGAAATGGCGGAGCGACCGGCTGTTCGTCCCGCGGCCATTGTCCGATAAAGTCTTCCACCGCTCCGCCGGTCTCTATATAGGTCAGGACCAGTGCTGCGAACAGCGAGTCGGAAGGAAACGACTCGGCTGTAGCTTCCAGGCCCAGCCCTTCACGCCCCAGGTGGAACCCTCCACCAGGCGGCGGTTTCATGAGATAGGCGCGCATGGCTGCTCCTATGCTTTACTGAGTTCGGACCGGATTGTGGCGATGAGGTTCGCCGATGCCGCAGAAAGTTCTGCCAGGGTCTCGTAGTTGCCCAACTCGATCGGGCGGCGGTATTCGCTCGCCGTTTTGAGTGTGACTTTCAACTGTTCAAAGACGATTTTGCCGCTGCCGCGCGAGCCATAGCCGCCCAGGTAATCGTCTTCCAGCAGTTCCATGCCGTCCAGCAACACGGCAAACCAGTCCACATCCTGCTTCAAGTCGTACACACTGTAGACCATTTCCATCGGGCTGAACACCGCCCCGGCGGGCACGCGCTCCACGTCACGCGGCGTAGCCATAGAGGTCACGCGGTCAATAGCGACTTCTGTCTTTACTTCGGTGTAGGGAAGCGTGGTCCGGGCATCTTGCAGAGCTTTGGCCGAATCCGGATGCAACGCAATATCACGCACCACGAGGCGCGTCGGCAGGTTATAGTTTTCTGCAGTGATGCCGTAGATGTTGCAGATCGGGCACTGTTCATACTCTGCCTGGTTATCCCGGTCCGAGCGGTTGCGATCATGGCAGGAATGAATCTCCACCTGGCTGATGCACTGCCCCGTCACCTGGCCGCGATACTTTTCGGTTAGGGAACGCATCTTGCCGCGCAGCGACGAGCCAGGGATATAGGGTTGACGTGAAAGCTGATCCGTGATGACCGGGTTATCTACGCCACCGATGCTGAAGTTGCCGCCCGAACCGCCGATATGCAACCCTGTCTTGACGATGACGTCCCCGATGATGAAAACACGCCCGTAAAGTTTGCAGTGTTTCATTACTTGCCTCCTGCTGCCCGGTGATAGGCCAGAATCGCCTCGAAGAAATCCACGAAACGCTGAAAGTTTGCCCGGCTGTCTCCGCTTTGACCTGGGGCAATGACCAGGTCGATGGCCGGTTCCAATACAGCGGCCAACTCCTGCACGCCATGCTTGCCGCGCTCGCTGTCACGGCGGGCCTGATATTCCAGTTTGGGCTTGAGCAGGAGCAGGTCACGCTGGGCTGCTTCGGCATGGCGCGGGTCACTGTCACCAGACGGCCAGTTCATCTCGATCTGGCGCACCTGCCCGAAGATGTTCCGAATCTGCGCGCTGGTCAGGGGATCCTTGAGCGCCTTGCCCAGGCTTTGCGCCCACTTCACGGTGAGCCTGGCGCTCTCAACTTCACCGCCCTGAATGATGGTCTTCAGTTCATCCGGAGACGGTTTCTCGATACTGCTTCTTGATTGCTGTGGTCGGTTGTGTCCCATTCGACTATACCTCCTCTTGCTGTTCAGTTCGTGTCAGTGCTTCGGCCCAGCGCGCCGCCAAGCCAATGATTTCAATGGCCCGAAAGTTCTCCTTGCTAAAGTCGTCGAGTAGGGTTAGTACCGCTTTTTTTAGCTTCCTCGCTACTACGTTCAGCCAGGCGGCTAAGCAGATAAGTGCCGCGCCACATATATGGCCCCCAGACAATCTGCTCCCGGCCATTACGGCTATGGGTGTTGCCGCTCTCGCGCTGTTCGTCCCGCGTTCGCATATAGCTAATGTGAAGCTGCCCAAGCACATGGAGCAGGCTGCGTCCCACGTTCTGCTTCTCGACCAGCTTTAGAAGCTGGTCTTTCCACTCGGCCACCTCTGACCAACGCCGCCAGGGCACACTCTGTCCTAAGAACGTGATGGCATTCTTGGTTTGCCCGTTCTCGTGATAGTCTTTGGCCGCTTCCAACGCCACCCTGGCTTCCTGGGCGCCCTGATAGAGTGGGTACTTGGCATGGTGCAATGTAATCCCACCACTGACGTGCACCTCTGGGTTCTCACTGGCGAACTTCCGAAAATCTTCGCTGATTTTGTGGGCCAGGTCCGGCAGTACGTCCCACGTTCCGACGATGAACAGGTCATCGCCGCCGGAGTAGATCGCGTAAATGACTTCCGAGGTGCGCTTTTCGCGCTGAGCCTGCTCGTTGGCCTCTCGGCACAGCACGCCGACCCATCCCTCGAAGAACAGACTGAGCGCCGAACTCAGGCTTGCCACCCGGGCCAGCGATGCACCGTTCTGCCGGAATCCCCGTGCGAACAGGTATCCCAGATCGTCTACATCCATGCGCAGCACGCCAAACCGATGAAGCCCATGCGAGGCCTTGCACAAATCGTCGAAGGTCGAAAGCAGACCGGCTTGTTTTTCCCCCAAACGGTGCGGCGTGACATTGACCGTATAGCGAACGCTGCGCGCCAGTGGGCGGCCCAGCCTGCGCGCCAGTCCGTCAGCCACTTGCGGATTTGGAAAGTCGTTGAGTCCCAGCAACGAGGCGCGTTCCATGTTTTGGACGTGGTGGGGTTTCAACGTCCATTCAGCGCGCTCGTCCACCAGCCCGACTGTCATGCCGAGTGCAGACAGTGTATCGGACCAGCTCCCCCTGCCAACGCTTTGCGGCGGAATCTTGCCCAGCACCAGATAGGCAGACTCGCCCAGTTGCTTACCCAGTTCCTCCAGCGACACACACAGCGCACACTTACGGACCGGCTCGGCGTCGCCACCCTTGTCATCTTCTTTTACATCTTCCCGCTCAGCGTGGCAGACCTGGCATTCCTGTACTTCGTTGCCGCCGTACCCGCGTGGGGCGAAAATAGCTGCTTTGGCCTCGCGGGACAGGTGAGCAAAGCGCCGTCGCTTCTCCGCGCCGGTGGAACGTCCCACTCTGCTCCAGACCTCGGCGAAGCGTCCGGCTTGGAAATCCTCCGCATTCAGGTCCGTCATGCCCAGGGCTAGGTATAGATCGCCATCGTGATGCGTCAACAGTACATCGTCCAGGGTATACCGCGCCTGTTGGATGGTCTTATCTACGGCCTCGCCGGCTGGGGCCAACAGGTAGAAATGTCCTCCACCGACATAGATCAGACTGGTGATCGGCAGATTCAGTTTCCACAGCAAAAAGTGCGCCGCCGCCTCGGTGAGCAGTTGCAGATACATCGACCGTCCACGCAGACCGCGCGTTGCGCCTCGCGCCGTAAGCGTATAAATGAACCGCTGCACCCCAGAAATATCGCCCTCAACGAGTCGTGCCACAGGCGTGCGATCTGGTGGTCCATTCAATAAACGCTGCACCTGCTTGTCGTCTAGATCAGCCAGGCAAGTGGCAATCGCCGCCGCGACCCGGCTGTGATCGTAGAGCGATACCCCCGCCGGGTTCTTGTCGCCTGCCGGGATACACCAGGCGTAGCGTCGCAACAGCGCCTGTGCGCTTTCCAGGAAGACGAACGGGTCTGTTTCCCCCTGCAAGGCTTCCATTCCGGCAGCGAATTTCTGCCACAGCGTCGCGTATGCTTGACGAACGTTGCCAGGCGCTTTGTTAGGGAACAGCGCTTCGTCGTTGAGCTCCAGGGAGTGCAACGGCCAGAATTGTCCTCGCGGTGGCGCTTCTCCAATGTGGCAGAACACCGACTCCAGCGCGCCTGGTTCTCCAACGGCAGATTCCTGCCTGCCTGAAGCCAACCGGTCGGCCAGGGCAGCTATTTGTGACAGGGAATCGTCTTGAGCAGACCGTAAGGCGGGAGGGCTGAACTGTGCTATGAAGCCTCCGTTGGGCGGCTTGCGACCAGCTGCCTGCGCAAAGACATCCACACGACAGAGCAGCCCTGCCAGTGTTGCAGTCATCCGATCCATAAGTTTGCTCCTATAAGTGAATTGTTTTCAATGTAGCCTTCACATAGCTCCTTGCATATAGGAATAAGTCACTAATCTACTAGGAGTTTTTTCCCTGAAGCACCAACAACGGCGCCCGATCCGGAGTATGCTGGAAGCATGAAGTGCCGCTGCGGCTTCCGGTAGATGCCGGAAAGCTGATTGGCAATCGTCTTGGTGCTTTTGCTAAGTCGGGCTGCAAGTGCTGCATTCGACAGACTTTCCGGGCCAGCGGATGTACAAGCCTGTGCTCGGCAAGGGTGAGGACGTACTGTAAGAAATCCTGCGCCTATGATGGCGGGCCGGGTTGCAGCCGTTCCCAACGTGCCACCGGCGCAACCTCCGGTTCTACACTTTTCCCCTCCCTGGTATGCAACGCTCTGAAATCCACCAGTGACGGCTTGTTAACGACGTGCCATCTCCTACCTTCAGCATCAAAAAGAGTCTGTACCGCTTAATTCCGAAGATGTTCTGATTGTTTGAGATAGGGTCGGCTTCGACGAGAGCATCCTCTTCAGGACGAAAGAAGAACGAGAACACAAGGATTTGACCGAAAAACAAACACTCCACCTCTCTTCTTGTGTGGAGACCGGTGGAATGTTCAATAAACACCTTAACGACCGAATCCGGTTATAAGGCTTTGTTGTAGGCGCTCTCCGTCTTGGTTAGACTTGAAGCACCTCAGTCGGGGCGCTGGGATTTGAACCCAGGACCTCATCGACCCGAACGATGCGCGCTAGCCGGACTGCGCTACGCCCCGAAGTGGTTGTAGTGTACCTGATCTCCTGGCCCGTGACAAGGGCCAATTATCCACAAGGGGATAGAAGCCGGTGAATCAAACCCAACTTCCGACCACGCCTAACCTGAGTACTCGCCTGCGCGCGCTTACAGCGGGTCTGTTGGAACGCCTGGGCGATACCCTGTACCGTCTGCACGTGCACCCGGATGTACTGACCTGGCTGAGCCTGTTCTTTGCTGCTGTCGCTGCTCTACTGATTGTGCAGGGGCATTTTGCAGTTGCGGCCCTGGCGCTCATTGTCGGTATGCCGCTGGATGCGCTGGACGGCGCGGTGGCGCGGGCGATGAAGCGTACCAATCCCTTCGGCGGCGTGTTAGATTCGACGATAGATCGCTACGCCGATATGTTTGTCCTGTTGGCGCTAGCATATTTCCTGGCTGTGCGCGCCGATTTTGGTGCGCTGTTGCTGGCGTTTGCGGCAGTGGTCGGCAGCACGCAGGTGAGTTATATTCGCGCCCGCGCAGGCAATGCCGGGCTGCCTGTGCCGGGGGG
>VSSL01000022.1_pt1 | contig 29143 bp, 26 predicted proteins | sample 4557531 | NCBI WGS metagenome assembly VSSL01 (sample SAMN10986726, study PRJNA523729) | hot springs metagenome | isolation source: hot springs | place: India:Timba, Gujarat | collected 2018-05-31 | reverse complement strand
GGGCCGCGAAACCTACGATGCCCAGGAAGCACTGGAACTCGGCGCCAAAGACGGTGCCCTGGTCATCGGCCCGGCCGGGGAAAACCTCGTCCTTTTCGCCAACATCGCATCCGGCCACCGGTTCTTGGGCCGGGGCGGCTTCGGGGCCGTTTTGGGGTCGAAAAAACTGAAAGCCGTGGTGGCCCGAGGCGGCACCTACCGCTATGTCCCCGCCGATCCCCAAGGCTTTGAAAAAGCCTGCCGGCGGGCCACGGTCTTCATCCATCGGAACCGCTTTACAGGAAACCTCTATCGAAACGCCGGGACGGCCAGCCATGTGGATCTGTGTAATGCCGGAGGCATTTTGCCCATCCGGAATTTTCAGGATGGTCACGACTCGAACGCTTCTCAAATCAGCGGCTGGACCATGCGGGAACGTTTCGGCGCCAAACCCAGCACCTGCCGGCCGTGCACGATTCTTTGCGGTCACAAGGGTGTTTTTTCCGACGGCGCCACCCGGCAGCTGCCCGAATACGAAACCGTCGGACTGCTGGGGACCAATCTGGGCGTCTTCGACCCGGACGTGGTGGCCCGGTGGAACGAACAGTGCGGGCGTTTAGGACTGGACACCATTTCCTGTGGCGGGGTGCTGGCCTATGTGATGGAAGCTTCCGAAAAAGGGCTTCTGGAATCACCCCTTCGATTCGGCATTCCCGAAGGCGTCTCCGAAGCCATCCACGCCATTGCCTTTCGCCAGGGCTTCGGCGAGGCCATGGCCCAGGGAGTGCGCCGCCTTTCAGAAAAGTACGGCGGGACTTCTTTTGCCATGCACGTCAAGGGCTTGGAGCTTCCCGCCTACGATCCCAGGGGATCCTGGGGACAGGGGCTGGCCTACGCCGTGGCCAATCGCGGCGGGTGCCACCTGTCGGCGACCCTCTTTCCGTTGGAGGTTTTTCTCGGATTCCTGAAGCCGCGCACGCCCAAGGCCAAAGCCCATTTTGTGCGCTTCTTCGAAAGCCTGTATGCAGGCATTAACTCTTTGCCCACATGCCTTTTCACCACCTACGCCTACCTCCTGGAAGCCCCCATCGCCCGCCTCACGCCCAAACCGATCCTGGCGTGGACCATGCAAAATCTCCCCGCCGTAGCCGTCCGGCTGATGGATCTACGGATTTTCACAAGGCTGTTTGAAACGATCTACGGAATCTCCCTGAGCCCGGCGGAGTTTCTTCGGGCCGGGGACCGGATCGTCGTTCTGGAACGGCTGCTCAACGTCACGGAAGGCGTCCGCCGTAAGGACGACACCTTGCCCGAAAGGATCCTGTCCGAGCCCAGACCGTGCGACGTCCGCGGATCCCGAGCAAAGAAAACTCTGTGGCGCCGCATCGTCGGTTTCGGGTGTCCGGAACCGGCAACACCTTCGGAAACCCCGCCTCTCCTTGCCCTCGATCCCATGCTGGACGCCTACTATGCCTTGCGCGGTTACACTCGAAACGGCATTCCGACGGAGAAAACCTTGCGACGCCTGAAAGTCCCCGCGGGAGCGCCCACGCCGTCCGCCGTGCCTCCTGTCCGGACCTCGGTGCAGCCTTTCATCATCCAAATCTTCTTCACGCTTCTCGGTCGGGCCCTGCAATCGGCGTCCCGCATGGACCGCGTGTTTCGCCGGGAACTGGCCTCATGGCCGGAAGGCTTTACCGTGCTTTTCAAGGTGCTTCCCTTCGGGCCACGCATGGCGCTTCGTGTGGATCGGAGGAAAAGGCTTCGCCACCTCGGCGATACCCTCGCCGAACGCGAAGCCGACCTCGTGATCGGCTTCAAGAACATGGACGCGGCGTGCAGGATGCTTACCGCCCGCTTGAGCACGGTGGACGGCTTCGCTCAGAACCGCCTGAGCGTCGTGGGTGACTTGGCCGCGGCCATGCAGCTTACGCGACTGCTGGATCGCATCCAGAGCCTCCTCTACCCCGTGTGGATCGCCAGACGGGTCGTCAAACGGGTGCCGCCCATTCCGCCCGCAGAGAAATTATGGAAACGCGCCTGGCTCTATCTTGTGGGAATCCCTTTGGGCCTCTGAAAAAGGAGGAACACGCCATGATGCCGTCATATTTCGAATTCCACTGTCCGGTGAAGATTCTCTCCGGGTACAAGGCCTTGGAAAACCTTTCCTATGAACTCAAGAGACTCGGGGCGTCGCGCCCCTTGCTCATCACGGATCTCGGCGTGGCCAAGGCGGGCCTGCTCGGCGCGGTGACGGCCGCCCTGCAGGACTCTGAAGTCTTCGTCGGCGCCGTTTATGACCAAGTGCCGGCGGATTCCTCGGTGACGGTCGTCCAAGAGGCCGCGGCCGCTTATCGGCACGGTGGATGCGACAGCCTGGTGGCCGTAGGGGGTGGCTCGGTGATCGACACGGCCAAGGCGGTGAACATCCTCGTGACCCACGGCGGAGACGATCTTCTTCGGTTTTCGGGAGCGGACCGCATTCAAGGGCCGTTGAAGCCATTGATCGTCATCCCCACAACGGCCGGCACGGGCTCGGAAGTCACCCTGGTGGCCGTCATCGCCAACCGTCGAAAAAACGTGAAAATGGCCTTCGCATCCAGCCACCTCTACCCTGACGTGGCCGTCTTGGACCCTCGAATGACGTCCAGCCTCCCGACGAAGCTCACGGCCGCCACCGCCATGGACGCCCTTACCCATGCCGTGGAAGCCTTCATCTCGGTGCAGAAAAACCCTTTGAGCGACGCCTATGCGGCGACAGCCGTCCGCCTCATCGTGGAAAACCTCCCGGTCGTCCTTCAGGACGGTTCCAACGGCCAAGGACGGCTCGCCTTGGCGGGTGCGGCCTGTTTTGCCGGGATCGCCTTCTCCAACGCCATGGTCGGCATGGTTCATGCCTTGGGGCATGCCGCCGGAGCCCTGTGCGGGATTCACCACGGGACGGCCATGAACATCTTTCTGCCCCACGGGCTCGAATACAATCTGGAAAAAAAGACGGCACGCCATTGCGGATCTGCTCTTGCCCTTGGCCGGGGCCGATGTGTACACCCAAACGCCGGCCCCTGTTCGAGCCGAAAAGACCATCGAGGTGCTGCGGCGGTTTCAGGAGAAGGTGCAGAAGCTTTCGGGTCTTCCAACGCGCCTTCGGGATGCGGACGTCCCGCAGACCATGCTGGAAAGCATCGCCCGAACGGCTCTGGATGACGGGGCGCTGTTGTTCAACCCTGAGGATATGACCTTCGAGGAGGCCCTGTACGTCCTGCAGAAAGCTTATTGACAGGGCCTCGGTTGTGGAGCCGAGACGCTCACCCCAGCCTATGCCCTGTCGAACTCCCACGGACGGGGTTCGAGGGAACATACGCGGCGGCGGTCCGCCAAGACGATGAGGTCTTTGAGGGCTTGGGCGTCTCGGGCATGCCGCCACCGGATGTCGAACTTGGGGTCTTGGAGAACCTGGGCCAGAGCCGCCACGGCCTTAAGGTGGAAGTCCTGCTCGTCGGAACCGACCAGAAAGAAAAACAGGGCGTGAACCGGAGCGCCTGCTCCGGGGAGCCGAAGCCCTTCCCGGCTCCGGACCAAAACCACGTCAAACACCTCGGGGCGGTCCGCGCTGACTTCCGCGACGCCGATCCCGGGAAAAATCTCCACAAACTTCACCACCGGCTGATCATCGTTTAAGTCCTGCGGGCTCAAGGGCCGTCCAAGGCCGCGAGATTTCAGCACCGCATTGATCCGATCCAACAGGGCTTCCGGGCCGCATGGTTCCACCACGTCGATCACTTCCGAGCCTTCGATCACGTGATCGAACCGGTCGAGGCACAGCTCATCGCGCTCCCGAATAATTTCCTTGAGTTCCGACTCCAGGGCCGTCCGCACGACCTTGCGCGCCGAAAGGCGCGAAAGGACGTGGAGCAACGCGTATTCCCGCTCCTGCTTCAACCGCCCGTAGAACCAGAAAAAGATCAGCCCGGCGGCGATGAAGATCAAACCGATGAGAAACGTCTGGAGACCGATCTCCACCACCAGGAGCACCACGCCCGCCATGCTGGCGATCTGGAGCCACGGATACCCCGGCGCCTTGAAGGTCGGCCGGTAGTTGTAAATGCGGCTTTCTCTGAGGATGACGACGCACGCATTGGCCAGGGCTTGGGTGAGCAAGACCACCATGGAAGCGGTCTTCACCAAGGATTCCAAAGGAACGAAAAACAGGCCGATGAGAAAGACCCCCGTGGTGATGACGGCTGGCATGGGCGTCTTTCTTTTCGGATGGACCCTGCCGAAGAGGGTGGGCAGGAGTTCATCCCGGCTGAGGCTCAACAAATAACGGGATGCCGATAATATCCCGGCATTGGCCGTTGTGAGAAACGCCGTCATGGCCGCCACCGTGAGCGCGATTTCTCCGCCTCGGCCCAGGAAAACCGCCGCCGCGTCGCTGATGGGCGTCAGAGAGGTGTCCAGAGCGTCAGCGCCCAGAATGCCCGTCGTCACGAACACCATGAGGCAATAGGCCGCGATGGTGACGCCCAGGGCCGATAGGAGCCCCAGCGGTATGGTTCGGGAAGGGTTTTTGACCTCCTCTGCCAAGGCCGAAATCTGGATCAGCCCGCCGTAGGAGACAAAGACGAACCCTGCGGTGGCCAGGACCGCGTTCCATCCGTAGGGCGCAAACGGGGCATAGTTTTGGATGCGGAGATAAGGGAAACCGAGAACCACAAAAAGGCCCATGAGGCTCAGCAAGACGAGCACGAAAACCATCTGGAAAAGGCTGGAGCCCTTTGTGCCCCAAAGATTCAGCACCGTGAAGAAAACCGCCAGCCCCACCACCATAAAGCGGGTATCGAAAGGAAAGAACTTTTGGGCGAAAGCCCAAATGCCCACCAAAGCGAAGGCGCTTTTCAGGGTGAGGGCGAACCAGCTGAGAAGCCCCAAGACCGTGCCCACCGCCGGCCCCATGGCCCGGGCGATGAAAAAATAATCGCCCCCGGCTTTGGGCATGGCCGTCACCAGCTCGATCGTGCTTAAGGCCGCCGAACCCATGAGGCATCCGGCCAGCAGGTACGAGACCGCCACGGCGGGTCCGGCCTTGGCGTGGGCCAACCCCGGCAGAATGAAAATGCCGGAACTCACCATCGCCCCGACGGCGATGCAAAAGATGTCCAAAACGCCCAGGCGTTTCGCCAACCCTTGCACCGTCACCGCTCCACCCGCACGCACGGCCCCCGGCAATTCATGCCATGGATTCGTCCCACTCCCCGGCGGATTGGAAAGCGCGACCGATTTTTCCCGATCTCATCCGTTGGTGCCATTCCCGTTTCATGGCTTCGATCCGCCGGTCTTTGGCTTCCCACAGGTCATTCAGCCACTTTTGGAATCGTTTTTGGAACTCCCGATCGTTGGCGTAATCGCCCAAGAGCTCTTGCTGGACCGGGATCGCCTCCACATGGATCCAAATCTCCCGCACCTTGCCGCATAAAAAACGCCAAAAGCTCACGGGCCCTTCAGGATAGACGACCGTCACATCCACGATGCTTTGCAGCCGTTCCTTCAAGGTGGCCAGCACCATGGCCGCCCCGGCGGCCTTAGGCCGGAGCAAATGGGCATAGGGAGATCCTCTTTCAAGGATTTTGGCCGCCGTCGCCCGGGTCCCTTCGGCAAAGTTCATTACGGCAATGGGAACGCGCTTGAATTTCTCGCAGGCTTTCACGGTCTCGGCCATGTCTCTCGCCTGAATCTCCGGCCTTTTCTTAACGGCCGCGGCGGATGATCGTTTCATGAAGGGAAAGTCCAAAGCCCACCATGCCAAGCCCAAAAAGGGGACGTAGATGAGTTCTTTCTTGAGGAAAAACTTGAGAAAAGGAAGACGACGGTGGAACACCTTCTGGAGCACCACGATGTCCGTCCAGCTTTGATGGTTGGCCAAAACGAGATACCAGCCCTTTTCCTTCAGCGCATCGAGGCCGTTTACCCTCCAGTGGATTCTCTTGGTCAAGGCCATCCCCAGATTATTGAGGGCTACCCAGCTCTGGGCCATGCCGTTGAGGACACGGTCACACCAAGCCCGCCAGCGGGCGGCGGGAACGACCCATTTGAGGAAAGCCGCGAGGATCAGGGGGACAAACCACAGCAGCGTGTTGGCCGACAACCACGCGATGGAGAAAAGGCCGTTCAACGGTCCGGGAAGCCAATGAAGCATGCGATTCTTTCCTTTGCCTGGTCGCTTTTCCGTTCGGACCGGAGGTTGGGGCGACCGCAGCGAAGCCCACCCTCCGGCTTGAGGCTCAAGACACGGACCGTCTCATCAGCCCGCTTCGGCTACGCTGTAATTTTCATCGATGAACCGCTTGATGAATTGGGCGAGCTCCGCCGTGATCAACGCACAACGGTTTCCCGCCATGCATTGTTTCACGTCTTCGATCCCCAGTTTGAAGGTGGCGGTTCGCGCGTCTTTTTCCAACTGCACGGCGTAGCTTTTAGCACCTACCAGTTTGTCCTTTTTGACCGTGACAAAGATCCCGAACTTATCGATGTCCGGGTAGAGTTCTCTGATTTTCGCCTCGACGTCTTTTTGCTGGAACATGTCTCGTCTCCTTTCCTTTCTAGCGCAGCAGCTTTTCGATTTCCCGCTTGATCACGTTGATGCTCTTGGTCACGGGAATTTCCTTGGGACAGACCCGGGTGCATTCGAAATGATTCCGGCAGCCCCAGGCTCCGTCCGGCGTGTCCACCGTACGCAACCGGTTTTCCTTTTGCGCGTCTCGGCTGTCGAAAATGTAGCGGAAAGCCCACACAAGCGGAGCCGGCCCTAAGAACCGTTCGTTTTCCGCCGATACCGGACAGGACGCCACACAACACGCACAGAGAATGCACCGGATCACATGATCCAGTTTCTTCCTTTCGTTCGGATCCTGCAACCTCTCCTTTTCCGGCGCATCCACACCGCCCAAAAGATACGGCTTGACCCAATGGACCTTTTCGAAAAACGGCTCCAGGTCCACGACCAAATCCTTGAGCACTCTAAAGGACGGCAAAGGCTCCACCAGCACCTCTTCGCCGCCGGCCACGTCCTTCACGAGTTTCTGGCAGGCCAGAGCGCATCGGCCGTTGATCCGCATGGCATCCGATCCGCATACGCCGTGGCCGCACGACATGCGGAAACTCAAACTGCCGTCCTGCTCCCATTTGATGCGGTTCAAGCAATCCAGCAGGCGTTCCGTCGGTTCCGCCGCAACCCGATAGGTTTGGTAACGGGGCTGGGCATCCGTTTCGGGGTCGAATCGAAAGATCCTGAAAGTCAATTCCATATCAGTAAACCCTCGGTTTGGGTTGGAACCGGGTAATGGTCACGGGTTTCGTCATCAACCGGACCGTATCACCGTTCCGTACGGCCAGGGTGTGATGGAGAAAATGCGCATCATCCCGTTCAGGATAGTCTTCCCGGCTGTGGGCGCCTCGGCTTTCCCGGCGGGATGCGGCGCTGAGAAGAATCACTTCGGCCAGGCCGAGAAGTGATTCCAATTCCAAGGCTTCCATCAGATCCGAGTTATACCGATCGCCGCGATAATCCAAGAAGGTGTTCCGGCGGTATTCTTCCTGCAAGCTTCGCACGGTTTCCAAGGCCGTCGCCAAACCCTCCTGCGTCCGATACACCCCGCAGTGGGTCATCATTTCGTGCTGGAGACGCTCCCGAAGCACCGCCGGCCGGATCCCATGAGTCCGTCCCTTCAAACGGGCGATCCGTTCCCGAACCGGCTCATCCGCTCTATCCGGCATCGATGTCCGCTCCACGGCCGGAACCTCATGAAGCATCGCCCGGCCGGCCCGCCGCCCGAAGACCACCAAATCCAACAGCGAATTGCACCCCAGGCGGTTCGCACCGTGCACGGACACACAGGCACACTCTCCGGCGGCATAAAGCCCCGGAATAGGCCGCCCTCCGACATCCAAAGCCCTCCCGTCCACATCCGTCGGGATGCCGCCCATCATGTAATGGCATGTGGGCTGAACGGGAATGGGCTCCACGGAAGGATCGATCCCCAGGTAGATCCGCACGAAAGAGGAGATATCCGAAAGTCGTTCCGCCAGGCGCTCTTTGCCCAGATGGGTCAGGTCCAGGTGCACGTAGTCCCGTCCGTCAATCCCGTTCCCTGCCCGGATTTCGCTCATGATGGCCCGGGAAACCACATCCCGGGCGGCCAAATCCTTGATCGTCGGGGCGTAGCGTTCCATGAACCGTTCGCCGTGCCGGTTCCGAAGAATGCCGCCCTCGCCTCGCGCCGCTTCGCTGATGAGCACCCCCAATCCGTAAATGCCCGTGGGGTGGAACTGAATGAATTCCATGTCTTGGAGGGGAAACCCGTGGCGATACACCAAAAAGACGCCGTCTCCCGTATTGGCGAAGCAGTTGGACGTGGTCTTGAACACCTTGCCGAAGCCGCCCGTCGCCAGCATCACGGCCTTGGCCTCGAAAAGATGGATCGCTCCGGTAGCCCAATCCAGCGCGATGACCCCGCACACGACCCCGTTTCGAACCGCCATGTCCACAACGGCGAGTTCCGGGTAAACGTGGATGCCCCTTTGGACGCATTGCCCGTAGAGCGTGTCCAGGATGACCCGGCCCGTTCGGTCTGCGGCATAGCAGGCCCGCTTGACGGGCGCTTCGCCGAAGTTTCGGGTATGCCCTCCGAAAGCCCTTTGAGCGATTGTGCCGTCGGGGTTTCGGTTGAAAGGCACGCCCATGTGTTCCAGTTCATAGACCGCGCGAACCGCATCCCGAGCCAGCACTTCGGCGGCGTCCTGGTCCGTCAGGTAATCGCCGCCCTTGACGGTATCAAACATGTGCCATTCCCACGCATCGGGCTCCTCGTTGCCCAGGGCCGCCGCAATCCCGCCTTGAGCGGCTCCGGAATGGGACCGCGTGGGAAAGACCTTGCTGATCAGGGCTACATCAAGGCGGCCGGCCGTTTCCACAGCCGCCCTCAGTCCTGCAAGGCCCGAGCCCACGATCACCACGTCGTGGGTGTGTTTTTCCGGCATACTCTTTTCCTTTGCCTCAGGTCTTCCCACAAAGCGTCCACCTGACGGCGCGTGTTTTCCCGATCTCCGGAATTGTCAATGACGATGTGTGCCCGTTCCCGTTTCCAGGCCATGGGCAGCTGCATCGCCAAGGTGCGGCGCGCTTCCTGAAGGGAGACGCCGTCACGGCGGCTCAAACGGTGCACCTGTGTTTCCGGGTCCGCATAGACCACGATGACGCAATCAAAGGCATCCTCGAGGTGTGCTTCGTAGAGCAGGGGAATATCGAAAAAGACCATCCGCTCGGGGTCCCGGGCGTACGCCTCACGCCACGCCGCTTCCATGGCCTCCAAAACCGCCGGATGGACGGCGGCGTTGACCCGGGCGCGCAGCGCCTCGTCCCCGATGATGCGCTCCCGAAGATCCCGCCTCTTGAGTGCCCCCGTGGCGGGATCAAAAAAATTCCGGCCCGAGGATCTCGCGAAGAGCCCTCCATGCCGGCCGCCCCGGTTCCACGGCTTGGCGGGCCGCTTCGTCGGCATCCAGGACCACGGCCCCCTTTTCGACCAACATTCGGGCGACAGTCGTCTTGCCGGAAGCGATCCCGCCGGTGAGCGCAATCCTCAGGGGGGCGACCGGACGGCTCCGGTGCGGCATCAGCGCCGGAAAATTTCGATTCCGGCATATCGGGCCGCATCCCCGAGGTCTTCTTGAATACGCAGCAGCTGGTTGTATTTGGCGATCCGATCCGTTCGGGACAAGGACCCCGTCTTGATTTGGCCCGTGGAAGCCGCCACGGCCAAATCGGCGATCATGGTGTCTTCCGTTTCCCCGGACCTGTGCGAAATCACCGCCCGGTATCCGGCTCGATAGGCCATGGCGATGGCGTCGAAGGTTTCGGTCACGGTACCGATTTGGTTGAGTTTGATCAAGATGGCGTTGGCCACCCCTTCGTCGATGCCGCGGGCCAAGATTTTCGTGTTCGTGACGAACACATCATCGCCCACGATCTGGATGCGGTGCCCGAGCCGTCGGGTCATGAGTTTCCAGCCTTCCCAGTCGCTTTCGGCCAAACCGTCTTCGATGGAAAGGATCGGGTACCTTTCGATCCAGCTCTCATAGAGGTCGATGACCTCTTGGGAGGACTTTTCCGGCTTTCTCTCGGCTTTCAGGAGGTAGCGGCCGTTTTCATAGAATTCGCTGGCCGCCGGATCCAGGGCGATGAACACATCGTCTCCCGGGGCGTAGCCGGCCGCTTGGATCGCCTCCATAATGAGTTCCAGGGCTTCCTCGTTGGATTGCAGATTCGGCGCAAAGCCCCCTTCGTCGCCCACGGCCGTGTTGTAGCCTCGAGATTTGAGCACCTTTTTGAGGTGATGAAACACTTCGGCCCCCATCCGCAAGGCCCCGCGAAAGGTGGGCGCCCCGGCCGGGACGATCATGAATTCCTGGATGTCCAAATTGTTGTCCGCATGGGCACCGCCGTTCAAAACGTTCATCATGGGCACCGGAAGGATTCGAGCGGATACGCCCCCCAAGTATCGGTACAAGGGAAGGTCGCATTCTTCGGCGCTGGCTTTGGCCACGGCCATGCTCACGGAAAGGATGGCGTTGGCCCCCAGACGGCTCTTGTTTTCCGTGCCGTCCAAAGCGATCATGAACCGGTCCAGCTCCACCTGATCTTGGGCGTCCATCCCCAAGATCTTCGGGCCGATTTCTTCGTTGACATTCCGCACGGCATTAAGCACCCCTTTGCCCAGGTACCGTTTCGGATCGCCGTCCCGCAGTTCCAGGGCTTCCCGCGACCCCGTGGACGCTCCCGACGGCACCGCCGCCCGGCCCATTACCCCCGATTCCAACACGACTTCCGTTTCCACCGTGGGATTGCCCCGAGAATCCAGGATCTCCCTCGCCCTTACCGAAATGATCTCACTCATGGCCACCTCCCTTCCTTTATGTGTTTGGCAAAATCCGTTCCAAGCAAATCCCTTCCGGACTGACCGCGGCCTGGACCACCCATACGGCAACCCCTTGCGATCGAGCCCACCCATAGCGGTCGGCGTACGCCGGGTCGATATGAGCCGCCGGAGCAAACCGCAGGGCGTCCGATCTTTGGACGATGTACAACATGGCCGCCCTGTCCCCGGAGCGCACCTTTTCCACGAGAACGTCCAGATGCTTGGTTCCGCGAGCGGTCACGGCGTCCGGGAAAAAAGCCGTGCCGTCTTCCACGAGGGTCACGTTCTTCACTTCCACCCACAGGGAGCCTGCAGGGGTTTCGGCCTTCAAGTCCAGCCGGCTGTGTCCCGCCGGCACTTCCCGATGCACTCCCGTGATGTTCTGAAAGAGGGGCAATGCCCTCTTTTCCGCCGCTTGGAACGCCAGTTCATTGGGCACCGAGGTGTTTATCCCCACCCAGGTGTCGTCGATCCGGATCATCTCCCAGGTGTAGGCCGTCTTTCTCCGCCGACCTGGCGGCGCCGCGGAAAGCCGCACGGGAGCCCCTTTTTTCAGGCACCCTCTCATGGATCCCGAATTGGGACAATGGACCGACTCCTTTCGGCCGTCATCCATGACGACCTCGGCGATGAAGCGATTAGGCCGCCGCAGAAACACGGCGGGAACGAGAGCCTTCCCGGCGGCGGCATCGAAACGGAGACAAACCGAGTGGAGGAGATCGTCGGACATGGACCATCCCGGACCGTAAGGGCGGATCAGCCGAGCCATTGCAGCACGGAAACAGTGCCCTGATTATAGTCACCGCACACGGAGAGTCAAACCGTCGTCCTCCGGGAATGGGCTTTTCAGAGCATCTTGGACACCTCCAAGGCTTCCGTGCTATAAGCACGGGGACACAGATTGAGGGAAAAAGCGCTTGATGGCATCCGATCGTCGGAAAAACCTGCTGCCTTCACCCCTCGTGCCTATTGCGGGCTTTGCGGCCATCATCTTGGCCGGAAGCCTTCTCCTGTGCGCCCTGCCGACGCCAAGCGGCATCCACATCCCTTTTATCGACGCCCTGTTCATGGCCACATCGGCGACCTGCGTTACCGGGTTGAGTCTCTATGACATCGGCACCCAATTCAGCCCGTGGGCTCAAGGCATCCTCCTTTTCCTCATCCAAGCAGGCGGGTTGGGGATCATGCTCCTGTCCACGGTTCTCCTTATGGCCCTGGGCCAGCGCGTGTCCTTCCAGTCCCGATTTCTCCTGCAAGACACCTACACCTACGGACCCAGCGCCCATCTGGGAACCCTCATCCTCCATGTGCTCCTCTTTACCGCCCTCATTGAAGGGATCGGCAGCCTGATCCTTTTCGGCGCCTTCCTCCATCGGATGCCCCCCCTTCAGGCCATGACCTATGCGGTGTTCCACAGCGTGAGCGCCTTCTGCAACGCCGGCTTCTCCCTCTTTTCCGATTCCCTCATGAGCTGGCAGGATTCTCCCGTCGTCCTCCTCGTCATGGCGGGGCTCATCATGCTGGGCGGCATCGGCTTTCTCGTGCTTCACGAAGCGGTCCGCGCCGTTCGGAGCCGGAAACCGTGGAAGCGGCTCTCCCTGCACTCCAAGCTGGCGGTCAGCACGACGGCTTTCCTCGTCGTCTCGGGAACACTTTTTTTCCTAATCACGGAATGGCACAACACCCTGGCCGGCCTGTCTCTTTCTACTCGGCTGACCGCTTCCCTTTTCCAATCCGTCACCACGCGCACGGCCGGCTTCAATTCCATGGATTTTTCTCGTATGAAGGAACTCACCGTTCTCGGCACGATCCTGCTCATGTTCGTCGGGGCATGCCCAGGATCCACGGGCGGCGGCGTCAAGACGACGACCGTGGCGGTCCTGGCGGCGCTCAGTCGAGCGCGGCTTAGGGGAAGCCCCTGCGTCCACGCGTTCCGCAGGACCATCCCGGACGAAACCCTTCGACGGGCCTACTCCGTCTTCGTCTTGTCGGCCGTCGTCGTCGTGATGGGAACGGCCCTGCTATTGGGTTCGGAACAGGCAGGTCCTGCAGCGGGGCACAGCCGGGGACGTTTCCTGGAACTTCTCTTTGAAGCCACCTCGGCCTTCGGCACCGTGGGCCTGAGCCTGGGCGCCACCCCGACCCTCACCTTTTGGGGCAAGCTCACGGTCATTGCGCTCATGTTCATCGGCCGGCTGGGCCCTTTGGTCTTGGCCATGGCCCTGCAGCCGGAAAGGCGCTCCGGCCGCTATGAATATGCCGAGGAACCCGTCATGATCGGCTGAAAGGAGAGGTCGTGAAACGCATCGCCATTATCGGCTTGGGGAATTTCGGATTTTACCTGGGCAGGGAACTCACCCGCCAGGGCTTCGACGTGCTTGGATTGGATGTTCGCAAAGACGCGGTCCAACACGCCAAGAACGACGTGGCTGTGGCCGTGGCGGCCGACGCCACGCAAAAGGAGACGCTCCTGGACCTGGGGGTGGCGGAGGCCGACGTGGCCGTGGTGACCATCGGCACGAACATGCTGGCAAGCATCCTCGCCACGTTCCTCCTGAAGGAAATCGGCGTGCGGCAGGTCTACGCCAAGGCCCTGAGCGAAGAACACGAGCGAATTCTCCGGAGGGTCGGGGCCGATCAGATTCTTTTCCGGAAAAGGACATGGCTATCGGACTGGCCCGGCGCCTGGCCAACCCGAACATGCTGGAGTATTTGCCGTTCATCGGAGATCACGGCATCTTCGAAGTGGAAGCCCTGCCCAGCTTCGTGGGCAAAACTCTAAGGGAACTGGACCTCATCAATCGGTTCGGCACCCAGGTGTTGGCGGTGCGGCAGGCCCACACAAAGTCGCTCACCTTCATCCCCAAGGCCGATTTCGTCATTCGGCCCGGAGACGAACTCATTCTCCTGGCCCCCAACCGGGCCATGGAACAATTGAACAAAGCCGCCCGAGGCGGCTGAACCGAGAAGAAAATGCGCGGCCTGGAATTCGGAACAAGGGGAGCGTCATCGCGCTCGATTGCCCTCTTTGAGATCTCAACCATGGACCGGCTTCGAAGGGCTTTATGATGTGGTTCAGTAGGCCCTTACACTCGCCGGATCATTTGGGATGCACTTCCTGCTCCATTGACACATTGCATTCGTCTTCCGTTGTCGTTTCAATGATAAACTTAGGCCTTCTTCGAGTCTCATCGAATGCACGCCAAAGGTATTCTCCCAAAACACCCATCATAATCATTTGCACTCCTCCTAAAACGAGAACGACAACCATTAGGGAAGCCCAACCCTGAGGGGGCTTTCCCTTAAGAGCATTGATAATCACAACGCCAGCGTATAAGAAACCTGCGGTAGCCGTTATCAGTCCAATAAGGGACATGGCTCGGATGGGAAAATAGGAGAAGGAAGCTATAGAGTCCACAAATAGTTTAATCTTTTTGGTGAAACTCCAACCAGACCTTCCATACACGCGAGGCTTTTTGTCGTAATCAATTTTTGTCTGTCGAAATCCCATCCATGTCAACAGTGCCATAAGATTTATGTTACGCTCATGAAAATCCTTCAGCGCGCCGATAACGCGTTTGTCCGCCAAGAAAAAATCCGCTCCCGTCTGGGGAAGTTCTTTGAGACCGCATAGATGGCGCATGCCAAAATAAAAAAGTCTTGAAAACCACAGCGAGATCCTCTTTTCGCCTTCCCGTTTTCGACGGACAGCCCACACAATATGATAGCCTTCACGCCAACGTTTAAGCATGTCGGGAATGAGCTGCGGAGGGTCTTGCAAATCCGAGGCTAGAACAACCACACAGTCTCCTTGAGCATGGTGCAGGCCGCACAGGAGAGCCAAGTGGGAACCCGAGTTTCGAGCGAGTCGAAAACCTCGCACACGGGAATCCCTGCCGGCTAGCTCCATGAGCACTTGGAAGGTGTTGTCTGTAGAGTGATCGTCAACGACAACCCATTCCCACTCCGCACGAAGGTTGTGAAACGTATCAACAAGACTTTGATACAGTTTGGCCACATTGGCTGATTCATTGAAGGCGGGACTGACCACGCTAATGAAAAGCCTGCCCCAATTGTGCGCGGAACGTCGTTCATCATTTTTTGATAAGGCTCTCTCTCCTTCCTCCCTCAACATTGAGAACACGCCTCCTTAAGCGCCCTGACCACGCGATGCTGATCTTCCTCTGTTAACTTATGGAATAAAGGAATAATGAGGCCTCTATCCTGAGCCTCCTCACTTTCTTTGAGCCGCTTGCATGTGCCTGATGGACATTCACAAAAACCCGGGCCTAAACCGCAGGACCATGGCTCTTGAGTGTAAGCCGGTTCTCGATGGGCGCACATGATCCCCCGACGCGTGGCGATCCCTCTTTCCAGCAAAAATTGCATCACCCGCAGCTGATCACAGTGAAAGGGTAACCGCACGCATAAGGACTGCCAATTGCTCCGCGCCCATGGCGGCTCCTCGGGGAAAACGATTTCCGGTACGGCATTGAGCAGCTCACGGTACAGCTGCACCTGATAACGTCTCTGCGTCACAATTTCAGGGATCTTTTTCAACTGCTCCCGTCCGACGGCGGCCTGAAGATCGGTCATACGATAATTAAACCCCAGGGTCTCATAAGATTCAAAAACCACTCGGTTTGACGTGTGACGGACCGAATCGGGAATACTCATCCCATGATGCCGCCAGAGACGACATTTCTCATAGATCTCTGGCCGCGTAGTCGTAATCATCCCGCCATCTCCGGTGGTGAGCAACTTTCTGGGATGAAATGAAAAGCAAGCCACATCGCCGTGGGGTTTGCCAATCCTTTCCCAACGGCCACTCCAGTAAATTTCGCTGCCGATAGCGCAGGCGGCATCTTCGATCACGGCAACACCATGGGCACGGGCAAAGGGAACAATGCGATGCATGTCGCATGGCATGCCCATTTGGTGGACACACAAGATGGCTTTTGTCCGAGCAGAAATGAGCTTCTCAAGACATGCCGGATCAATATTAAACGTCCTTGGTTCGATATCCGCAAAAACCGGAATCGCCCCGCAATATCGGATGCTGTTGGCCGTGGCAATAAACGAATGACTTACCGTGATGACCTCGTCACCCGGACCGACACCTACAGCCCGTAAGGCAAGGTGTAGGGCCGTTGTGCAACTGGATACGGCACAAGCGTAAGGAGCTTGGACAAACTGAGCAAATTCCGATTCAAAAGCCTCAACTATCGGTCCCTGCGTCAACCAGCCAGATTCCAAAACCCGAGCGACCGCCTGAATTTCTCGCTCATCAATCCACGGTAGAGCCACGGGAAGGAAAGAATGGGGTTCCACCCTTTATCTCCTGCTTCTCCCAATTGCGCACGATTTCTTGTTCGAGGAGTTTATCGGGGGATTGTCCTGTGCTTTCGTACCAGGCTTTGAGTCTCGCAAGGCCTTCCTCCAGGGAGAACTGGACCTCAAAGTTCAAAAGCTCCCGCGCACGCGTGGTATCCGCGCATAAGCGAAGGACATCTCCAGGTCTAGGAGGTTCGTAAACAATCTCAGGCGTATCGAGCCCAATGATGCCCGCCACTTTGACGGCAAGATCCCCTATTGAAATTTCTTTTCCGCTGCCTAGGTTCACGGTTTGCCCGATAGCCCTATCGCATAAGCCGGCAAGCATAATACCCCGAGCCGTGTCCTCCACATAAGTGAAATCTCGGGTTTGGGTTCCATCTCCAAAAACAACCATCGGGCGTCCCGCCATCGTCCTAAGCACGAACTTGGGAATGACTTCCCCGCTGTCCCCTTCATGGTGGCATCGAGGCCCGTAAGCATTGAAGGGTCTCACGATCACCGTGGGAAAACGATAGGTCGCAAAATAGGCGCGAGTATAACATTCACCCGCCAACTTCGATGCTCCATACACCGTGTGGGGGAAAGTGGGATGATCTTCCGCCATCGGCACCCACCGCGCCGTGCCATAAACTTCCGAGGTGGATACATAGACGAATTTGCCCACTCTACGTTCACGCGCCCATTTGAGGAGGCGTAAGGTGCCTGTCGCATTCACTGCGTGGTTTTCTAAAGGGGAATGCAAAGCGTGGCGCACTCCAAGGCATGCAAGGTGAAACACCACGTCCACATTTTCCAATAGAGGAATGATCGCTTTTTCATCCCGTATGTCCGCGATCACAAGCTGGACAAGCCTGGACGGTAAACCATCCAGATTCTCTTTTTTCCCGTTGACCAGATTATCCACTACGATTACTTGATTTTCGTAGGCTGCCAGCTGCCGGACCAACTCCGAACCAATAAAACCGGCTCCTCCTGTCACGACACACCGCATTGTCTACCCTCGATTGTATTCCGCTCCTCTAGACCCTTTAAGGTGCCAGCCGCCGAAGTTAGATCATTAGCAAAGGAGGAACCCCTCTGGCCTCCAGAGTGCCAAGCTTCATTTTGGAAGTCCTAAGAGGTTTTCCAAGAATGCCGAAACCAGGCTTGTGCACGTCGGCTTCCGTAACCGATTGAGGCCAATAGAGCCATCCCTCCTATAGATAACGTCGTCCCGAAAATATCGAATGGAGCAGCATGAACGTTGCATGCCTTCCAGAGCACGGAATAGGCAGGTGAAGCGTCTGGGAAGCTTTGGAGCTTGCTGACGGCAATAAAGGTGCCCTTCGCCTGCAGAGATAGCATTGTCATGTAAGCGCCCTTCGAGCAACTTCGCAGACCCACTTTACGGCTTCCAAAGGCAGCTCCGGATACATGGGCAAAGACAGCACTTCCCGAGCCGCTGCCTCAGCTTGGGGAAAGTCGCCGGCTTTATAACCCAGATCGCTGTGAGCCGGCAGAAGATGAATAGCGTATGGATAATGGATACTCGTTTGAATACCCTGATCGGCCATCGCCTTTTGCAAAAAATCCCGCCGAGGAGTTCGAACGGCATAAATGTGATAAACGTGCTTGGCGTACGGCATTTCCTTGGGGACCTTGAGATTGCCCTCATTCAAAAGATCGGCATAAAGGCGCGCCCGCTCCCGGCGAGCTTCTGTCCACCGATCCAAGTAGCCCAGCTTTACCAACAAGATCGCCCCCTGCAACGCCTCCATACGATAATTATAGCCTTTCAGGATGTGTTCGTACTTCATTTCTCCACCCCAATCGCGCAACATACGGAGGATCCGGTTATATTCCGGATTGTTCGTCACCACGGCGCCGCCCTCGCCATAGGCCCCCAGGTTTTTCCCTGGATAGAAGCTGAAACACCCTAGATCTCCCAACGTTCCAACTTTCCGACCTCGGTACTCAGCTCCGTGTGCTTGGGCCGCATCCTCAATGATCACAAGACCGTAACGCCGCGCGACATTCAAGACGGGTTCCATGTCCACGGGATGCCCGTACAAGTGCACAGGAATCACGGCTTTTGTGGCCGGGGTAATGCACTTTTCCACGGCGTGCACGTCCATCGTATAAGTGCATGGATCTATGTCCACGAAAACAGGCCGTGCTCCCGCATAGCGTATAGCCGCCACGGTGGCAACAAAAGTGAAGGGCACCGTAATAACTTCATCTCCAGGGCCAACGCCTGCTGCCAAAAGTGCCAAGTGCAACGCGCTTGTTCCTGAATTGACCCCAACAGCATAGCGAGCTCCGCAATAGGCCGCAAAAGCCTCCTCGAAGGCCTTTACGGACGGGCCTAAGACAAACTGGCCGCTCTCAAAGACATTCTCGATCGCCGCATGGATCTCCTCTTTGATCAGTTCATATTGTGCCTTAAGGTCAACAAAATGAACCATTCACAGTCTCCTTTAGAGTTCTATCAGGCGCCCTTTCACCTTCATGGACTCTGTAGCTGATTCCAGAACCCTTACCACACGTAACCCCGCCTCCCCGTCTGTGATGGGCCTCTTACTCTCCTCGACACATTCCACAAAATGCGTTGCCTCAGTGCGCAAAGCCTCTGTGTGGTCCAGTCGGGGAGCCCACATGTCTCCTGTCCGATATCCGATAAGCATCTGATAGATACTTTCGCCGTTCATATCGACCATAACGCCTTTGTCATAAACTTTGACTTTTTCACTAGGCTCGAGGTCATCGTATAGGATCATTTTACGACTGCCCCCAATGAGGGTGCTTCGGAGCTTTACCGGCGCCAACCAGTTGACATGAATATGACCTATAAGATTTCCATCGAAAAAAAGGGTCATGTAAGCGATGTTTTCAGGATTTCCAGGAATGTGGCTTATTCCTGCAGCGGATACGGCTTTCGGCCGTTCAGGCAACACATAATCCATAATGGCTAGATCGTGGACTGCCAAATCCCAGACGACATTGACGTCATGTTGAAAGAGCCCCAGATTTACTCTTACCGAATCGTAGTAGTAGATGTCTCCCAGTTCCCCCTGAATGACCAGTTCACGGATTTTTCGAACCGCCCCAGTGTAAACGAAAGTGTGGTCCACCATGAGGACGAGTTTTCGACGCTGGGATTCCTCAATAAGACGTTTGGCTTGTTCCGAGGAAGCGGTGAGAGGTTTTTCCACCAAAACGTGCTTTCCGGCCCGCAGAGCACCCATCGCCAGATCAAAATGGGTGGAAACCGGCGTGGCAATTGCCACCGCATCCACCCGGGGATCCATAATAAGTTCTTCGTGGACTGTAGTCAGCTTTGTTCCCGGATATCGCAGCCCCGCCAAACGAAGGCGTTCTTGTCTTAAATCCGACACGGCCACAACTTTGGAGCCTGGCGTTTCTGCAAAATTTCTGACCAAATTAGGTCCCCAGTATCCATAGCCAATGATCCCAATTCCGATCATTTCCTCATCCCCACGGTGATTCTCATGATGCGCTTGTGATAAATATACCCAGAAGAATAAGAATCATACCTAAAATTTTCTGGTACGAAATAACCTCTTTAAACCACAAGAAACAACCTATACTAACAAAAAAGAAAGTCATAGCCACAACAAGAGGATAGCTAATGCTGAGTTTTTCGGTTGAAATAACTTTAAACCATATAATGGATGCCAATCCATAAAGGAAGACGCCGACGTCGAAGAGAGGCTGTCGAGTTAACCGGATAAGATCATGCATAAAGGTTGCGGCACTGAATGAAACGTCACCTGCTCTGGCAATTCCCTCCCTGATCATCAAATTCCCAGCGGCCGTCGTGATTGCCGTGAAGACAATGAGAAGCCATGCCTGCGCGGTCATGCCCTTTCGCCCTTCGCTTCCGCTACATTTCGAATCCATCGCGCAGGAACCCCTGCGACCACGGCGTAATCCGGCACATCATGCGTCACCACGGCCCCAGCACCCACCAAGGCTCCCTCACCGATGGTTACCCCACATAGAATGACCGCGCCACTACCGATCGATGCTTTTCTTTTCACCAAAGTCGGAATAACGTGCCAATCCTTTTCGGTCTGAAGGCGCCCTTCTAGGGTTGCCCGGGGATATTTATCGTTTATAAACATCACGCCGTGCCCTATGAAAACCTCATCTTCAATAATGACCCCTTCACAGACAAAAGTATGGGTCGATATTTTGCAACGGTTCCCGACAATGGCATTCTTTTGAATCTCAACAAAGGCTCCTATTTTCGTTCCATCCCCAATGGTGCAGCCATAAAGGTTGACCAAACCAGGATGATGTATTTGAACCCCTTTCCCCATTTTGACATCGGGGGCTATCGGCATGGCACCACATCCTTGCAATCATCGGTTTTTCAACGGCACTGGTGAAAACGCGCTTTCCATAACACCAAAGGGGAAATTCGCCAAGATTTATTGAACAGTGGCCATCTTATGCCCTGATATCTTCAGAATCTTCGCGCTTCACGGGAACAGGCAAGTGCGTTATTGTGGTTTGGATTGAATCACCCCGCAGAGGAGGAATCTCGTTCGATGATCGCTCGTTATACTCGCCCGGAAATGGGCCGCATTTGGACGTTGGAAAACAAGTACCGCAAATGGCTGGAGGTGGAATTGGCCGTGTGCGAAGCCCGAGCCGAACGGGGTGAAATCCCGGATTGGGCCATGAAAGACATTCGCGAGAAAGCGGCCTTTCGCGTGGAGCGCATCGATGCCATCGAAAAGGAAACCCAACACGATGTCATCGCCTTTCTCACTTGCGTGGCGGAATCCGTGGGCCCGGCCTCCCGCTTCATTCACGAAGGGCTGACATCCTCCGACGTCTTGGATACGGCCAACGCGTTGCTTTTTCTGGAAGCCTCCGATCTGATTCTGGACGATCTGGATCGGCTCCTGGACGTCCTCAAGCGACGGGCCTTCGAATTCAAAGACACGGTCATGATGGGCCGTTCGCACGGCATCCACGCCGAACCCATCACCTTCGGCCTCAAGTGGGCCTTGTGGTACGCCGAAATGCAGCGGAACCGGGAACGAATGGTCCGGGCACGGGAAACCATGCGGGTGGGAAAAATCTCTGGAGCCGTCGGCACCTTCGCCAACATCGATCCCGACATTGAAGAACGTGTGTGCCGCCGCCTGGGGCTGGAGCCGGCGTCCATCAGCACCCAGGTCATCCAAAGGGACCGTTATGCCGAATATTTTACAACGCTCGCAATCATCGGCTGCACGGTGGAAAAAATCGCCGTGGAAATCCGTCATCTGCAGCGCACCGAAGTCCGCGAAGCCGAAGAGTACTTCGCCCCCGGCCAGAAAGGGTCCTCGGCCATGCCCCACAAACGCAATCCCATCGCCTCCGAAAACCTTTCAGGCCTGGCGCGGGTCCTGCGCGGAAACGCCTTGGCCGCCATGGAAAACGTGGCCTTATGGCACGAAAGAGACATCAGCCATTCGTCCGTGGAACGGATCATCGGCCCTGATTCCACCATCCTTCTGGACTACATGCTGAACCGACTCACCCGGGTTCTGGACAAACTCGTGGCCTATCCGGAACGCATGCGCCGCAACATGGAAATCACCGGAGGGCTTCTCTTTTCGCAGCGGGTGCTCCTCGCCCTGGTCAGCAAGGGTCTCACTCGAGAAGACGCCTACCGATTGGTGCAAAGAAACGCCATGAAGGTCTGGCAGGAAGGCGGGCATCTCAAGGACCGCCTGGGAGCCGACCCTGAAGTCGCGGCCCATCTCGGCGTCGGGGAACTCGACGCGCTGTTCGACCTCGGCTACCACCTGAAACACGTGGATGCCATCTTTCGGCGCGTCTTCGACACCCCATGAAAGGATTCGGACGGCCTCTGCCCCTCCGACCCGACGGCACGCCGCCCTCGTCCATTGAGCCTTGGGTCGGATGTTGGGGGTCGCCGCGCGACCCCTCACAGGGCGTCGACAAGAGTGTGTAGCGTCGTCGCGACATTGCCGGTAATGTGCAAACGCATCACTCTTCGGCCGGCGGCGAGCAAAGCTTCTCGATCGCCCAGCGCCTGGGCGGCGATCAGGGCGCCGAAGCTCACCGAGGACTCGTCTCGGCCGGCCTCGTCGGGTATGGGCAGATCCACGCTCGGTTCGTCCGTAATCTGGAGAAAAGCCCCTTTGCCCGCATCCCCTTTATGCAGCTGTCCGGTAGAATGCAAAAACCGAGGACCGTAGCCGACCGTGACGGGTTTTCGGATGCAATCCCGAAGGGTTTTTTGCAGGGCGCGAAGCGCTTCGTCCACTGCTGGAGACGACGCCACATAAGCATGCACTCCCAGATAGCCGCCTTCGGGAACGGCATCGGCGAAATGTCGGAGCGCTTCCGGGGCGGTGGCTCCCCTCACGTCGCCCATCCCCGCCGCATTGTTCCATCGAAAAGCCGTTTTGAGTTCCGGCAAACGCCCCGATTCCTGATAGGCCGCGAGCATTTTTTTAGCCTGCACCTTGGCCGATTCCACATCGGGTTGATCGAAGGGATTGATGCCGAGGAGATGACCCGCCACCGCCGTGGCAAATTCCCACAGGAAGAACAAGGCGCCCACGTCCCTCGCCCCCCCCGCCGTGATGGAGATCGTGGGAAAGCCCGCCTCATGGAGAAATGCGGCGGGATCGGAATTCCATTCCTTCGTTCGGCTTCTTTGATCGGATAGGCTCACGAACAAACGGTCGGGACCGTACACGGCGGCCTCTCCCAAAGGCTCGTCCACCACCGGAAGGATGCCCTTGCCTTCTTTTCCGGTGCTTTCGGCAAGGAGTTGCTCCACCCAGTCGCCCAAGTTGGCGAAAAGGGGATCCACGAAAAAGGTCACTTTGTCCCGACCATGGAGGGCGGCGGCGCCCAGCACGGCCCCGAGCCATAGGCCGGGATTACGATCCATGGAGGAGCCGTTTTCCCAGCGGCAGGCGTCGGCCATGGTCTCGGCCCGGTCGAGAATTTCTTGAAGATCGATCCCCAAAAGCGCCCCCGGCACCAAGCCGAAAAAGGTCAGGGCGGAGTAGCGTCCGCCGACCTCGGGATCGTTCAGAAAAACCTTCCGAAAAGCCATGGACCGGGCCAACCTTTCCAGACCGCTCCCCGGGTCCGTCACGGCGCAGAACCGCGTTCCCGCGGCTTCCATCCCCACAGCCTTCGCCACTTCATTGTAGAAGTACTTGAAAAGGGAAAGGGTTTCCACCGTGCCGCCGGACTTGGTGGATACCACGAAAAGGGTCCTGGAAAGGTCCAGAGCCCCTCGGACCCGGGCGATGGCTTCGGGGTGGGTCGTGTCCAAAACGGTCAGGTGGAGAAAACCGTCCCGGGGAGGAAACATGCGCGACAGCACCTCAGGAGCCAGACTGGAACCGCCCATGCCCAGGATCACGGCGTCTCGCAAGCCACTTTGCCGGACATCCCCCGCAAAATCCTCGATTTCCGCTATGCACGCCTTCATGGCCCCAGGCGCTTTGAGCCACCCGAGGCGGTTGCTGATCTCTTTGGGCTCCGGCCTCCAGAGCGTGTAATCGCCGCCCCACATGCGGGGGACGACATCTTCAGCCTGCATGCGCGCCACGGCGGCATCGACGACGCCGGCCAGCGCTCCCAAACGGTTTTCCAAAAGGATTCGACCCGGCATATCGGCACTCTCTCATTCGTAGATTGCGGTGAGCAAAGCGAACCCCAACAACGTCAAAACCCTGACAAACCCCCGTCTCTCACTCAACACACCCTTGCCGATTCCACATGCACGAGCACCACGGGATCCCGGCTGACAAAACACGGTCCCAGACTGTGCGTCCCCGTGCGGTCGACGGCCCGCCACACGTCCGCGTAACACACGTCGCGGGGAGCGGTCAGCACCCACCGATACCCGCCGGTCTCCCGAGGTTCCCGTCGATATCGAGCCCACAGCGCGTTCAGGGCCATTTCAAAATCCTGCGCCGCTTGAACAAGATCGTCCTTCACACCAGGCCGCATCGGATCCTCCACAAGAGCCTCCAGGCTTTGTCGAAACCGATGACGTTCTTGAAGCCCTTCCACGGCTTCGAGCCAACGGGGCCAATCTTCAGGGCTGAAAAGATCCACTCGAGGGCATGCCAGCAAAGGCACCTCGCCGCGATCCCACGGCTCCCCTCGGCGCTCTCTTTCCGTCTGCACGGGGTCCAGCGCCTCGTCCACCACGTCCCGGCCCAACGCCGCCAGCACAATCCGCCGTCCCGGGACCTCGGTTCGGCTGAGCAGTCGGAACCAATAGCCGATTCTTTGGCGGAGCAAATAGGCGAAATGCCCCCAATCTGGACTCAACGGCGGGTTAGTGGTCTCCAAGGCGTTCTGGAGTTCCGCGGTATCTTCCTCGTCCGCTCCCAGCGCTTGAAGAAGATTCTTTTCCAACCGGCCGACCTGTTCCAGGTTTTGAGCAAGCTCCAGTTCCCGAACGTCCAATTCCCTTCCCAGTTCCAGGAAAACCGCCGCTTCCGTCAGGAGCCATTCGTCCGTGTCCTGAGTTTCCGGACCGAATCCCCTGAGAATGGATTGGATGTGACCGCGGCTTTCGGGGGCGGCGTCCAAAGCCCAATCCCGGCTGAAGACGGCCATAAGGCCGTCTTCGCCGACCCGCGACCCCAATTCCCGATACCCTTGCCACACGGCACGAACGCGCTCCCAAAAGCTTTCATCTTTCCTCAACGCGTGTTGCTCGCAGCGTACCTCGGCCCACTCAGGGATGGATGCCGTCTGGACGGCCCTCAGACAATCCACGGGAGACCATACGGTCAGGAAGCACCGTGCGGCAACTTCCGGCAGAACGCTGTGAGGAAAAAGAAAAAGGCGAACGGTCCTCTCCTCCATTCATGCCACCTCGTTTCCCGATGAAGAATCGGTCCAAAAAAGTGGGGCTTCGGGAAGGGACACGCCCCCGATCCGGGCGGCTTCCTGTAGAAGCTTCCGGATGGCCCGTTCGCCTTCCATCCCCACGTCGCGACTGAAATCATTGACAAACGTCTCAATGTGACGCCTGACGACCTCCGGGTCCATTTCCTGGGCGTGGGACCGGATGTAAGGCCACACGGCATCCGGATGGCGGCATGCCCATTCGAGGCTGCTTCTAATGGCCCGATCCACGGCCTCCGCCGTCTCCCGCCCCAGGTGTCGGCGGATCACGATGCAGCCCAAAGGAAGCGGACATCCCGTATGTTCTTCCCACCACGCGCCGAGATCCAGCACCAAATGGAGGCCCAGGCTCCCGTAAGTAAAACGCCCCTCGTGGATGACGAGCCCCGCGTCCACTTCACCCGCGGCTACCGCCGGCATGATCTTTTCGAAGGACATTTCGACTCGCGGTCCTTGATGCGTGCCGACAAGCTCCAGAAGGAGGTTCGCCGTCGTCAAACGCCCCGGAATGGCAACGACGGCGTGGGCCAGATCTTCCGGGGCTCGAATTTCTTTCGCTACAAGGAGAGGGCCGCAGCCTCGCCCCAGAGCGCCCCCCGAGCGCAGGAGCCAATAATCCCTGAGGCAAAAGACGGCGGCATTAAAAGAAATTTTCGTAACGTCCAGATTGGCCTCACGAGCTTTGCGGTTGAGTTCCTCCACGTCGGCGAGGAACGGCTCGAAATGCAGTCCTTCCGTCTGCACGGCCCCCAAGGCGAGACCGCCGAAAATGAAGGTGTCGTTGGGACAGGGCGAGTAGCCTAAAGTGAGACTCTTGGGCACCCATGCCTCCGAGTTGTTCCTATTGGGGTTCGCTGCGCTCACCCCAACCTCCGATTGCACCTACGACGAGGACGATGATGGCGGCGACCGGTTCAGGCTTCTTCACGGAAGGATTCAAGCCACGACCCCAGCACCGCATGGCAGTGCCCCACGGCCTCCTCCGCACGCCACATCCTCTTGTCCCGCACTCCCGCCCGATTGCTGATCCCTCGGCATTGCGCCACCGAAACGCCGTATCGGCGGCAGACCTGGATCACCGCACTCCCTTCCATGTCCTCGGCCCACGCACTATATCGGGAAAAACGGTTCGTGGCGACCCATTCGTCGCCGCTCGACATGCTGACCGTAACCGACGGGCCGAAATGCACCTGAAAAACGCTCAAAGGAAGCCCCGAAACAGGGCCCGGCCCTGAAGCCGCCTCGGGGCATGGGAACGCCCTAGGCGCTTCGGCGGATCGAGGGTCGACAAAATAAGAACCGGGGGGGGTCACTCGGGCCAAACGGTCCAAGAGCGCATCCCCTTCAAGAACGAAACGCTCGAAAACGGGTTTCCCCCTTTCTTCAGCCACGGGGATACCGATGGCCTCCATGGACCGGACGCCCCCCTTTGCCCAAACCCCCTCATCGCCCAAGGAGACCACGGACGAGACCAACACGTCGCCGGTCTTCAGGGGACCCTGCGCATAGGCGCCGGCACTCCCCACGATCCATATCATCTTCGGATGGAACCGCACCAGGAGGAAAGCCGATCCCGCGGCGGCGTTGACCTTGCCGATACCGAGGGCGGCGAGGCCGACGCGAAGGCAGCCGAAGCGGCCCATCCAACAGGTCGTCCATCCCGTTTCAATCTGGTCCACGCCGGAAAGCCAACCCCGGAGAGGGCTCACCTCGGACGGGACGGCTCCCACGATGAGCAGATCCAGCCTTGGGGAGGTATCCATCTGGGCTTCCTTCATTTCCCTCGAGAAATTCGCCGGGTAAGCTAGCAAGCGCGGAAAAGATCTGTCAATGCGCGGTGCAATCGAAGCTGCGCAATTGACATGAGCCTGGGATCCCCTTTATGTAGTTTCGGCCTTAAACCGAAGGGCTGGTGCGACAAGGATGGAATGTTCAGGGAAAGATGGCTTTCCGAAACCGCCGAATCGGGGAAACCCTGTCGTCGGCGTCCTCCGTCTCGGCGACGTGGCCGTGTATCCTCCGGTCCTTATGGCCCCCATGGCCGGCGTGACGGACGGGCCTTTCCTGGAGGTGATCTCCCGCTTCGGCGTGGGCATGGTCACCACGGAAATGATGAGCGCCGAAGGGTTTCGACGAAATGACCCTTCCTGCCGGCGAATGCTCGGGATTCCCTCACGAGTGCACGTCCCGGTATCCATCCAGATTTTCGGCGCCGATCCCGCCCGTGATGGCGGAAGCCGCCCGGGCCGCTGAGGACAGCGGCGCCGCCGTTATTGATATCAACGCGGGGTGTCCCATTCGAAAGATCGTCCGTCAGGGTGCCGGAGCCGCTTTGCTTCGGGAACCGGATCGACTGGTCCGCATCGTCCAAGCGGTCAAAGAAGCCGTAGCCGTTCCTGTCACCGTTAAAACGCGGCTGGGCTGGGATAAAAAAGAAACCCACGTGGTCGAAACCTGTCGCCGACTCCAGGAAGCCGGGGCGGACGCCGTCACCCTTCATGCCCGTACGGCCCGACAAATCTTCACGGGAAAGGCGGATTGGACGTGGATTCGAAGGCTCAAGGACAGTCTTTCCATTCCGGTGATCGGCAACGGGGATGTGACAACCCCTTCCGACTTCCATCGCATGATGCGGGAAACGGGCTGTGACGCCGTCATGATCGGTCGCGGCGCTTTGGGCAACCCTTGGCTTTTTCGCGTCATCGCCGAACAATGCCGGTCGAATGTCTCGTCCTTTATTGGCCCCGACGGTTCTGCCCTCACCCCAGTAAAACGGGAGGAATCCGACACCCCCCAGGGCTCGTGGGGCTCACGGAATAACATTCTCGCGGGGGCGGAAAACCCAAGGGGCAATGGCCGTTCGGACTGGGAAGAATTCCGCCGGACCGTCTGCGACCACGCCGAACTTTTCATGCGAGAGAAACCCAAAGCCTTGGGCGCCCTTCGAAAACATGTGGTGTGGTACACCAAGGGGTGCCCCAACTCGTCCGGCTTGCGGGCCCGGATCATGAGTGCGCCGGATTTTTCCACCCTGTGGGCCTTCTTTGAAGAATACATTTCGGAAGCAGCGACCTCGGGGGCCGACTTCCTTGGGTGCAAGCTGCGCCCAAACGGACTGTTCACCAGGGCAGAGGAGCTTCCATGAAAGTCATCGTGGCCGAAACGGCGGGTTTCTGCCAAGGGGTGCGCACGGCCTTGGAAATGACCCTGGAAGCGGCCCGGTCCCGACAAGAAGAGCCCTTATGCACCTTCGGGCCGCTCATACACAACCGACAGGTCCTGGCCATGCTCAAGGAGCGGGGCGTGGAAGAGGCCGCGACGGAAGAGGATTGCCGTGACCGTTGGGTCATCATCCGGGCCCATGGCATTCCCCCGGATCAGCGCCGCCGTCTCAAGGAAGTCTCCCGAGGCCTCATCGACGCCACCTGCAAGCGGGTGGCGCGCGTTCAGGCCATCATCCGCAAACATGCCCGCAAGGGGTATCACACGGTGATCGTGGGAGATGCGGATCATGCGGAAGTGATCGGCCTTATGGGGTATACGGAAGGACGCGGCGTGGTCGTCCAGTCCCCCGACGATGTGGATCGCCTGCCGTCCCATTGGCCCTCGGTGCTCCTGGTGGCCCAAACCACCCAAAACGAAGACCTGTTCCGCCAGGTCGAAGCGCGGTTCCGGGCGAAGTTTCCTCACGGTCTTGTGGAGAACACCATCTGCGGCGCCACGCACGAACGCCAGGCCGAAGTGCGACGGCTGTGCGGCCACGTGGACGCCATGGTCATTGTGGGCGGCACGCACAGCGGCAACACAATCCGATTGGCCGAAACGGCTCGGGAGTGCGGCGTTCCAACGTATCACGTGGAAACGGAAAAGGATTTGGATCCACACGAAATGTCGCGGTTTCACACGGTGGGGGTCTCCGCGGGAGCGTCCACGCCCAACTGGAT
>VSSL01000021.1_pt1 | contig 29181 bp, 28 predicted proteins | sample 4557531 | NCBI WGS metagenome assembly VSSL01 (sample SAMN10986726, study PRJNA523729) | hot springs metagenome | isolation source: hot springs | place: India:Timba, Gujarat | collected 2018-05-31 | reverse complement strand
GGAACGCATCAACGTGGAAATTCTGGAAGTCTTGGAAAAGAGCCAGGTCATTCCCGTGATTGCGCCCGTCGGCGTGGGAAAATCCGGCGAGACATACAACATCAACGCGGATCTCGTGGCCGGAAAGGTCGCCGCGGCCCTCGGCGCGGAAAAACTGGTGCTCATGACCGATGTCGCCGGGGTGCTCGACGCCGCCGGAGATCTGATTTCCAGCCTCACCGTCGCCCAGGCGGCGGAACTGATCCAGGATGACGTCCTCAAAGGCGGCATGATCCCGAAGGTGCAATGCGCCATGGACGCCGTTCAGGGAGGGGTGAAAAAGGTGGCCATCCTGGACGGGCGGATTCCTCACGCGGTGCTTCTGGAACTGTTCACCGACTCAGGCATCGGCACGGAAATCGTCGCCTCCCGGCCTTTCCGAAAACCCAAAGAAAGGACCCGCCCATGAGCCAACCTGTGATGGATTTGTGCAACCAAGTGGTCTGCTCCACCTACACGCGCTACCCCGTGGTGCTAGAACGCGGTCGAGGCTGCCGTCTGTGGGATGCCGACGGGAAAGAATACATCGATTTCATAGCGGGAATCGCCGTGTGTAATCTGGGTCATTGCCCCCCTGAAGTGGCCGACGTGATCTGCCGACAGGCCCAGACCCTGGTGCACGTCTCCAACCTCTTTTATACGAGGCCCCAGGTGGAACTGGCCGCCGCATTGCGACGGCTGTCTTTTGCCGACAGGGTGTTTTTCGCCAACAGCGGCGCGGAAGCCAACGAAGCCGCCATCAAGCTCGCTCGAAAATACAGCCGTGACAAATACGGCCCGGGCCGTTTTCACGTGATCACCATGGAGGAGTCGTTCCACGGCCGCACCCTGGCCACCTTGTCGGCCACCGCCCAGGAAAAGGTGCACAAGGGCTTTGAACCCCTGGTGGAAGGGTTCCATTTCGTGCCCTACAACGACATCGACGCGGTGCGCCAAGCCATGACGGACCAGGTGTGCGCCGTCCTGGTGGAACCCATTCAGGGGGAAGGCGGCGTCCGGCTCGGGGATCCCGGCTATTTCCGTGAACTCCGTGCGCTGTGCACCGAACGCGACGTCCTGCTCATCTTCGACGAAGTGCAGGTGGGGATGGGCCGCACGGGAACCCTCTTCGCCTATGAGCAGCTCGGGGTCGTTCCCGATGTGATGACCTTGGCCAAGGCCCTGGGAAACGGCCTTCCCATCGGCGCCATGCTGGCCACGGAGGCGGCCGCGCGCGCCTTCACGCCGGGAAGCCACGCCAGCACCTTCGGGGGAACCCCTCTGGTGACCGCCGCCGCCGGCAAGGTGCTGGAACTCATCGCCCGAGAAGAATTTTTGGCATCCGTTCGAAACAAGGGCGATCATTTCTTGGGAAAGCTCCGCCATCTCCAGGAGAGACATCCAGAGAAGGTTCGGGATGTGCGGGGTCGTGGCCTGATTCTCGGCTTGGAACTTGCCGGCCCCGGCAAAGCCGTGGTGGATCGATGCCTGGAAAAGGGGTTGCTCATCAACTGTACCCATGAAACGGTCCTTCGGTTCGTGCCGCCCTTGGTCATCGAAAAGGAGGACATCGACCGGCTGGTCACGGTGTTGGACGCCGTCTTGGAGGAGTGGAGCCCATGAAAAGAGACTTCCTCACCCTGTGGGATGTAAGCGCCGAAGAAATTTTTTCCCTGATCGACCAAGGCGTCCGGCTGAAAGAGGACTGGGCCGCAGGGCGTCTTCAGCCTGTCCTCCGGCGAAAAACCCTGGGGCTTCTCTTTACGAAGCCGTCTACGAGAACCCGGGTTTCCTTCGAAGCGGCGATGCACCGGCTGGGGGGTGCCTGTACGTTTCTGAGCGTCCACGACACCCAGCTGTCCCGGGCGGAACCTCTGTCCGATACGGCCCGGGTGCTTTCCCGCTATCTCGACGCGTTGGTCGTCCGCACGTACGATCACGACGACGTGGTGACCCTGGCGCGCTATGCCTCCATTCCCGTCATCAACGGTTTGACGGACCTCTATCACCCGTGCCAGGTGCTGAGCGATCTCATGACCGTGGTGGAAAAGAAGAAGCGGCTGGACGACCAAGTGGTGGCCTGGATCGGAGACGGCAACAACATGGCCCATTCCTGGATCAACGCGTCGGCGCGGCTGGGTTTCCGACTGAATATCTCGTGCCCGGAAGGCTATTGGCCGTCGGCGCGCATCCTGGAACGCGCCCGCCGGGAAGGCATCGCCGATATCGGCCTGTATGAGGACCCGGCCGAGGCGGTCAAAGACGCCACGGTGATCAACACGGACGTGTGGGCCAGTATGGGGCAGGAACATGAGGCGGAAAAGCGCCGAAGCGCCTTCCGGGCGTTTCAGGTGAACGCCGCCCTGCTGGCGAAAGCCCCCAAGGACGCCATCGTGATGCATTGCCTGCCCGCTCACCGAGGCGAAGAAATCACGGACGAGGTCCTGGAAGGGCCGCAATCCGTCGTTTTCGACCAGGCGGAAAACCGACTGCACGCCCAGGCCGCCTTGATTCAGTGGCTTTTGGCGTCGTAGTATCTCTTGTCAAAATGCGGGCTCTTCCGTTATGTAGGACCTTTCGTAGGTCTTTTCATGAAGCACGGCGGAGAAAAACCGGGCGTGGAACCTCACCGATCTCGGCAAGGAGCAACGAGCGATCATGGGTACGAGCAAAGTGGTTTTGGCCTATTCCGGCGGACTGGACACGTCGATCATTCTCAAATGGCTCATCGAAACCTACGGCTGCGACGTGGTGGCCTTCGCCGCCGATTTGGGCCAAGGTGACGATCTCCAGGCCATTGAACAGAAGGCGCTCAACACCGGAGCCGTCAAAGCCCGCGTGGAAGATCTTCGGGAGGAATTCGTCCGGGATTTTGTCTTTCCGGCCTTTCGGGCCAATGTGATCTACGAAGGGCAATACCTTTTGGGAACGGCCATCGCCAGACCGCTCATCGCCAAACGGCAGGTGGAAATCGCCCAGGAAGAAGGCGCCGATGCGGTGAGCCACGGCGCAACGGGAAAAGGCAACGACCAGGTCCGCTTTGAACTCACCTACACGGCTCTGGCCCCGCACCTCAAGGTCATCGCCCCGTGGCGTGAATGGAACCTCAAGTCCCGCCAAGCCCTTCTGGAATTCGCGAGAAAGCACGGCATCCCGGTGCCGGTGACCCCGGAAAAGCCCTACAGTTGTGACGCGAACCTCCTGCACATCAGCTACGAAGGGGGTATTTTGGAAGATCCGTGGCAAGAACCGGATCCATCCATGTTCACCCTCACGGTGGACCCTCGAGAAGCCCCCGATGAGCCAGAGATCCTGGAGGTGGACTTCCTTCGAGGCGATCCCGTAGCGATCAACGGGGAGCCCATGACGCCGGCCGCGCTCCTTCACACCCTCAACCGCATCGGCGGCCGCCACGGCGTCGGGCGGGCCGACGTGGTGGAAAGCCGGTTTGTGGGCATGAAATCCCGAGGGGTGTACGAAACGCCGGGTGGGACCATCCTCAGGATCGCCCACCGGGCCATGGAATCCATCACCATGGACCGGGAAGTCATGTTCCTGCGCGATTCCCTCATTCCCCAATACGCCAAGCTCATCTATAACGGGTTCTGGTATGCCCCGGAGCGGCTCGCCCTTCAAAGTCTTATCGACACCTCCCAGGAAAACGTCTCCGGGACCGTGCGGGTCAAACTATATAAGGGCAGTTGCACGGTCATCGGCAGGAAATCGGATCGGTCCCTGTACGATCCGCAACTCGCGACTTTCGAAGAAGAGGACGTGTATCGTCAAAGCGACGCCACGGGCTTCATCCGGCTTCAGGGGCTTCGCCTGCGTGTCCAAAACCTGGTGAAAAGCCGCTTAAAAGGATGAAGGCATGTCTGAAAAGATGTGGCAGGGCCGATTCCAACAGCCCACCGACAGCCTGGTGGAAGACTACACGGGCTCCATCCATTTCGACCGGCGTCTGTACCGATACGACATTCAGGGAAGCATCGCCCATTGCCGCATGCTGGGCGAATGCGGCATCATCCCTCATGAAGAAGCCGCTCAAATCATCCAAGGCTTGGGGGAAATCCTGCGCGAAATCGAACGGGGGGAACTCCTTCTGGACGCCGCCCAGGAAGACATCCACATGGCCGTGGAACAGCGGCTTATGCAGAAGATCGGGGAGGTGGGCGGCAAGCTCCATACCGCCCGCAGTCGAAACGACCAGGTCGCCTTGGACACCCGGCTCTACATGCGGGACGTGCTCTTGGATTGCCGCCGGCTTCTGCTCCAAACCGTCGGCATCCTGAGCGACATGGCCGAAAGGCACCTCCATGTCATCATGCCCGGCTACACTCACCTCCAACATGCCCAACCCGTGCTCCTTTCCCACCACCTCATGGCCTACGTGGAAATGTTCCTTCGGGACGAGGAACGCATGGCCCAATGCTATCGGCGCACCAACGTGCTCCCGCTGGGCAGCGCCGCTCTCGCCGGCACCACCTTTCCCATCGATATGGAGATGACGGCGCGGGCCCTCGGCTTTCCTCGAGTGACCCGCAACAGCATGGACGCCGTGAGCGACCGGGACTACCTGATCGAATTCTGTGCCGCCTCGGCCTTGCTCATGATGCATATCAGCCGCCTCGCCGAAGAACTTGTCCTGTGGTCTACGACGGAATTCGCCTTTGTGGACATCAGCGATGCGTTCTGCACGGGATCGAGCATCATGCCGCAGAAAAAGAACCCGGACGTTCCCGAACTCATGCGCGGCAAGACCGGCCGGGTCTACGGCAACCTCATGGCCTTGCTCACGCTCGTCAAAGGGCTCCCGCTGACCTATAACCGGGATCTGCAGGAGGACAAGGAGCCGGTTTTCGACACCGCCGACACGGTGCGCCAGACCTTGGCCGTGTTGAACAAAATGCTTCCCGAGCTCCGGTTCCGCGAAGATCGCATGGCCGCCGGCGCCGCCCAGGGCTATGCCCTGGCCACCGAGGTGGCGGATTATCTTGTGCGCAAAGGGGTACCCTTTCGAAAAGCCCACCACGTGGTGGGACAGCTGGTGCAGCACTGCGAAAAGGCGGGAAAAGATTTTGCGGACTGTACGGTTGAGGAACTCAAGAAATTTCATAAGGCTCTGGATACGGATCTTTTCCCGTTCCTCACCCTCCAAAGCGCCGTTGACCGTCGCACGTCCCTGGGAGGCACCAGTTCCCAAAGGGTCCGGGAAGCCATCGGCGCGGTCCGCGACGAGATCACGCGCCGGCTCGACACCGTGGAAGCCGACACCCCGCGAATAGGCTGAACACACCGCCTCGGGTGCCTTCCGTGCGCCCCCGGCGGCCATGATAAAGGATGGCACGATGCGCGCGTGTTGTTTCAGGATCGGTAAATCAGGAAAGACATGGCTCTTTCGCACCCCCCTCATGTTCGCGTTGGTCATCGCCGCCGGCTCCTGCGGCAAGAAAATGCCGCCTCGACCCATGGGACCGGAGGGGCCGCCCCAGGTCACCGGAATCCGGGCGGAAGTCCTCGACGGGCATGTGCGCCTTACATGGCCCATTCCGGACATTTTCCATCAGAAGAAAACGCCCGGGGGGACCTGGTGTTCGTCATTAACCGCGAGCAGACGGATCTGGAAAGAGCCCAATGCAGCGATTGTCCCCCGGAAGCCGTACAGACGCTGCTGCGCCTCGATCCCGCCGTTCAAGGACCCTGGACGGTGCGCGAGAACACGGTCCAATGGACCGACACCCAAACGCAGCCCGACGGGGTCTACCGGTATTGGATCGGGATCATGGATAAACGGGAAAGGATGGTGTCCCTTTCCGCATCCGTCCGCGTCCACGTCGCCGCCCCGCCCAAGACGCTCAAACAGGTGGAAACCCACGCGGATCAACGGGGCCTGCTCGTCCGCTGGGACGCTCCGGCATCCCCGGCCAAGACGCCGGATCCCCAAATGGCCTTTCTCATCGAAAGACGTCAGAAGGGCTTGGAGTGGGAACCCTTGAATCCCGAGTTCTTTCAGGGAAACAGTTACTTGGACACCTCCGTCCAGCCGCAGTACCACTACCAGTACCGCGTCCGCCCGGTCCGCCGGGTCTTGGATGCCGATGTGGCGGGGCCGTGGACGGAAGGCCCCTTCACCAAGGCGCCCGAGAAAGTGCCCCCGCCGCCGCCGAAAACCGTCTGGGCGATCCCGTCGGCCGATAAACTGGAAGTCCACTGGACGGAATGCCCCCTCCCCGTCGCCGGCTACCATGTCTATCGCCGGGACGGAAAGACCATCGTGCGGCTGACGGCCGACCCCTTAAAGAACCCTCCCTACGTGGATGCCAAGGTGGAACCGAACAAGGTCTATGCCTATGCGGTGTCCTCGGTGAGTCCCGATGCGCCGTATAAGGAAGGGCTTCTGTCCAAGTGGGTGGAAGTGCGAAACGTGCGCTTCAAATAAGTCCGGGCAGGTCCCCTACGGCGAACAGTTTGAGGAGAAGGCATGCACCACTTTCATTATGCAAACGGGCGGCTGTACTGTGAAGAACTGCCCATCGAAAGCCTTGCCCATGATGTGGGTACCCCTCTTTACGTCTACAGCCGAGCGACCCTGACCCATCACTTTACGGTCTTCGACGGGGCGTTTTCCCCCATCCCCCATCTCACATGCTATTCCGTGAAGGCCAATTCCAATGTCGCCGTGCTAGCCCTTTTCGGGTCGCTGGGCGGCGGCGTGGATATTGTTTCAGGAGGCGAATTGTTTCGGGCCCTCCGCGCGGGCATTGACCCCAAGAAAATCGTGTATTCCGGGGTGGGCAAAACCCGGGAGGAAATCGACTACGCCCTCTCGGAAGACATCCTCATGTTCAATATCGAATCCCGCCAGGAACTGGAAGCCATCAGTCAAAGGGCTCAGGCCCTGGGACGCACGGCCCGAATCGCTTGTCGGGTCAACCCCGACGTGGACCCCAAAACCCACCCGTACATCACCACGGGCATGGAAAAAAATAAATTCGGCATCCGTGTCGACGAGGCCCTCGAAAGTTATCGGCATGCCATGACCCTGCCGGGCATAGAAGTGGTCGGCATCGACTGCCATATCGGCAGTCAGCTCACGGACACCGCCCCTTTCGTGGATGCCCTGAAAAGACTCCGAGCCCTCATGGAGCGCCTGCGCGGCCTGGGTGTCACCATCCGCTACCTCGATCTCGGCGGCGGGTTGGGAATCACTTACGCCGACGAGGAACCGCCCCACCCTACCGAATACGCCGAAGCGATCCTCAGGGAAATGGATGGAGTGCCCTGCACGCTCATTTTCGAACCGGGCCGCGTCATCGTCGGGAACGCCGGAATCCTGGTCACGCGCATCTTGTACACGAAGAAAACACCGACCAAGCACTTCGTCATCGTGGACGCCGGCATGAACGACCTCATCCGCCCGAGTCTCTACGGGGCCTACCATCACATTCAGCCGGTGGTCCTTTCGGAGCGGGAAACGGAAACGGTGGATGTGGTCGGGCCCATTTGCGAAAGCGGCGACTTCCTGGCGCGCGAAAGAGCGCTGCCGCAGGTCGCCCCCGGGGAACTTTTGGCGGTGATGAGCGCCGGGGCTTACGGGTTCAGCATGGCCTCCAACTACAACTCCAGGCCGCGGCCCGCCGAAGTGCTCGTGGACGGCAAAACTTACCATGTGATTCGACGCCGTGAAACTTGGGACGATCTGGTGCGGCTGGAAACCGTTCCCCAGACATGAGGCCGAGCGGATGATAAGGATCCCCTTTTTCAAGATGACCGGGTCGGGCAATGATTTCATCGTCATCGACAACCGCCGCGGGATTGTGCCCTCCGACGGGTGCCGCGAGTTCGTTCGGGCGGCATGTCGGCGCAAGCTTTCGGCCGGCGCCGACGGCGTCATTCTCATCGAAAACGATCCGGAATGCGACTTTGCCTGGCGGTTTTTCAACGCCGACGGCAGCGAGGCGGAAATGTGCGGGAACGGCGCGCGATGCGCCGCCCGATTCGCCCGCCTGCTGGGGATCGCACCCTACGACGCCTTGACCTTTCGGACTCTGGCCGGGAAGATCCGCGCTTTCGTGGACGGGGTCCGGGTGCGGGTGCAGATGACCATACCGCAGGGATATGAACCCGACATCGAGGTGACCGCCGCCGAGCGCTCCGTGTGCGTTCATTTCATCAACACGGGTGTGCCCCATGTCGTAGTCTTTCTGGATTCCCCCGAAGCCTTGGCCCAATACGACGTCTTTTCCGTAGGAAGGGCTCTTCGCCATCACCCCCGCTTCGCCCCCGCCGGCACGAACGCGAATTTTGTCGCCGTCCTCGACCCCACCCGACTCAAGATCCGAACCTACGAACGCGGCGTGGAAGACGAAACGTTGGCCTGTGGCACGGGCTCCATCGCCGCCGCTCTCATCGCCGCCGCCCGAGGTCTCGTCCGGCCTCCCGTCGGCGTGGAAACCCAGGGCGGGGAGACGCTCGTCATCCACTTCCGGCACGATGCGGAAGGCTTTCGCGATGTTTTTCTGGAGGGGGACGCCAGAGTGGTCTATGAAGGCATATTGTGGGAAGAGACGCTCGGCGGGATGCCTGGAGACGGGAAGTCGTAGGCCTTTTTCACCCATAGGAGACGCAGGAGGGACCCATGTTTCAAGGAGCCTTTGTGGCCATTGTCACGCCGTTTCAAAACGGGCGGATCGATGAACCGGCTCTGCGGGATCTCATCGAATTCCAGATCGCCAACGGCACCCACGGCATTGTGCCGTGCGGCACCACCGGGGAGTCGGCGACCCTCAGCCATGAAGAACACGAACGGGTCGTGGAAATCACCGTGGATCAGGTGAAAAAGCGCGTCCCGGTCATCGCCGGCACAGGGTCCAACAATACCGCGGAAGCCATCCGGCTGACCAAACACGCCAAGGAGTGCGGCGCCGACGCCGCTTTGATGATCGCCCCCTACTATAACAAACCAACCCAGGAAGGCCTCTACCGGCACTTCAGGCAGGTGGCCGAAACGGTGGACCTGCCGATCATCGTCTACAACATTCCGGGGCGTACGGCCGTCAACATGGAGCCGGAAACCATCGCGCGGCTCGCCCAGATTCCAAACATCGTGGGCGTCAAGGAAGCCACCGGATCCATGAAGCAGATCACCGACATCATCCGGCTGTGCGGGGACGGCTTCACGGTCCTTTCCGGGGAAGACTACATCACGTTCCCTCTCCTGTGCGTGGGGGGCAAAGGGGTCATCTCGGTGGTCTCCAACATCGCACCCCGCGACATGGCCGATATGTGCATCCACTTTCTCAACGGCCGGTTCCAGGAAGCCTATGCGCTTTACTACAAGCTCCTGCCGTTGTGTCACGCCATGTTCGTGGAAACCAACCCCGCACCGGTCAAGGCCGCGCTGAAAATGATGGGGAAAATCCCCAGCGAGGAAGTGCGGCTGCCTCTGGTGGGCTTAAGTGAAGCGAACACGGCGAAAGTGGCCCGCGCCCTGAAAGATTACGGCCTTATCTAAGGCATCCAAAGGGAGGCCCTACGATGGTCAAGGCAGCTGTGGCCGGGATCGGCGGTCGGATGGGATCGCGCATTGCGCAGATCCTCGGGGAAACGGACGGTATTGAGCTGGCCGGGGGGGGTCGAGCGCCCGGGGCATCCGGTCGTCGGCCGGGACATCGGGCTTGTGGCGGGTCGGCAGCCCTGCGGCATACCCGTGGACGATAACGTCGAAGGCGTCGTGTCGCGCTGTGACGTGCTCATCGATTTCACGGCGCCCGAAGCCTCCCTGCACCACCTGGAAAAGGCCGCGGCCGCACGTACGGCCATGGTCATCGGCACCACGGGGTTCACGCCGGACAACATGGAAAAAATCCGGGCACTCACACGGCAGATACCGTGTGTTTTGGCGCCCAATATGAGCGTCGGGGTGAACGTGTTGTTCAAGGTGATCCGCGACCTCACCCGGCTTTTGGGACCGGGCTACGACGTGGAAATCGTGGAGGCCCACCATCGGTTCAAGAAGGACGCTCCCAGCGGCACGGCTTTACGGCTGGCCGAAGCGGTGGCCGAAGCCCGAGGCCGTTCTTTGCACGAGGTCGGGCTGTACGAACGCCATGGAGTGATCGGGGAAAGACCTCAAGAGGTGATCGGCCTTCAGACGGTGCGCGGGGGCGACGTGGTGGGGGAGCATACGGTGTTTTTCCTGGGCATGGGAGAACGCATCGAAGTAACCCATCGGGCGCACAGTCGGGATAACTTCGCCCGAGGCGCCGTGACGGCGGCCAAATGGGTCGTCGGGAAACCGGCCGGGCTATACAGCATGCAGGATGTGTTGGGGATTGCTGGATGACGAAGCGGAGGCACGCATGAACGTGGATTTTGCGGATCGAGTGAAGAATCTCCCCCCTTACCTTTTCAAGGAAATCGACCGGCTCAAGGCGGAATTGCTGGCCAAGGGCGTGGACGTCATCAATCTGGGCGTGGGCGACCCCGATCTGCCGACGCCGCCCCACATCATCGAACGGCTGAAGACGGCCGCCGAAGACCCGGCCAACCATCAATATCCGCTGTATTCCGGCATGAACGCCTTCCGGGATGCCGTGGCCCGATGGTACAAGCGCCGCTTCGACGTGGATCTGGATCCGGCGACCCAAGTGCTCACCTTGATCGGATCCAAGGAAGGGATCGCCCATCTGCCCCTGGCCTTCATCAATCCGGGAGATCTGGCGCTGGTCCCCAGTCCGGCCTACCCCGTGTATCAGGTGGCCGTGATGTTTGCGGGCGGCACATCCCATATCATGCCGCTGCTGAAAGAAAACGGGTTTCTTCCCGACCTGGATGCCATTCCCGACGAGACGGCCCGACGCGCGAAACTGCTGTTCATCAACTACCCCAACAACCCCACGGGGGCTGTCGCCGACGCGTCGTTTTTCGAAAAGGTGGTCGCCTTCGCCAAACGATCCAACATCATTGTGTGCCATGACGCCGCCTATTCGGAAATGGCCTTCGACGGGTATCGGCCCATGAGCTTTCTTCAGGTGCCGGGAGCCCTGGATGTGGGCATCGAGTTCCATTCCCTTTCCAAGACGTACAACATGACCGGCTGGCGGATCGGCTTTGCGGTCGGGAATGCCCAGGTCATCGCCGGGCTGGCCCAAATCAAGAGCAACGTGGACTCCGGCGTCTTCAATGCGGTGCAGCTGGCCGGCGTGGAAGCGTTGGACGGCGATCAACGGTGCGTGCACGAGATGCAGGCCGTCTATCAGGAAAGGCGGGATATTTTGATTGAGGGGCTTCGCCGCGCAGGGCTGCACCCTCAACCGCCCAAGGCGACCTTTTACGTGTGGTGCCCGACGCCGCAAGGGTTTTCGTCCGCCGAGTTCACCGCCAAGCTTCTCAAGGAAGCCGGCATCGTCACCACCCCGGGAAGCGGCTTCGGCGAACCCGGCGAAGGCTACGTGCGCATGGCCCTGACCGTGGACAAGGAACGGATCCGTGAAGCCGTGGATAGGATCCTCAAGCTCCGATTGTAGGAGCGGGGCCGGGAACGGTCATTTTTCCGGAAACGCCCAGACTTGCTCGTCGGTGTGTGCGGGGCGCATGCCGTGGGTCTCCCCCGTGCTCATCGGTTTCGGCGGAAACCAAGGAGACAGTGAGGCCATCTGCCGCGAGGCCCTGGGGAGGCTTTCTCGTTGGGAGGGGTTTCGGGTCCTGGCGGTTTCGTCCCTCTACCGGACGGAACCCATCGGCTATACGGAGCAGCAATGGTTCGTCAACGGCGTCGTTCTGGGAGAAACGACCTTGAGTCCACCGGCTCTGCTGTCGGCGCTCTTGGCCGTGGAACGCCTTTTCGGTCGCGTGCGCACCTTCCGATGGGGACCCCGGCCGCTGGACTTGGACGTGATCTTTTATGGGGCTCACGTGGTGGATCTGGACAACTTGCGGATTCCTCACCCCCGGGCCCATGAACGCCGGTTCGTTCTCGAGCCGGCCTCGGAAGTGTGCCCGGATTTCGTGCATCCCGTCTTGGGTCTTTCGGTGCGTGAACTGCTCGAGAACCCAGCCGTCCGGTCCCAAGACGTGCGCCGATGGAAAACGCTATGATCCGATTGCTCCTTTTGGCTCTCATTGTCTACGCCGCTTACCGATACCTGAAGCCCCGATTGGGTCCCCCGTTCGGGAAGCGCGGAGACGAAGGGGAACCGGAAGAAGCCGAACTCATCCAAGACCCGCAGTGCGGCGCGTATTTCTTAAAACACCAAGGGGTTTCGGCCCGCATCGATGGGGAAAAGCTCTATTTTTGCAGTCCGCAATGCCGGAACGCTTATGCGGCCCGTCGGAGAAAGGAGTCGAAAGGGGAATGAAATTTTTCATTGACACGGCCAATCTGGACGAAATTCGAAAGGCCCATGCCCTAGGTATTCTCGACGGCGTAACCACCAACCCGTCGCTCATTGCCAAGGAAGGAATATCGGATCGTGAGGGTTTCCGGGCCCACATCAAGAAGATCTGCGACATCGTGCAGGCTCCGGTGAGCGCCGAAGCCGTGAGCACCACCGCCGACGCCATGATCGCAGAAGCCCGGGAGCTCGCCGCCATCGACGGCCACGTCGTCGTCAAGATCCCCATGACCGAAGAAGGCCTCAAGGCGGTCAAGGTTTGTGCCGATGAAGGGATTAAGACCAACGTGACGTTGGTCTTCTCCCCGCTTCAGGCCTTGTTGGCCGCCAAGGCGGGGGCGACGTACGTGAGCCCTTTCGTGGGCCGCTTGGACGACATCGCCGCCTCGGGCATGCAGGTGGTGTCGCAGATTGTGGACATTTTCTCGAACTATCTGTTTGATACGGAAATCATCGTGGCAAGCATCCGCAATCCCGTCCATGTGTTGGAAGCCGCGCGTATGGGTGCCGATATCGCCACCATCCCTTATGCCGTCATCGCCCAGCTGGTCCGTCACCCGTTGACGGATGTGGGCTTGGAAAAGTTCTTGAAAGATTGGCAGAAGGTGGAGAAAAGTTAGGCCGCTTTGACTCGATGACGAGGAGGACGAAGATGGTTGATCGAATCCCGGCGCCTTTTCGCCTCTCCCCTGGAATTCTTGTCGCTGTTTGTTGTCTGGTGTTGATGGGGACGAATCCGGCGAATGCCGGATCCAGTGCTATTTACAAGCGCGTCGACGAGAACGGCGTCGTTCATTTCACGAATGTCCCGACGAGCCCCGGTTTTCAAAAGGTGGCCCTAGCGCCCCTTCCCACCGTCACGGTGCCGCTGCGCCCGTTTGAAGGCTCTTACGACGCCCACATTTACAAGGCGGCGGAAATCCACGGAATCGATCACCGGCTCATCCGCGCCGTGATCAAAGCGGAGTCCAACTATAACCCGCGGGCGGTTTCCCCCAAGGGGGCCATGGGGCTCATGCAGCTCATGCCCCAGACGGCTCGGGAAATGGGTGTCCTGAACCCCTTTGATCCCATGGAAAACATCTTCGGCGGCACCCGGTATCTTAAGGAAATGCTGCGCCGGTTCGACAACAGTCTCCTGTTGGCTCTGGCCGCCTACAACGCCGGCCCGCAAACCGTGGAAGCCTACGGCGGCATTCCGCCCATTCCGGAAACCAATCAATACCTGCGGACGGTGCTGCGAAACTATATGCAGTACAAGAGAAGATGATCCGAGACGATTTTTCCCGAAAAAACCTGACGGCCTTGCCCAATCTGCTCACCTATCTGAGGGTTTTGGCTATCCCCGTCATTATTGTGATGTTGACTCCTCCTACCTCCGGAAGCCTGCAGAATGCGGCCTTCGCGCTCTACGTCATGGCGTCCTTGACCGACTACCTGGACGGCATCCTGGCACGACGGCACAACCTGGTCACCTCCGTGGGAAAGCTCCTGGACCCCTTGGCGGATAAACTCCTCACCTGCGCCGTCCTCATCATGCTCCTCGAGCTGGGAAAAGTTCACGGCTGGGTGGTTTTTCTCATCATCGGCCGGGAATTCATCATCACGGGGCTGCGCGCCATCGCCGCCAGTCAGGGACTCATTCTGGATGCCAGCCGCATGGGCAAGAACAAGATGGTCTCTCAAACCGTGGCCATCCTGTGCCTTCTGCTGCACGTGGAGGGGCTCCAGCGCCCCCTGTTCCTCACCGGGACCGCGTTCCTGTGGATTTCCATCGCCTTCGGGTATTGGTCGGCCGGGGCCTATTTTGTGGATTTTTACCGCAAAGCGAAAGCCCTTCACGCTCCCGGGCCGCCGAGGGCTCCTGCATCCGCCCAAACAGATTCTTGACAGAGCGGTCCATTTCCGTTAAGCAGGAAGCACGCAAAGGGCGGCATACCCAAGTGGTAAGGGAGCGGTCTGCAAAACCGTTATTCACCGGTTCGAATCCGGTTGCCGCCTCCACGACGGATGAGGGACCCGGCCTGTGAAAGGCCGGGTTTTTTTGGGTTATGCGCCATACTGGTGTTGATTCCGAATGGGAACCAACCACCGACCACCCCCACGATGCTGTTCTTCACCATCCCGCTTCTCGCAAAGACTTCAACAGGCGAGTTTTCAGAGCGGAGGACGCTGTCTCATGCTCCCCGTCCACACAACGATCCTTAGCTCGTTTCCACCAACAACCTGTCTAACCAATGCACCTCACGGTGTCTCGCTCCACAACCCTATGGAAAGCCTGCCCTTGGAGGATCAAACCTTGCCGCGACGAGCGTCTCCAGCCCATCCGCATGGGTGATTCTCAACCGCCCCGAAACTTCGCCCGCTCGTATGCTAAATTGGCTATAGTTGTTATCCGGAGTACATTTTCGATCCAATTTAAACCGGACGGACTGCTATCCGTCGCTTTCAAAGAGTGGTTGATTTCGATCTTCTTCATGGATTCCCCTGCCGGATGAATTGACGAGGGGGAAATCGATGGACTAAAAGAATTAAGATGATAGCCTATGGTGACTGGAACTATGAATTTAATGATCTTCCTTGTCTCACGGATTTAGGATTATGAGAACAACCGTCGAAATCGACTTAATAGTCCAGCAATCTCTTCATGACCTGGCAAATATTTTTAGATCGGGAGCATGGAAAGGACGAAGAGAAAGAGAAGTTGTCAGCCTTTTTTGTTTTGGCCCCTTACTCAAGCAGGTCAAAAGCAACAGTATTCTATACGACCCTACTCAGATCGGCATTGAGGTTGCCGTACCGCAAATCTCAAGCCAAAAGAGGCTTACGGGGAAAACAGCCAGCAAAGGGCAGGTGTGCAAGGATATCGTCATCTGGCGCTTCCCAATGGAAGCGTGTTGGGACGACCGAGGAAAACCGACCAAGCATCCTCTTTGCATCATTGAATGGAAACACAACGCCCATGTTTATTCTCAATATGACATGGAATGGCTAAAGGAATACTCCTCCTCCGTAGGCGACTTTGTGGGATATGCTGTGCTCAGCGAATGGCCCTCAAATTATCGGACAATTCAATGTTCCCGGATCGAATCCGGAAGGGTGCACTACGACTGGCTCATCATTTCATAAGCTGGAGTCTGAACTTTCTCCTGGAATACCATTCTGTCTCCTTTTTTCTTCGAGGAAACCTTTGAGCCTGTCGATGGGGTGCGGCACTGGTTGCGGTCCTCTCAATGGCGCCGTTGTTGGTTGTACTTCATACGCCAGGCATTGAGGTCTTCCTCCAGATGGGCATGCGTCAGACAGGTTGTCCGGGGGAAGGACTTGGCGGCAATAATTTAACCCGTTGATTTCTCTGGCGCGCCTGGGAGGATTTGAACCCCCGACCCGCGGATTAGAAGTCCGCTGCTCTGTCCTCCTGAGCTACAGGCGCCCGGTGACGACAAATGAGGCTCCTCGAGAGAGCCTGAGGCGGTGTAGGACCTACTTTACGAAAAGCCCGGGCCGTGTCAATAGCTTTGCCCGGAAGAGCACGGAAAATCGAAGAGACTGGGGCCGCCGGCCTCGGCGGCACCTTTTTCTTTGCCAAGCGGGGCGAAGTTCGCTAAAGGTCCGCACAAGGACGGCGGCAGGCGGCAGGCGACGGCCGTAAAGGAGCACCATCTCGGGGAGGATGACGCATGACGCGCAACACGGCATGGATGTGCCTCGGCGGCGGGGTCATCGTTTTCGGTATCGGGGTGCAACGCTTGTGGCAACACGGCGATTGGGCCCTTTTGATCATCGGCGTTCTGATCGGAGCGTTCAGTATTTCCGCCCTCATGAAACACAAGAACCGCCCGTAGCCGCCCCGCCATCCGGCATGGTCCGTGCTTGACGCCGCGACGCAAATCAACTACGGTTCTCCCGCATTTTCGGGCCGCCTGTGCGCCCATTCATCGCTCAACGGGAAAGGACAGCCGTCTTCATGGAGGAACTCAGTCAGGTTCTGCGCGAGCGTCTGGCCAAAGCAGAAGAAATGGAACGGGAAGGCATCCGCCTTTACCCGAACGGATACCGTGTCGATCATGCCATCGGCCCCATCGTCAACGATTTTTCGCACAAGAGCAAAGAGGAACTGGAGGCCGACCCGCCGTCTTTTGTCGTCGCCGGTCGGATTCTCGCCCTGCGCTCCTTCGGCCGATCCGTCTTTATGCACATCCAGGACGGCTCCGGTCGTCTTCAGATTTACTGCCAACAAAACACGCTGGGCCAAGAGGCTTACGCGTTGGTCAAGAAATTCGATCTAGGCGATATCATCCGTGTCAGCGGCACCCTGTTTCGCACCAAGACGGACGAACTGACCCTTCTCGCCCGAGAGATCGTCCTCCTGACCAAAAACCTCCGCCCCCTGCCTGAAAAGTACCACGGCCTTAAAGACGTGGAGACCCGCTATCGGCAACGGTACGTGGATCTCATCGTCAATCCTTCCGTTCGCGAGACCTTCATCAAAAGAACAAAGATCGTGCAGTCCGTTCGACAATTTCTATCCGACCGGGGCTTTCTCGAAGTGGAAACGCCCATGATGCAGGCCATTCCCGGAGGGGCCACGGCCAAGCCTTTCAAGACTTATCATAACGCCCTCGGCATCGACCTGTATCTGCGCATCGCCCCGGAACTCTACCTCAAACGGCTCCTGGTCGGGGGTTTTGAACGCGTCTTCGAACTCAACCGCAACTTCCGAAACGAAGGGATTTCCACCCAGCACAATCCTGAATTCACCATGCTGGAATTCTACCAGGCCTACGCCACGTATGAAGACTTGATGGAGCTGACCGAAGAGCTTTTCGTTTACGTGGCCAGGCAGGTCAACAACGGGAGTCTCCAGGTCGACTACCAGGGCCAATCCATCGACCTGAGCCCTCCGTGGCGGCGCTACCGCCTTTCGGAGGCTTTGACCCGGATCGGAGGCATCCCCGAGGAGGCTGTGATCGACGCCGGAGCGACGGCCGACGTCGCCCGATCCTTGGGCCTTCCCGTGGAAAAATACGAAGGCCACGGAAAACTCCTGACGAAGATTTTCGACCTGGTGGTGGAACCGAAACTCGTGCAGCCGACGTTCATCACGCACTATCCCTTGGAAGTGTCTCCTCTTTCCCGAAGAAACGACAACGAACCCCATCTGACGGACCGATTCGAACTGTTCATCGCCGGGCGCGAGATGGCCAACGCCTTTTCCGAACTGAACGACCCGCGGGATCAGCGGGAACGGTTCCGCCGCCAGGTGGAAGCACGGGAAGCCGGGGACGAGGAAGCACACCTCATGGACGAAGACTATATCCGAGCCTTGGAATACGGCATGCCGCCGGCGGCCGGGGAAGGCATCGGCATCGACCGCATGGTCATGTTGTTTACCGATTCGCCGAGCATTCGGGACGTGATTCTCTTTCCGCATCTCCGTCCGGAAAAGAAACCGTAGCGGAGCCGCCATGCAGTTCGAGCTTTTCGTCAGCCTCCGCTACCTTCTGGCCAAGCGACGGCATGCCTTTATTTCGCTCATTACCTTGATTTCCGTGGCGGGCGTCGCGGTAGGCGTCATGGCGCTCATCGTGGTCTTGGCGGTCATGAACGGGTTCCAGCACGATCTGCGGGACAGGATCCTCGGAGTGACGTCCCACGCGGTCATCGGCCATTTTCAGGGAACCTTCGGCACCTACCGGGACGTGCTCAAGGACGTGGAACAGGAGGAAGGTGTCGCCGCCGCGACGCCTTTTGTGCTTACACAGGTCATGATGAATTCCGGGAAATCCATCTCCGGGGCTATTCTGCGCGGGATCGATCCGGAGAGCGCCCCCCGGGTGACCCGCTTGGAACAGAGTCTCCTCCAAGGAACTCTGTCCTCTTTGCTGGAAGTCCCTTCCGAGGGGTTCTCGCCGGAGAGACCTTCCCCGGGCATCATTCTCGGCGTGGAACTGGCCGCACGGCTCGGGGTGAACACGCAGGACTACGTCACCTTGATTTCCCCAACGGGGCAGACGACGCCGGCAGGACGCGTTCCCAAGAGCCAGCTCTTTCGGGTCGTAGGGCTTTTCAAATCCGGCATGTACGAGTACGACAACACCCTGGCCTACGTCCACGTCCGGGACGCGCAGCGGCTTTTGGGTATCGGGGACGCCGTCAACGGGATCGAAGTGAAGGTCGAGGACATTTACGCCGCAGCCCAAGTCGCCGAAAGGCTTCAAAAGAAGCTGGGCTACCCTTACTGGGTCCGCGATTGGATGCAGATGAACCACAACCTGTTCTCGGCCCTGAAGCTGGAAAAGGTCGTCATGTTCATCATCCTCACCCTGATCATCTTGGTAGCGGCCTTCAACATCGTCAGCTCGCTCATCATGATGGTCATGGAAAAAACCAAGGACATCGCCATCCTCAAGGCCATGGGCGCCACGACCCATAAGGTGCGTCGGATTTTCGTCTTGGAGGGGCTCCTCATCGGCGTCGTCGGGACCCTCTTGGGCCTTGTCGGCGGCTTCGGTTTGTGCGAACTCCTGAAGCGCTATCAGTTCATCGAACTGCCGCGGGACATTTACTACATCTCCACCCTGCCCGTGCGCATGGAGCCCCTCGATGTGGTCATCATCGCCTGTGCGGCCGTGCTTATTTGCCTTGCGGCCACTTTTTTATCCGTCCAAGCAGGCCGCCAAACTCCATCCGGCGGAGGCGCTGCGCTATGAGTGATCGGCCGCAGGGCCTGCACATTCACGCCGTCGGTATATCCAAGATTTTCAACAACGGCCCGCAGCGGGTGGAGCTTTTCCGGGACCTGGAACTCACCGTAGCTCGAGGCGAGATGGTCGCCGTCGTGGGCGCCTCCGGCGTGGGTAAATCCACGCTCTTGCACATCCTCGGCACGCTGGATCGACCGACGGCCGGCAAGGTGCTTTTCGGGGGCAACGACGTCTTTCTTTGGTCGGACACCAAACTGGCGGAGTTCCGCAATCGGCATATCGGTTTTGTCTTTCAGTTTCATTACCTCCTGCCGGAATTCACAGCTCTTGAAAACGTCATGATGCCCGGCCTCATCGCCGGTCTTCCCAAAAGGGAGATTCGGGCCCGGGCGGAAGAACTCCTGGAAAAGCTGCAGCTGGCCCATCGATGCCACCACAGGCCGGCGGAGCTATCCGGCGGTGAACAGCAGCGCGTGGCCATCGCCCGGGCGCTGGTTCTCGGCCCCTCCCTTCTTCTGGCCGATGAGCCCACAGGCAATCTGGACACACGGACGGCCCGACGCTTTCATGAGTTGTTGGTCGCCTTGAACCGCGACCTGGGCCTGACCATGGTCGTGGTGACCCACAACCAGGAGCTGGCCGCCATCATGCACCGGACCCTGCAGCTCTCGGACGGGCAGCTCCGCCCGGCAGGGTCACACCCTTGAGGACGTGGAAGGATTCTTTCCGAACACACACGAGGAGAATCGGGATGCTCAAGAGGCTCGGCTGTGCATGGGGAATTCTGCTGGTGTGGGCCTTGGCCGTGCAGGCGCAGGAATCGGCGCCGCCCGAGCGGACGGTGGTGGCCGTCGCGCCTTTTGCGGTCCATACCGCTCAGCCCCAACCCCAACTCAGTACCGGCGTGCAGGAGCTGGTGGCCCAAAGCCTTCTCAACCTCGGTGTCCAATTGGTGCCGCTGCCCGAGGTCAGGCGCCTTACGGGAAACCAGCCCGTGACGAGCGAGGAACGAGCCTTGGAGGCGGCTCGGCGCCTTAGAGCCCGTTACGTCATCTGGGGGAGCGTGACCCAACTGGGCGAAAAGGCCAGCCTGGACGCCCGGCTTGTGGACGTCGAGGGGGCCGCTGCGCCTCGAGTCCTTTTTGCCGAGGGAGACCTGGCCAACCTTGCGGAAGCCGCCCAGCAACTCGCCCAACAGGTCACCGTGCATGTGCTCGCCAAGGCCGTTGTGGCCGATGTCGTGGTGCGCGGCACCGAAAGAATAGAGCCCGATGCCGTCCTCGTTCAGGTCAAGACAAAAAGAGGAGACCTTCTCCAGGAAGATACGCTTCAAGAAGACATCCGCACCATCTACAAAATGGGCTTTTTCGAAACCGTGGCGGCGGATGTGACGGATACCGACAAGGGAAAGCAGGTGACCTTCGTCGTCCGGGAAAAGCCTTCGGTGGTGGACGTGAAAATCGAAGGTAACGACAAGGTCAAGGACAAGGACATCCTCGCGGCCATTTCCACCAAACCCTTCACGGTGTTGCGCAAGAACGTGGTCAACGACGACGTGAACCGCATCGTCAAGCTCTACCATCAGAAAGCCTTTTTCAACGCCGAGGTGACGCCGTCCATCGATTTCCCGCAAGATCCTCGAAAAGCCGTGGTCACCTTCAAGATCAAGGAGGGCAAGAAGATCTACGTCAAGGGGATCGATTTTACGGGAAACGAGCATTTTTCAGACCGAAAACTCCGCGGGGCCATGGAAACAAAGTCACGGGGCTTTTTCTCTTGGTTCTCGGACAAGGGGGTTCTGGACCGGGAAGTGCTCGATACCGATTTGGACCGGGTCACCGCCTTCTACCACGACCACGGCTTCATGGACGCCCGTGTGGGCACTCCTTCCGTGGAAAAGAAAGAAGACGGCTTTTACGTGGTCATCCCCGTGGTGGAAGGCCAGCGGTACCGCGTGGCCTCTGTGGACGTGCAAGGAGACGTCTTGGAGACGACCCCCACGGTGACCAAGCACCTGGAACTTAAAAAGGAGCAGTACTTCAGCCGGGAAAAACTCCGCAAGGATTTGGACGCCTTAACGAAACACCTGATGGACGCCGGGTATGCCTATGCGGAGGTGACGCCCAACGTCACCAAGAACGCCGAATCCCACACCAGCGACGTGGTCTATCAGCTCCGGAAGGGGCCTATGGTCCATATCGAAAGGATCACCATCTCCGGAAACACCCGGACACGCGACAACGTCATCCGTCGCCAAATCCAGCTGGCCGAAGGCGACCGTTTCAGCGCCTCGGCCATGGAACGCAGCCAGCTCAATCTGCGCCGCGTGGATTACTTCGAAGAGGTCGACATCCAGACCTCGGAGGGGTCCAGCCCGGAAGCCATGAACCTCAATGTCAAGGTCAAGGAAAAGCCGACAGGGGCCCTCAGCGTCGGGGGCGGGTATTCTTCCGAAGACGGCGTTTTCGTCGGCGGCAACATCATGCAGCGGAATCTTTTCGGCCGCGGACAATACCTGGCCCTCAAGGCCTACCTGGGCGGGGAAACCTCGCGCTACAGCCTCAGCTTTACCGAACCGTGGCTGTTCGATACGCCCCTTTCCGCCGGATTCGACATTTACGACTGGTATCGGGAATACAATGATTTCAACAAGGACGCCACCGGCGGAAAATTGCGCATCAGCCACCCCTTCGGGAGCTGGAGCCGCTGGCATCTCGCTTACGTCTTTGAAAACGCCAAGGTTTCCGACGTGGATGAGGATGCGGCGCTCATCATCAAGGATCAGGAAGGGCGACAGATCAAGAGCAGCATCATGGCGTCGATAGAACGGGACAGCACGGACCATCCGTTCCTGCCCACCCGGGGATCCCTTCATACGGTATCCATGGAATACTCCATCCCCTACCTGGGAAGCGATTCGGATTTCGTGAGCGTTGTCGCCGGTCTCGGCAAATACTTTCCCCTGTGGTGGAAGTTTGTCGGATTCGCCCATGTGAAAGGCGGCTACATCTTCGAGCTGGACTCGGACAAGCCCGCCCCGATCTACGAACGATTTTTCCTCGGCGGGATCAATTCCATCCGGGCGTTCGACTGGGGTGATGTGGGTCCCAAAGACCCGGAAACGGGCGACACCATCGGCGGGATCAAGTTCGGTCAGGTGAACCTGGAACTCCTCTTTCCACTGGCGGAAAAAATCGGTATGCGTGGCGTCCTTTTCTTTGACGCCGGCAACGCCTTTGATGACGGGGAAGATTTCCGGATCGACGATTTTCGCACCGCCGCGGGCGCCGGTGTCCGCTGGAACTCCCCCATGGGCCCGCTGCGCATCGAATGGGGTTACAACCTGGATCGAAAGCCGGGTGAAGATTCGAGCAATTGGCAATTCTCCATGGGGGTGTTTTTCTAAGCGCTCCCGTGGGTCGGCAGCAACCGTCAAACTTTATTCTTGCAGGAGGTTTAACCGCTCATGAAACATCGCCTTGTTCCCGTGACTGTGGGCCTTTTGGCTCTCCTCGTCTGGACCGCACCGCTGTGCGCCGCCGACGTCAAGATCGGATACTTCGACTTGCAGGCCGTGTTGGACAAATCTTTATGGGGCCAGGAAGTCAAAAGAGAGTTCAACGCCAAAAAGGCCAAACTCGAAGCAGAAGTCCAGGAGAAGGCCAAGGAGTTCCAGGAATCGAAGCAGTCGTATGAAAAGCAGGAAAAGATGATGGACGAAAAGTCCAAGAAACAGAAAGCCCAGGAACTCCGCCAAAAACAGATCGAAGGCGAAAAACTGCTCATGGAAAGCAATGCGGAGCTCAACAAGTTGTCCCAGCAACTGAGCAAGCCGATCATCGACAAGATCATGGACATCGTCCAGACCATCGGGAAGAGCGAAAAATACGATTACATTTTTGAAGTGCAGAAGGCCGGGCTGGTCTATGCCAACGAAAAGACGGACCTGACTCAGACGATCATCAAGGAACTGGACAAGGCCAAGCGTTAACGGCACGGGAAAGGCCGCGCTGCGTGGAAACGAAAAGCTATCGTCTCTCGGACCTGTCCCGCCTCTTGGGGGTTCCGTTCAAAGGGGACGGGGACGTGGTGATCGACGGGGTCGGCCCTCTGGAAACCGCAGGGCCGTCGCATCTGACCTTTTTGGCCAATCCCAAATATCGGCCGAAATTGGAAGGATCGCGTGCCGGAGCCGTGATCGTTGATCCCGGTCTTGAGGACGTGGGGCGGCCGATTCTGGTTTCCCCCAATCCTTACTGGACCATGGCCAGGGCGGCGCAGCTCTTTTACGATCCGCCGCCTTTGGACCCGGGAGTCCACCCTACTGCCCTGGTGTCCGCCGACGCATCGGTTGCCCCTGACGCCGCCATCGGTCCGTGGGTCCATGTAGGCGTCGGAACGTCCGTCGGGGCCGGCACCCGCCTTTACGGCCATGTTTATGTGGGTAACCACGTGACCATCGGCCGGGACTGCTGGATCTATCCCCATGTGACCATTCTGGACGGGTGCCGGTTGGGGGATCGCGTCATCATCCATTCCGGGACGGTGATCGGGAGTGACGGGTTCGGCTTCGCCCAGGACGAACACGGTCGCTCCACGAAAATCCCCCAGACGGGGATCGTCCAGATCGATGACGACGTGGAAATCGGCGCCAACTGCGCCGTGGATCGGGCGACCTTCGGCAGAACATGGATCCAGGAAGGGGTCAAGATCGACAACCTGGTTCAGATCGCGCATAACGTCACCATCGGTCGGCACAGCATCATCGTCGCCCAGGTGGGCATCGCCGGGAGCGTCACCTTGGGGAGCCACGTGGTTTTGGGGGGACAGGTGGGGATCGCCGGCCATCTGACCGTGGGAGACCGTGTGCGCATTGCCGCCAAATCAGCCATTTCCCATTCGGTGGAACCCGACCAGGATCTCATGGGCGTGCCCGCCATGCCTCACCGACAATGGCTGCGCCACTACGCCGCCTGGCTGCGCCTCCCCCGGTGGCAGCAGGAATTGGCTTCGCTGAAACAGCGTGTGCGGCATCTGGAGGAAACCTTGGCCCGAACCCAGACCCCAACCGAGGACGGAAGCCATGGACATGAATGCTGAAGAAATCCTCAGGAAATTGCCCCATCGGTACCCTTTTCTCCTGGTGGATCGCATCCTCGAAATGGGCGAGGACGAAATCACGGGGCTGAAGAACGTCACCTTGAACGAACCGTTTTTTCAAGGCCACTTTCCCGGCCATCCCGTCATGCCCGGTGTGCTCATCATGGAAGCCCTGGCCCAAACGGGCGGTGTCTTGGCCTTTGCCCTAGGACAAGCGGATTCCGGCGGGCCCGTCTATTTCATGGGTATGGACAAAGTGCGCTTTCGCCGACCCGTTCGCCCCGGGGATCAGCTCATCCTCAAGCTGAAGGTCCTGCGCCGCAAGGGGCCCGTTTTCAAGATGAAAGGCGAAGCCTACGTGGGCGACGAATTGGCCGCCGAAGGGGAATTGTTGGCCACCATCGAACCCTAGATCCCTCGGAAAGGAGGATCGCATCCTCTCATGAACATTCATGCGACAGCGATTGTCGATCCGCAGGCGGAACTGGCCGACGACGTGGTCATCGGCCCTTACGCGGTCATCGGGCCGCATGTAAGGATCGACGCGGGGACGTCCGTCGGTTCGCATACCGTCATCGACGGCTGGACCGAGATCGGTCGGAACAACCGCATCAGCTCCTTTGTGTCCATCGGCTTTCCGCCTCAGGATTTGAAATACAAAGGAGGTCCCACGCGGCTCATCATCGGCGACGGCAACACGATTCGAGAATACGCCACCATCCACCGAGGGACGGAACACGGGGGCGGCGTCACCCGGATCGGCAACCACAACCTGATCATGGCTTACGTCCATGTGGCCCACGACTGCATTCTCCACAACCGCGTCATTATGGCTAACGCCGCCATGCTCGCAGGCCATGTCGTCATCGAAGACGACGCCGTGATCGGCGGCCTGGCGGCCGTGCATCAGTTCTCCCGCATCGGTACGCACGCCTACATCGGGGCGAAGGCCGGGATCAAGAAAGACATCCCGCCGTACATGCTGGCGACGGGATACCCGGCCAAGCTTTACGGGCCCAACACCGTAGGCCTGAAAAGGAAGGGTTTCTCCAGCGAAGCCATCCATGGGCTGAAAAAGGCCTACAAGATCATTTTTCGCAGCGGCCTGACGTTACCTGAAGCCGTTGAAGAGACGCGCCGCGAAGTGGGATCCGTCGCGGAAGTGGCCCAGCTGCTGCGCTTCATCGAAGGGACCCAACGGGGCCTGACGCGCTGACACCGACGAGACGAGCACGGAGCGGCGGAACAACCGACGGAGATCATGCCGGACGAAACATTGATCGGATTGATTGCGGGGGGCGGACAGTTTCCGCTCCTTTTTGCTGAAGGGGCCAAACAGGCCGGATACCGCGTCGTGGCCGTGGGGTTCGAGGGTGAGACGGACCCTGCCCTGGCCGCTCATGTGAGCGCTTTTCATCTGCTCAAGCTCGGCCGGCTCGGCGCGCTCATCCGTGTCTTCCAAAAAGCGGGCATCCGACGTGTGGCCATGGCCGGATCCATCAACAAGACGCGCCTTTACGCCCGGATCCGGCCCGACTGGCGGGCCTTCAAGCTCCTGGCGTCCCTCCGGAACAAAAAGGACGACCATATCCTTCGGTCCCTCGCCGGGGAACTGGAAAAGGAAGGGATCCGGGTCGAGCCGTCCACGCTGTTTCTTCCCGGGCTGCTGGCCCCGGAAGGTTTGCTCACGCGCCGTCATCTCAATGCTCGGGAACAGCGCGACGTGGCCTTCGGCTGGGAAATGGCCAAGGCCGTCGGTCACCTGGACATCGGCCAATGCCTTGTGGTCAAGGACCAGGCCGTGCTCGCCGTGGAAGGGATGGACGGCACCGACGAAACCATCCTGCGGGGCGGCCGTCTGTGCCGCGAAGGGGCCGTGGTCATCAAGGTCAGCAAACCCATCCAGGATTTGCGCTTCGACGTCCCGGCGGTGGGACTGCAGACCATTGAGACCATGCGGACCGTGAAGGCCCGTGTCTTGGTGGTGGAAGCGGGCAAAACGCTCCTTTTCGATCGCGATAAGGTCGTGGAAGCGGCGGATCGCTACGGGATGACCATCGTTGCCGTGTCGGATCCGCAGAAGACGACGGAACCGAATGTTCCCAAGGAAAGCTCTTCCCGGACAGAGGGGGCCGCCGTTTCCCCGCCTTTGAAACCCGTGGTCCTCATTCGTCGAGCCGATCCCGACGCCGTGCGCACGGCCGTGGTGGGCGTGGGGTATCTGGGCACCTTCCACGCGGAAAAATACGCTCGACTCAAGGAGGCCTATTTGGTTGGTGTGGCGGACATCGACCCCAAGCGAGCCGAAGCCGTGGCCGCCCGGCTCGGATGTGCCGCCTACGGCGATTATCGCGAGCTTCTCGGCGCTGTCGATGCGGTGAGCGTGGTCACCCCGACGACGGAGCATTTCACCGTCGCCCGAGACTTTCTTCAGGCCGGTGTACATGTCCTGGTGGAAAAACCCCTGACCCAGTCGCTGGAGGAAGCCCGGCAGCTCGTGCAATTGGCGGAAGCCAAGGGGGTGCGTCTTCAGGTAGGCCATCTGGAGCGCTTCAATCCGGCTTTCAAGGCCGTCCAACCTTATGTGGCGAACCCGCTCTTCCTGGAAGCGCACCGGCTGGCACTTTTCAACGAACGCGGCCTCGAAGTGGACGTCATCCTCGACCTCATGATCCACGACATCGACATCGTGCTCCACCTTGTGCGATCGCCCGTGGCCACGATTTCGGCTTCCGGCGTCCCGGTCCTCACCCGGCTGCCTGACATCGCCAACGTTCGTTTGGAATTCGAAAACGGTGCCGTCGCCAACCTCACGGCCAGCCGCATTTCCATGAAAAACATGCGGCGGCTTCGCATCTTTCAGGAAAACCGTTATCTGGTGGCGGACTACGGCAACCGTCGGGCCTTCACTTTCCTCAAGGAAGCCGCCGAGGGTGATGACGGGTACCCGGAAATCTCCACGGAAGAACTGGAAGTGGACAATCGGGACGCCTTGGAAGAAGAAATCCGATCCTTTCTGGAAGCCGTCCGCACGGGAGCGCCTCCCGTGGTGGACGGCCGTCAGGGGATGGAGGCGGTGCGCCTCGCTTTGGCCATTTCCGACCAGATTCGTGTGCGCATGGAGGCTTCGCGGCCCAGGGGCGGAACATGAGGCGCCTCAAAATCTTCGTCAGCGCCGGGGAAGCCTCGGGAGATCTGCATGGTTCGCGGCTGGTGGCGGAAATTCTTAAACGAAACCCCACGGCCCGCGTGGACGCCATGGGAGGGGCGCGCTTGCGTTCGGCGGGCGCCGATATCCTGGTGGACTATCGGGATCTGGCCCTCATCGGCGTCGTGCAGGTCCTGCCTAAAGCCCGCTCGATCTATAGAGCCTGGAAAAGGATCCGACGACATCTGCAGGCCCACAGACCGGATCTGGTGATCCTCATCGACTTTCCCGACTTCAATTTTCTCGTCGGCCGGGCGGCCCGGGCCTTGGGCCTCAAGGTCTTCTATTACATCAGCCCTCAAGTGTGGGCGTGGCGCTCGGGCAGGGTGCGTTCCCTGAAGCGGTTCGTGGACGCCATGGCAGTGATTCTTCCCTTTGAAGAAGCGTTCTACCGGAAGCGGGGCATGACCGTACACTTCGTCGGGCACCCTCTCGTGGACGAAGTGCGGTCCGTCGAGGACCAAGCCACGTGCCGCCGCCGCCTCGGCCTGGTAGGTTCCGAACCCCGTGGTCTGTCTGCTTCCCGGAAGCCGCACGGGGGAAGTCCGTACCTTCCTCCCGCTCCTTGCGGATGCGGCCCGCCTGTTGCGCATGCACTATCCGTCGGCGCCAATGCTCGTTCCGGTCTCCCCCGGGCTGGATCCTTCTTGGATCGCCGATAGGGTCGCGAAGACGTCGGTACCCCTTCGACTGGTCCGTGGGGACACCTATCGGGCCATCCGAGCCGCCGATGTCGCGGTGGCCGTTTCCGGAACCGTCACCCTGGAATCGGCCCTGCTGGGAACCCCCTTGGTGGTCGTTTACAAGGTCTCCTCCCTGGAATATCATCTCGGCCGGCGCCTCATTCGCGTTCAGTCCATCGGCCTCCCGAACGTCATTCTCGGACGGCGGGTGTGCCCGGAACTCATCCAACAGGAGGCGCGCCCCGAGCGCATTGCCCAAGAGGCCTTGCAGCTCATCCGAAATCCCGAGCGCGCCGAAGAGCAGCGCCGTTGGTTCGAGCGCCTGACCCGGATGCTGGGCGAACCGGGGGCGGCGGCCCGCGCGGCAGCACTGGCTTTGGACCTATGCTGAAAGAACAATCTCCCGCACGCGCGGCTTTGTATCACATGGCGGGCCTGCTGCGACCGCATTGGAAGCGGCTGGCCCTGGCGATCCTCTGTATGCTCGTCGTTTCGGGCTCCACGGGCTTGACGGCTTACCTCATTAAGCCGGCCATGGACGACATCTTCATCAAGAAAGATGTGGTCATGCTGGCCCTGTTGCCGGGTCTTTTCCTTCTCGTTTCCCTGATCAAGGCGCTGAGCGACTGGGGCAGCACTTATTTTCTCCAATCCGTCGGGCTTCGTGTGGTGGCCGGGCTGCGCCAGGAACTGTTCGACCACATCCACGGCCTGTCCCTGTCCTTTTTCGACAAGGCCAGCACAGGGACGCTCATGAGCCGCATCACCAACGACATCAAAGAAATTCAGGTGGCCGTCAACAACGCCGTCTCCGGCCTCGTCAAAGACACCGTCACCATTGTGGGCCTCATTTTCGTGGTCTTCTATCAGAACTGGAAGCTGGCGACCATCGCCGTGGGGGTGCTCCCGCTGGCCTTTTTCCCTCTGGTTCACTTTGGGCAGAAACTGCGCAAGCTCGCCCGAAGAGGACAGGAAAAGGTGGCCCACCTCAGCGTCGTGCTCCACGAATCGTTCACGGGGGTGCGGATCGTCCAGGCTTTCGGTATGGAGGAACACGAAAAGAGGCGTTT
>VSSL01000018.1_pt1 | contig 30078 bp, 22 predicted proteins | sample 4557531 | NCBI WGS metagenome assembly VSSL01 (sample SAMN10986726, study PRJNA523729) | hot springs metagenome | isolation source: hot springs | place: India:Timba, Gujarat | collected 2018-05-31 | reverse complement strand
TTTTTTTGAACCCTATGAAATTGGGTATCGCCACCGCGGCCAGGATTCCTATGATGGCCACAACAATCATGAGTTCTATAAGGGTGAAGCCCTTTTGGGTTTGACTCATGAGATCCTCCCCATGAGGAGCTGTACACCTTTCACACCGCATCCAAGCAACTTACATGCCCTTGCCACGGGCGGGCCTCACAGAAAAAGGCAAATAAGAAGAATTGCAAGAAATATCCAAAAGCCCTTGCCTTGCTGAAAACCTCTTTTCTCTGGAGTTGAATGGCTCATCCCCTGCAAAAAAACCAATCCATGAGACTCCAACCCCTCTTTTGATGGCCCTTGAAGTGGAACGAGAAAGAGCACTCTGGTGCCGTAAATTGTCATTGTGTGACAAAAATTGTCATGTGGTTGGCTTGTCACTTTCCATTCCCAGTTTCTCAAGCCTATATCTTAGGGAACGAAAGCTTATTCCCAGGAGCCTGGCAGCCTCGGTCTTGACTCCTGCTGCCCGCTCCAGGGCCTTTAGAATGAATTCCCGCTCTTGTTCTTGAAGCCATTCCTCCAGGTTGAAGCCATTTCCAAGCATCTCGTCTTTGGTCTTCTCCCTGGTGGTCTGTTCTTCAGAGCCCCTCCTCTTGAAGCTTGCGAGTCTTAGGCTGTCAGGAAGGATGAGCTTGGACTGCTCCAGGGCCACCCCCCTCTGGATTATGTTTTCCAGCTCCCTCACGTTTCCCGGGAAATGGTAATTCTTCAGAACTCCAGAGCATAGGAGGATAGGCCTTCTACATCCTTTCCCATCTCCTGGGCGTATTTTTTCAGGAAGTGCTCGGCCAGAAGAGGGATGTCTTCCTTTCTTTCACGAAGTGGTGGGACGTGAATATTGACCACGTTGATCCTGTAGTAAAGATCCTCACGAAAACGCCCGTTAATGACCTCCTCTTCCAGATTCTTGTTGGTGGCACATATGAAACGCACATCCACGTGAATAGGCTCGGTGCCCCCGATCCTCTGAAATGTCCTTTCCTGTACGACTCTTAGCAGCTTCACCTGCAAAGGCAGTAGCAGTTCCCCCACCTCGTCGAGAAACACGGTCCCTCCCTGGGCCAGCTCCAGGAGACCGGGCTTGTTGGATACAGCGCCCGTGAAGGCCCCCTTTTGATAGCCAAAAAGTTCGCTTTCCAGGAGGTTTTCGGGAATGCCCCCACAGTTGATGGTGACTATGGGACCCTCCTTGCGAAGGCTGTGGTCATGGATGGCCAAGGCTACAAGTTCCTTGCCCGTGCCGCTTTCCCCTGTTATCAATACGTTGGTGGGAGTTGGGGCAACCTTGGGAATCAGATCGAAGATGCGCTGCATGGCTGGGCTGACACCCAGAATTTCACCCAAACGGGTTCTTGTTCCAGAAGCCATTGTCTGGAGCCTGTCAGCCCCCTCCTTGAGCCTCCTCTTGAGGGCTCCCCGCACCACCTGCTTCATCTCTTCCACGTCAAAGGGCTTGGCTATGTAATCAAAGGCTCCACCCTTCATGGCGTCCACTGCTGTCTCTGTGGAGGCATAGGCGGTGATGAGAATCACTCCCACATCCGGATCCCGCTCTTTGATGCCATTTAACAACTCGATGCCGCTCATCCTGGGCATCTTGAGGTCTGTGATCACAAGATCGAACTTTTCCCTTTCCATTGCCTCCAGGGCTTCTTCAGCGCTTGTGGCAGTGCAAACCCCATAGCCTTCCTTCTGCAGAAGGATACCCAGGAACTCCCTCATTCCCTCCTCATCGTCCACAATCAGTACTCTGGCCCCAGAGGGCTCGCAATCCGCCGCAGTGTCCAAAGGCTCATGGGACTTCAAGAAAGATCCCTCCATATCGCATCTTTCCCCATGAAAATTCTTTGACTTAGGCCTGAAGGAAATTTCATCAAGAAGGCCAACCCATAAAACCCTCTGGGATCAAAGTCCATAGCTAAAGATCTCTTCTCAGGGCCCTTGATTCCAGAGCTCCAGGCACTGCACCCTTATGGGCCTTAAAGAAAAGCCTTACAGGAACCAGGGCATACAATGAAGGGCACCAAGAAGCGTGCCCCTCCCCCAAAAGGGCCTTCAACTCCATAACAGTTCTTTTGTCAGGATCTTGATCCTTGTAAATGAAAACCTTTTGTGCCATCCCGTAGAGGGCTTTTTCCCGAAGCTGTCGATCTGGAGGTCAGCTTTCCAGGTTATATACTGTGCGGCCTCCCACCATGGTGTGGAGGACCCGGCCCCTGAGGGTCCAGTTCTTGAAGGGGGTGTTTTTGCCCTTGGAATAGAACCTTGCCGGATCCACCTTCCAGGAACTCTCTGGATCCAGAATGACCAGGTCTGCAGGACTTCCCGGAGCCAAGGTTCCGGCTTTGATGCCCAGTATACGTGCAGGGTTGCAGGATAGCTTTCTGACCCACTCCTGAAGATCCAGCACACCGCGCTCCACCAACATGAGTGTCAGCCCCACCAGGGTCTCCAGCCCAGAGATGCCGAAGGCCGCAAAATCGTACTCCACCTCCTTGTCCACCCTGGCATGGGGGGCATGATCCGTGGCTATCACGTCTATGGTGCCGTCCCTCAGGGCCTCCTGAAGGGCCTCCACATCCTGCTGGGTCCTAAGGGGTGGGTTGACCTTGGTGTCCGTATCCCATTGGCGCACCGCTTCCTGGGTCAGAATCAAGTGATGGGGTGTGGCCTCGGCCGTAACCTTCACCCCTCTGGCCTTGGCATCTCTTATGAGTCTCACGGAGCCTGCTGTGCTCACATGGGCTATGTGGAGATGGCAGCCTGTCCACTCGGCCAAGAGCAGGTCCCTGGCCACCATCACCTCCTCGGCCAGCGCAGGAATGCCTCTTAATCCCAGCTCCAGGGATACCTCGCCCTCATTCATCACTCCCTGGCCAGAAAGAGATTTGTCTTCGCAGTGGGAGATGACAGGAAGCCCGAAACCTCTTGCGTATTCCATGGCCCTTCTCATGACAAGGGCATTGCCCACAGACTTGCCATCATCGGATATGGCCACGGCCCCTGCCTCCCTGAGCTCCCCTATTTCGGACAGAGCCTCACCCTTTAGCCCCTTGGTGATGGCTCCCACAGGATGCACCCGCACACTGCCATTCTTCTGAGCCTGGTGCAGCACGAACTCTATCACGGCCCCATGATCCGCCACTGGGTCTGTGTTGGGCATACAGGCCAGGGAAGTGACCCCTCCTGCAGCCGCGGCCATGGTTCCTGTTTGGATGGTTTCCTTGTACTCCTGACCTGGCTCTCTCAGGTGCACATGCATGTCCACCAGGCCCGGGACCACAACCTTGCCTTTGGCATCCAGAACCCTCGTGTGCTCCGTGGCTCCTGGCAGGGAACTTCCAGCCCTGCAGATGGTTTCCACCAGCCCCTCCCTGATCCAGATGTCCGCAGGTCCGTCCATCCCCTGGGAGGGATCTATCAGCCTAGCTCCTTTAATGCAGATCCTCACCCCGGATGCCTCCTGCCAGCAAGTACAAGACAGCCATGCGAACGGCAACACCGTTGGTTACCTGATCCAGAATCACGGAGAAAGGTCCGTCTGCCACATCAGGGGATATCTCCACTCCCCGGTTCATGGGCCCTGGGTGCATCACCAGGGCCTCGGGAGCCGCCTGTTCCAAAACCCGCCTGGAAAGACCAAAGAAGCGGGAGTATTCCCGCTCTGAGGGGAAAAAGGCTCCCTGTAGGCGCTCCTTCTGAATTCTGAGAGCCATCACCACATCGGCACCTCTTATACCCTCCAGAAGATGGTGGCACACTTCCACCCCCAGGCTTTCTATGCCTCTGGGGATCAGGGTAGGAGGAGCCACGACCCTGACACGAGCCCCCATCTTGGTGAAACCATAGATGTTGGACCGGGCCACCCTGCTGTGGGCTATGTCACCCACGATGGCCAGAAGCAATCCTCTCAGATCCCCCTTCTTCTCCCTCACGGTCATCATGTCCAGAAGAGCCTGGGTGGGATGCTCTCTGAAGCCGTCTCCAGCATTTATGACCGATGCTCTGAGGGCCTTGGCCAGCATATTAGGGGCCCCTGAGGCGTTGTGGCGAAGAATGAGGATATCTGGCTCCATGGCCTGGAGATTGAGGGCAGTGTCCAGAAGGGTCTCGCCCTTGACCACGCTGCTTGTGGAAACAGAGATGTTTATGGTATCGGCGCTTAGTCTCTTGGCAGCTATTTCAAAGGAGGTTCTGGTGCGGGTGCTGGCTTCATAAAAAAGCGTCACCACTGTCTTGCCCCTTAAGGTTGGGACCTTCTTGATCTCCCGGGTGGAAATCTCTTTGAAGGATTCCGCTGTCTCCAGAATCAGCCCTATTTCCTGGGCGCTCAGGTCCTTGATACCCAGCAGGTCCTTTTTCTGCCAGAGCTTTGCACTTGCATTGAAGCTCAAGTCTCTTCCCTCCAGCCCGGACCTACCAGGAGCACCTCATCCTCTTTGCCCGCCTCTTGCATGTGCACCACAACAGACTCTTCTTTTGCTGTAACTACCTGGATTCCCACATAATCGGCACGTATGGGCAGTTCTCTGTGGCCTCTGTCCACCAAGACCGCCAGTTCCACCATGGCCGGGCGGCCGAAATCCATGAGGGCGTCCAAGGCGGCCCTGGTGGTGCGGCCTGTGAAAAGCACATCGTCTACGAGCACTATCTTCCTGTCATCCACCGAAAAGCCTATCTCGGTTCGCTTGACCAGGGGATTGGGCCTGCCCCTGGAAAGATCGTCCCTGTAAAGAGTCACATCTATGACACCTGTTGCCACAGGAATACCTTCTATGGCCTCCATTTCCCTGGCCAGTCTCTTGGCCAAATAGATGCCGTTGGTGCGTATGCCCACAAGGGCCAGATCCTTGGCTCCGGGATGCTTCTCCCCCATCTGGTTGGCCATTCTTCTGAGCGCCCGCCTCATGCCCGAGGCATCCATTATGAGTTTGGCTTCCAAGGAATCGCTGCTCACAAGAGGCTTCCTTCCCTTTGGGAGGCAAGGGGCCCCCTAAAGGGACTGCTTCTTTCTTTTGATCTCACAAAAGGCGCCAGGATTGCCTGAGCCCGAAGATTAGTAACACAGCCAACCCAAATCGTCAACCATCGCCCGAGCCTGAGTTTCAAAAGCATCCCTTCCCCTCACCTGCCCACTCACATAATTGATCCAGGACTTCTCGAACCTAAACCCCAGGGGAAGCCCTCTGGAAAAAGTCAAGGCTCCGCCCGTTAAAACCGGGCCTTATCCAGGCCAGGTCCTTGAATTTTTTCATATTTTGTGCTTACCAGGTCTATCACTTTTTTCCCAAGACCCGGGGAATCTCCTGGTTTTCCGAAGACCTTTGACTTCGTCCGCCAGTATAGCCTTCGGAGACCCTGTGAAGATTCCTGAATGGGCCAATTAGCAAAAAAAATGCCCAAGAGTCAAGGGCATATGAAAAGGCCTGTCATTCCAATGTGATGGCACTTGGTTGGAGCCGCATCATTCCCGGGGCAAAAATGGTTTGGGACTCCAGGCCCCAGGGGTTAAAAGGTTCTCTGGTCAGACCCGTTGGTTTCTTGCCTTTGAGGAAAATTGTTCAGAGAGGGTTAGTATGGCTTTTTTTCTCCCTAAGGTTTCAAGGGCTTACCTCGCTCCCATGGATGGCCATGGCTAATGAATCACCCTGCCTATGCGCTTCCAGCGGATGCCGTGGTTGGAGCTGTCCCAGGAATAGTAGATCAGAAAGGCTTTTCCTTTTACCTCCCCCACGTGCACAAACCCCCAGTATCGGGAGTCCCGGCTGTTGTCCCTGTTGTCACCCATCACAAAGAGTTGATCAGATGGCACCTTGACCGGCCCGAAATTGTCTCTTGAGTCCATGTTCCTGGGCATGACCCTGGGATCCGTATAGACCCCGTAAGGGTCCTCCCACGGCTGTCCATTCAAGAAAATTTTCTTGTCTCTTATCTCTACCGTGTCCCCGCCTATCCCGATGACTCTCTTTATGAAGTCCTTGGAATTGTCCTCAGGATACACGAACACTATCACATCCCCCCTTTGGGGCATGGTGAAGGGCAGAAGTCGCACACGGGTGTAAGGTATCCTGAAGCCGTAGATGAACCTGTTGACCAGGATGTGGTCTCCGATCTCCAGGGTTGGGATCATAGAGCCCGAAGGGATCTTGAAGGCCTGGACCACAAAGGTTCGAATGAACAGCGCCACGGCCAGGGCTATGAGTATAGCCTCGGCATATTCCCTGATGGCCCCTTTTCGTTTCTTATTCTTCTGGATCTCTATGGCCTGCTTTTCCACTTTGCTCTGCGAGGCCATCAATTCCTCCCCACGCCATAATAAGAGAACCCCTTGTCCTTTACCCGTTCTGGGTCGTAGATGTTCTTTAGATCCACCAGCACTGGTTGGAGCAACAGCTGTTTCATTCGGTCCATGTCCAGGTTTCTAAACTGGTTCCACTCGGTGGCTATGACCAGCCCATGGCTTCCCTGAGCCGCATCATAGGGATCTGAACAAAACACGACCTGCCCGTTCAGGACCCTGGAGGCGTTTTCCATGCCCACAGGATCATATGTTCTCAAGCTGCCTCCGCGTCTGAGGATTTCCTGTGCGATATACACTGCCGGGGCTTCCCGGATATCATCGGTGTTGGGTTTGAAAGTAAGCCCCAAGAGTGCCACATTTTTTTGCTCCAGGCCTCCCAGGGCCTCCTCGATCCTTCTGACGGCCCACTCTTTTTGTCTTTGGTTCACACGGATCACAGCCTCAACTATCTCCAGCTCCAAACCTGCCTGCCTGGCCGAGTGGGCCAGGGCCCTGGTGTCCTTGGGAAAACATGACCCTCCGAACCCTGGGCCAGGATGCAGGAACTTGGGACCTATCCTTTGATCCAGCCCCATGGCCCTTGCCACCTGGTACACATCGGCACCCAGCCTGTCGCAAAGAAGAGCCATCTCGTTTATGAAGGAGATCTTTGTGGCCAGAAATGCGTTACTGGCATACTTTATCATCTCCGAGGTCTGGATGTTGGTGATCACGAAGGGAGCCTCGATGAGGTACAGTGGGCTGTACAAATCCCTCAATATGGCTCTGGCCTCGTCGCTTTCGGCTCCCACTATCACCCGGTTGGGCCTCATGAAGTCCTCCACCGCAGAGCCTTCCCTGAGAAACTCCGGATTGTTGGCCACATCAAAATGGTAGGCTCCCTTGCTCCTTTCCCTTACGATCTGTTCCACCCTTCTTGTGGTGCCCACCGGCACGGTGCTTTTTGTGACCACCAGCTTATATCCGTTTAGAGCATCTCCTATCTGGCCTGCCACCTCGTCCACAGCGCTCAGATCCACGCTGCCGTCTTCCTTGGAAGGGGTGCCCACGCATATGAAGATCACCAAGGCGTTCTGCACCGCCTGGGGGAGATCCTGGGAGAAAACCAGGCGGCCCTGTGCCATGTTTCTTTGCACCATTTCTTCAAGGCCGGGCTCGAAAAATGGCACCTTGCCCTGTCTAAGGGCCTCTATCTTCGTTGTCTCCTTGTCCACACACATCACCTTAAGCCCGAACTCCGCAAAACAGGCGGCCGTCACCAAACCCGCATAACCTGCTCCCACCACACAGATGTTCATGGATGATCATCTCCTTTCTGCCTTCCGCGCTCTCCTGGATCAAAGCCCATCAATAATTCTTGCCTGTGGAGCGCAGCCCAACTCGAAATGCCCTGAAATTCCGGGGTCCTGTCTTGTATTGTCATTTGATGGCCTGAAGAGTTCTGCGGATCCCCTGGTTGAATCCAACCCTGACCCTGTATCCCAGAACTCTCTTGGCCAGGGATATGTCGGCTTTGGAATGTCTCACATCGCCGGCTCTGGGGGGGTGGAACTCAGGATCCGGGGTTACACCCAGTACAGCGGCCATGGTCTCCAGAAGTTGCTTCACGCTGACCGACTTGCCGCATGCCACATTAAATGCCCTTCCCGGGGCATCGGGAGCCTCACATGCCAGTAGATTGGCTTCAACCACGTTGGACACATAGGTAAAGTCCCTGGTCTGCTGACCGTCTCCGTAAATGATGGGTCTTTTCCCATTGAGAAGCGCAGAGGCAAATCTGGGCACCACCGATGCATACTGGGATTTGGGGTCCTGCCTGGGGCCAAACACATTGAAGTAACGCAGCGAAACTGTTTCCAGGCCGTAAGAATTGTAGAAGGCCGTGCAGTAACCCTCTGCAGCCAGCTTGGTTGCTGCATAAGGGGAAAGGGGCCTGGGAGGCAGAGTCTCCCTCTTGGCCGAGTCGGCCCTCTGTTGTTCTTTGATGTCTCCGTAAACAGATGATGAAGAGGCCAAGACCACTCTTCTTACCCCAGCATCCTTGGCTGCCAGCAGAACCCTCAAGGTGCCCTCCACATTGACTCTGTGGCTGCTAAGAGGGTCGGAAACGGATCTGGGCACCGACGGAATGGCTGCCTGATGGAGCACGTAGTCCACCCCTTCCATGACTTCAGCCATGAATTCCCAGTCACATATGTCCCCTTCGGCAATCTGGACCAGGGGATGGCCCTCCAGGTGGGCAAGATTTTCCCTTCGGCCCGTGGAGAAATTGTCCACCACCCTGACCCTGTGACCCTGCTCCACGAGCCTGTCCACGATGTGGGAGCCTATGAAGCCGGCCCCTCCTGTGACCATGAAAACCCCCATACCCTACTCCTCCCTCCTCCTGGATGCTTGGAGTTCAGCTGGAGTCGCGGGAAAAAGCTTCCAAGGGCCTTCTTCCCACCTTTGGGGCAAACTCCACTTCTCAGGGTAAATCACCTTGGCCAGGAAAAGCCCTCTGGCAGGAGCTGTGGGCCCGCTCATGAAACGCTCACCACCACAGAGAAGCCTCTCCACGTGGAGGGGTCCCTTCTTGCCCAGGCCTATGTCCACAAGGGTCCCCACTATGCCCCGGACCATGTACCTCAGAAATCCCGTGGCCTCTATCCAGAAAAGTAAAAGTGGAGGCCGTAGCTCCCATCCGCAGCCCAAAACTCGCCTTACGGTGCTCCTGGCATCAGAGCCCGAGGCCTTGAAAGCAGCGAAATCATGCTCCCCTGGCAATGCCTGGCTTGCCTCTTTCATGGCCTCAAGATCCAGGGATCTGGGAATCCACCAGCTGTACCTTCTAAAAAATGCGCTCTCTACAGGATCATTCCACACCATGTACTCATAGCGCTTGGCTAGGGCCGAGAACCTGGCGTGAAATCCCGGATCTGTTTCTTCTGCCATGAGAACCCTTATATCATGGGGGAGAAGGGCATTGAGAGCCCTTTGGATCGTCTTGGCCGGAAGCGAAGATCCAGTGCGTAAATGGGCCACCTGGGCCAAGGCGTGGACTCCGGCATCTGTCCTGCCGGCTCCTATCACCCTTACCCTCTCCTGGATTATTACGGAGAGTGTTTTTTCCAAGACCTCCTGAACGGTGACAGCTCCCGGTTGGATCTGCCAACCATGGTAGCCGCCTCCCTCGTACTGCAGCACTAGCCGGATGTTGCGCTCGCCTTGCATGGGCCCCAAAGTCCTGAAGCCCGTTCCAACAGCTTCGAATTTTAAAAAATATCACACCCCCGGCATCCTCGCAATGGGATGAGCCAGCCCCGGCTGTCATCAGATCTTTGGGCTTCTCCCCATAACCCCTGGGGCTTGTGGTGCTCCCCATGGGGGCGCTCTCAGCAAGCTAGGAAATCCCATTGACACTGCATTTGCTAGATGATAATTTGACGTCCTGTTATATAAAATGAGATCATGTTTCATGTCGGTTCTTGGGCATCGGGAGGTGGATGTGGAACAAGCAGATCTGCGGCTTCCCAGGAGGGAGAGGGAGAGGCTCAGGCAGAGGCAGGAGATGCTCTCGGCTGCCTTGGAGCTCTTCTCCGAGAAGGGCTATCACAACGTATCCATGCACGAGATAGCCGCCAGGGCCGAGTTCGCCATAGGAACCCTCTACAGGTTTTTCAGAAACAAGGAGGATCTTTATAGAGCCCTCATGCTGGATCAGGCGGAGAGGTTTCACAAAACCCTCACTGGTGCCTTGGAACAGGGCAAGGATGAGCTGGAGAAGCTTCGCAACTACGTAAGGGCCAAGGGAGAGCTATTTCGTTCCAGCGTTTCGGTGATCCGTCTTTATTTGTCAGAGACGCAGGGAGCAAGTTTCAACCTCATGGCCGGTCTGAACAAGGAGATAAGAAAACGCCATTTTGAATTCCTCCACAGATTGGCCCTGGTGTTTGAATCTGGAATGCAAAGGGGCATATTCAGGACACTGGCTAGGCCCTTTGTGCTTGCCCTGGCCCTGGAGAACATCCTCAACGGCTTCTTGCTCCTTTGGCTGGAAGACCCTGAGAGCCATCCCTATCCAGAGGATCCCGACCAAATACTGAAAATTCTCCTGGAAGGGCTTCTCCAGGAATCTTTCTCGGCTCATTGAGCACATTGACTCATTGTCTCTGGAGACATCAGATGGCCACTGCATCCATGCTGAAGATGGTCTGGTTACCAGCGCCTCTGGTGGCCGCCATCATGCTGGGTGGTTGTGACCCAGCAAAGACACCTCCACCATCGCCTCCTGCCGTTGAGGTGGCTTTTGTGACGGTCCAGCCAGAGTCCGTTGTACTCACCACAGAGCTCCCGGGCCGCACATCAGCGTACCGCGTGGCCGAGATCAGGCCCCAGGTCAACGGTCTCATCCACAAGCGTCTGTTCATCGAGGGCTCTGATGTAAAGGCCGGCCAGGTGCTTTACCAGATCGACCCAGCTCCTTTTCAGGCGGCCCTGGACAACGCGTTGGCAGCCCTGGCCAAGGCCGAGGCAAATTTGCCGGCTATCCGGTCCCGGGCAGAACGCTACCAACAGCTCCTGCGGTCCAATGCCGTAAGCCAGCAGGAGTACGACGATGCGCAAGCAGCCCTCATGCAGGCACAAGCGGAAATTCAGTACTGGAAGGCCACGGTGGAGACGGCAAGAATAAACCTGGGATATACAAGGGTCACAGCTCCCATATCGGGCCGTATAGGCAGATCCAATGTTACCGACGGCGCCATAGTCACGGCCTATCAGCCTGTTGCCTTGGCCACGATCCAGCAACTGGATCCCATATACGTGGATGTTCCCCAGTCCACCACAGAGCTTCTGAGCCTCAGGAGGCGCCTGGGTGAAGGCAGTTTAAACCCCAATCGAGCAGACCAGAGGAAGGTGGAGCTGATGCTGGAGGACGGGACGCCTTACCCCCTGGAAGGTACGTTTCAGTTCAGGGATGTGAGCGTGGATCCCACCACCGGATCCGTGATCCTGCGTATTGTTTTCCCCAACCCAGACCATGTTTTGCTCCCCGGCATGTTTGTCAAGGCCCTCGTCAAAGAGGGCGTGGACGAGAAGGCCATCTTGATCCCACAGCAATCGGTCTTACGAGATCCCAAAGGCAACCCACTGGTCATGCTCTTGGATCAGCAAGGAAATGTCCAGCAGAAGATGCTCACCCTGGATCGAGCCATGGGAAACCGGTGGCTGGTTTCATCAGGTCTTGCCCCTGGAGATAGAGTTATAGTGGAAGGAATACTGAAGGTGAGGCCTGGTGCTCCTGTCAAGGCAGTCCCTTTGGAGGGGCAGGAACAGGTTGAACCCAAGCCCCATGCCCCAACAGGGCAGCCCTCGGGAAACCGCTGAGGAAGCCGCGATGCTATCCAGGTTCTTTTTAGACCGTCCTGTGTTTGCGTGGGTCATAGCCATAATAATGATGGTGCTGGGAGGCCTTGCCATCTACAACCTGCCCATCTCTCAGTATCCACCCATAGCTCCGCCTTCCATCTACATCATGGCGTTCTATCCCGGGGCCTCGGCCGAGACAGTGGAAAACACCGTGACACAGATCATCGAACAGAAGATGACCGGCCTGGACAAGATGATCTATCTTTCTGCAACGAGCGACTCGGCTGGCGCATCCAGGATCGAGCTGACCTTCGAGCCGGGAACCGACCCGGACCTGGCTTGGGCAAAGGTCCAGAACAAGCTACAACTGGCCATGGCCAGTCTTCCAGAGGTGGTCCAAAGACAGGGAGTGATGGTGGGCAAGGCCACCAGAAATTATCTCATGATCGTGGGACTTGTCTCAGAGGACGGGAGCATGGACGGCAACGATCTCAGGGACTACGCCCAGTCCAACCTGGAGAAAGTCCTCGCCAGGGTGCCAGGAGTTGGAGAGGTGGAGAACTTCGGCACCCAATACGCCATGCGCATATGGATCAATCCAGACAAGCTCATCAACTACCACCTGACGGTGGAGGACGTGATTCTGGCTCTAAGGGCTTACAATGTGGAGGTCTCCGCAGGCCAGCTCGGCGGCACTCCAGCGGTGGAGGGCCAGCGTCTCAATGCCTCCATAACTGTTCAGAGTCTGCTGAAAACCCCTGAGGAATTCGCCTCTGTCCCCATTCGAGTCAATCAGGACGGCTCGGTTGTACGGATCAAGGACGTGGGTAGGACCGAGCTGGGCACCGAGTTTTACGATGTGGTGGCCTTTTACAACGGTAAGCCCACTGCGGGCATGGCCATACGTCAGGCATCGGGGGCCAACGCCCTAACCACGGCAGACGCAGTAAAGAAAAAGCTCCAGGAGATGAGCCGTTACTTCCCCACGGGCATGAAGGTGGTGTACCCATACGACACCACTCCCTTTGTGAGGGTGGCCATAGAGGAGGTGATTAAGACTCTCCTGGAGGCAATCCTCCTGGTTTTTCTGGTCATGTACCTTTTTCTGGGGAGCTTCAGGGCCACCCTTATTCCCACCATAGCCGTCCCCATAGTGATCCTTGGAACCTTCGCAGTGCTTGGTCTTTTCGGCTTCTCCATAAACATGCTCACCATGTTTGCAATGGTTCTGGCCATAGGACTCCTTGTGGATGACGCCATTGTGGTGGTGGAGAACGTAGAGAGGATAATGAGTGAGGAGGGACTCTCCCCTAGGGATGCCACGGCCAAGTCCATGGACCAGATCACCAGCGCTCTGATCGGTATAGGGCTCGTGCTGGGAGCCGTATTCGGCCCTATGGCCTTCTTCGGAGGCTCCACAGGGGTGATCTACAGGCAGTTCTCGGTGACCATAATATCGGCAATGCTACTCTCAGTGCTAGTGGCCCTGATCTTGACACCTGTCCTGTGCGCATCCTTGCTAAGGCCTGTTCCTCCCGGGCATGGGCTGGCTGAGAGAGCCATCCCGCCTCTGAGGCCATTTTTCAGGGGCTTCGATGCTGTTTTCCATTGGGGCAGAGAACTCCTGGTTAGAATAGTAGGACACAGCCTGGCCAAGAAAGCCAGATACGTACTGCTCTACATAGTCATCGTTGGGGCGATGATTCTTTTGTTTTTCCGGATGCCCACATCCTACCTCCCAGACGAAGACCAGGGGATACTGCTAACACAGGTGATCATGCCCACTGGGGCTACTCTGGAGCAGACCCAGGAAGTCCTGGCCGAGATACAGGATTATTTTATGAAAAACGAAAATAAGGTGGTGGAATCTTGTTTGACCATAGCCGGCTTCAGCTTCTCAGGGAGGGCTCAGACCAATGGCATGGCCTTTGTGAAACTCAAGGACTGGAAGCTAAGAGACCGTCCGGAGCTGAGGGTAAAGGCAATAGCAGGCCGGGCAACACAGGCATTTTCTGGAATTCGCAATGCCATGGTCTTCGCCTTCCCGCCACCTTCTGTTATAGAGCTTGGAAATGCCAGAGGCTTTGATTTCCAGTTGCTGGACAGAAGTGGCCTGGGTCATCAGGAGCTGATGGCAGCTCGCAACCAACTTCTGGGCATGGCAGCCACGGACCAAAGGCTTACATCCGTCAGGCCCAACGGCATGGAGGACGTGCCTGAATACAGGGTAGACGTGGATTGGGAGAAGGCGGGCGCCATGGGTCTTTCCATCACTTCCATTCACAATACCATAGCAGCCTCCTTTGGAAGCGCTTACGTAAATGATTTCATACAGGGCGGCAGGGTAAAAAGAGTGTATGTGCAAGCCGATGCTCCTTACAGGATGCTTCCCGCGGACATAAACAGGCTCTATGTTAGAAACAAGGATGGGAAAATGGTCCCATTTTCCTCCTTTTCATCGGGCCGATGGTCTTATGGATCCCCCAGGCTGGAACGCTACAACGGGTTCCCTTCCATAAACATCTGGGGGGAGCCCTCCCCTGGCAGGAGCTCCGGGGAAGCCATGCAGGCCTTGGAGGAGTTGGTAGCCAGACTGCCTGTGGCAGTGGGCCATGAGTGGACCGGGCTCTCGTACCAGGAGCGAATGGCCCATGCCCAGGCTCCCGTGCTCTATGCCTTTTCGGTGCTGGTCATATTCCTGTGTCTAGCAGCCCTTTATGAGAGCTGGTCGGTGCCCATTTCCATTCTCATGGTACTGCCCTTCGGCGCCATAGGAGGCATCATAGCATCCAGCCTAAGGCAACTGCCCAATGACGTTTACTTTCAGATAGGGCTTCTAACCACACTGGGCCTCACCACCAAGAACGCCATCCTGATCGTTCAGTTTGCCAAGGCCAGGTGGGAAAAGGGGACGCGGCTCATGGAGGCCGCCTTGGAGGCCACAAGGCTCCGTTGCCGCCCCATACTCATGACCTCCTTGGCCTTCGGATTTGGAGTCCTGCCTTTGGCCCTCACAACAGGTGCTGGTTCCGGAGCTCAGAATGCCATAGGAACATCGGTGCTGGGCGGCATGGCAACAGGAACCTTTCTCGCCACCGTATTCGCGCCCTTATTCTATGTCCTGGTGGCCGCCGTAGGGCCTGGGAATGCAAGGAACAAAGTGAATAAGGCAGAAAGTCAAAAAGCTGGGGGACCTGTGACATGAAACAGAGGTTCCTCATCGGGTTTCTCGTACTGATGGGCTTGGCGGCGGGCTGCTCCATGGCCCCCGAGTACATACGGCCAAAAGCCCCTGTGCCTTCCAGTTGGCCCCAGGGGGGCCCATACCAGATGGCACAACAGCAAGAAGATACCCCCTCCCTAGACATCAAGTGGCAGGAATTCATCACAGACCACAAGCTCAAAGAGATCATCCACATGGCCCTTGCCAACAACCGGGATCTCAGGATTTCGGCCCTAAACGTGGAGAGGGCAAGGGCTCTTTACGGCATACAGCGCGCCGAGCTCTTCCCAAGCCTTCACGCCTCTGCCACCGGGAGCAAACAGAGAATACCGGCTGATTTATCGGGTGCGGGCAAAGCCCTGACCGTGGAACAGTACAGTGTGAGTTTGGGCATAACCTCTTGGGAAGTGGACTTCTTCGGCCGCATCCGCAGTCTGAAGGACAAGGCACTGGAAGATTACCTGGCCACAGAACAAGCCAGAAAAAGCGTGCAGATCCTCCTCATCTCGGAGGTCTTCAACACCTATCTGGCAATAGCCGCAATCCAGGACAACCTGGAGCTGGCCCGTGCCACACTGGATGTGCAAGAAGGTGTCCACCTGATCATCAGCAAGCGCCACCAGCTGGGCCTGGCATCCGAGCTGGATTTACGTAGAGCTCAGACACAGGTGGAGGCAGCTCGAGGAGATATCTCTCGGTACACCAGGGAACTGCTCCAGCAGCAAAACTCCTTGAACCTATTGGTGGGTTCCCAGGTCCCCCAAGAACTTCTTCCCAAAGGATTGGCTCATGTCTCACCTCCTAGGGCAATATCAGCCGGAGTCTCCTCGGAGGTACTCCTTTCCAGGCCTGATATCCTGGCTGCTGAAGCTCAGCTTAGGGCTGCCAACGCTAGCATAGGGGCCGCCAGAGCTTCACTATTTCCGAGGATAAGCCTCACCACGGCTTTGGGCAGCGCCAGCGCCGAGCTCACCGGGCTGTTCAAGGCAGGCTCAGGTGGATGGAGCTATATTCCACAATTGGTTATGCCTATTTTTGATGCCAGGCTTTGGTCTGCCCTGGAAGCCAGCAAAGTGCAAAAGGAAATAGCCTTGGCCCAGTATGAGAAAGCCATACAAACGGCCTTCAGGGAGGTGGCAGACAGCCTGGCCCAAGGTAGCACACTCAGGGAGCAGCTAAAGGCCCAGCAGGCTTTGGTGGAGGCCACACAGAGGACCTATGACTTGGCCAACCTCAGATACATGCAAGGTCTTGACAGCTATTTGAGCGTCCTGGATGCACAGCGATCCATGTACGCGGCCCAACAGGGGCTCGTTAATCTCAAACTGGCTCTGTTGGCAAACCGGGTCAGGCTGTACGCTGTCCTTGGAGGAGGGGGAGAAAATGAAAAGCCGCATAGCTGAGAAAATGGGTTTAGAGTTGGAACCCGTAGCCATACTCTGGACAGATCAGGAGCCAGCCAAGGCCATCAAGTTCAAGCCCGGTAAGTGGGGATGCGTCATGTGGCTTCTGGCCAATGCAGCCAAGGGAAAGACCGCGGTCTTCAGCCAAGAGACCTACGGTTGCTGGGGTGGTGGAGTGGGCCTTGGCTTCGGGAATCAATACATGAGCTTCCCGGGCGGGCTGGAGTGTTTTTACAGATTCCTCTCCACGGGCAATGAACACTGGGAGAAGGGAAAGGAGGTGGCCTCCAAAATAAAAGATCTGGTCAATGAAGAGTTCCTGGAAGATTTCCTGCATGGAGAGGGCTATCTGAAAAGCCCGGAGCTGGTAAAAGACTTCGTGGAGCAAATGCCCATCATGGAGGTTCCAAGCAAATTTGTGGTATTTCAACCCCTTTCCCTTGTGGATCCAAAGAAGGAAAGGCCCAGGGTCATAGTGTTTCTAGTAAATCCGGATCAGCTCTCTGCCATGGTGATACTGGCCAACTATGGGAGAGCTGGCAACCAAAATGTGATCATCCCTTATGCTGCCGGATGCCAGACCATAGGTATATTCCCCTACAGGGAGGCTGCCTCGGAACCCCAAAGGGCCGTTATGGGCCTCACGGACATATCGGCCAGGCTCTATCTGAGAAAACTATTGGACAGGAATCTGCTCACATTGGCCGTCCCATGGGAGATGTTTCAGGAGATGGAGGGCCATGTCCAGGGAAGCTTTCTGGATAAGCGCACCTGGAGGCTCCTTAGTTCCGGGCCCTAGGCGCACAGTTGATTAGTGGACAGGAGCCTTCCCATGGCCTGGGAGAAAGGCTTGGATAAAGCATTGCTGGGTTCGGCCCTTGGGGGCTGTGCCCAAGGGGCAGCTTCCAGGGAAGCCTTGGGGGGGAAGGCCCTTGATGGATTGGGGCTTTGTGATTATCATGGGCGGAATATACACAAGCCGTTGGCAGAAGGGGGGAGGTTTATTTCATGAGGGGTAGTGATGTTCTGGCCATTGCAGCGGGGCTTGAGCAGCAGGCCCTCCCATCTCGGGAAGAGCTCCAGGAGGTCATGCGCCGAGCCCAGGCCCGTTTCTTGGCAGAACAGTCCCCCGAGGGCTGGTGGTGGTACGAGCTAGAGTCCAACGTGACCATCACTGCCGAGTACCTGATGCTGTTTCGTTTCCTGGGCATAGAGGACCCCGTGAAAGAGCAAAAAATGGCTCGTTATATTCTGAGTCAGCAGAGGGAAGATGGCACCTGGGGGATCTTCTATGGTGCTCCAGGATGCGTCAGCACAACTACAGAGGCCTATTTCGCCCTGAAGCTGGCAGGGATCTCCCCAAAGGACCCAGCCATGCAGAAGGCCCGCGAGGCCATCTTGAAGATGGGCGGTGTGGAGGCCACCCGGGTGTTCACCCGTATCTTCCTGGCCCTCTTCGGCCAGTATCCATGGAACAGGCTACCCTCTTTGCCCCTTGAGATAATACTGCTTCCTGGATGGGCACCTTTTTCGGTGTATGATTTCTCAAGTTGGGCCAGGGCAACCCTTATCCCCATCTCCATACTCCTGGACCGAAGGCCGGTGGTAAGGCTCCTTGAGGGCCAGGGCGTGGAGGAACTGCATTGCTCTAGTGCAGGACGCAAGTCACCCCCCATGCCCTGGCTGAGTTGGAAAAGGGCATTTCACATGCTGGACAAGGTGTTAAAACACCTGGAGAGAATACCGGTGAGGCCATTGAGAATTCGGGCCCTCAAGGGAGTTGAACAATGGATCCTCACCCACCAGGAGCCTACAGGCGACTGGGGAGGAATCCAGCCTGCTATGGTCAACTCCCTTCTGGCACTGCACACCCTGGGCTACAGCCTGGATCACCCCGTGATAAGAAAAGGACTGGAGGCCCTGGAGAGGTTCACCATCGAGGATGAGCAGGAGCTGAGGCTGCAGTCCTGCATCTCCCCGGTGTGGGACACTCCCCTTACCTGTATAGCCCTCATGGATTCGGGACTGCCCAAGGACCATCCCGCCCTGGCCAAGGCCACGGAGTGGCTCCTGGGAAAACAAATTTTGGTAGATGGTGACTGGAAGGTGAAGAATCCACGCCTGGAGCCTGGAGGCTGGGCCTTCGAGTTCCAGAACGATTGGTACCCTGACGTGGACGACACCGCAGTGGTGCTCATGGCCTTGAAGCGCATGTGGCTGGATGGGGATCCGGCTCAGGACATCAGGATAAAGAAGGGCCTTAACTGGGCCCTGGGCATGCAGAGCAAGAACGGAGGTTGGGGGGCCTTTGATGTGAACAACGACAAGGAGATCCTCAACCGCATACCCTGGGCTGACCTGGAGGCCAACTTGGATCCTCCCACCGCAGATCTAACAGGCAGGGTCTTGGAGCTCATGGGCCATTTCGGGATGGGCAAGGAGCATCCTGCGGCCAGGGCAGGGATTCGATTCCTGCGCAGGGAGCAGGAACCAGACGGACCCTGGTGGGGCCGCTGGGGCGTAAACTACATCTACGGCACATGGTGCGTGCTTTGCGGCCTGGCGGCCATAGGTGAGGACATGACCCAGCCTTATGTCAGAAAGGCAGTGAGGTGGCTCAAGGAACACCAGAATTGGGACGGTGGATGGGGGGAGACCTGTGAAAGCTACAGGAAGCCTGAGTTGAGAGCAGTGGGACCCAGCACTCCTTCCCAGACGGCTTGGGCCATAATGGGGCTTCTGGCAGCTGGGGAGGCCCACTGTCCTGAGGTGGCCAGGGGCATCCAGTATTTGTTGTCTCAGCAGCAGGAGGATGGAACCTGGCCCGAGGCCTACTTCACCGGGACCGGGTTTCCCAAATATTTCATGATCCGTTACCACAACTACCGCAACTGCTTCCCCCTCATGGCCCTGGGAAGGTACTGGAGGGCCATGGGCTGGGCACAGAGCTGAGGTCTTCTGCGCAAGATGATGACTATGCTCACAGGGGCCACTGGGTTCGTGGGCGGGAACCTGCTGGATCTGCTCTTGGAAAAAGGCTTCAGGCTCAGATGCCTGGTAAGGGACAAGCAAAAGGCAAAGGGTATCTTGCCTGAGAAAGATGTGGAACTGTTGGAGGGAGACCTGAGGGATCCAGATAGCGTGAAACGTTGCGCCGCAGGATGCAAGGTCATCTTCCACACTGCTGCTGATTACAGGCTTTGGGTCCCTGATCCCCAAAACATGTATGAGATAAACGTGGGGGGCACCAAAAACGTGTTGGGTGCTGCCCGCGCCATGGGGGTCGAAAGGGTGGTGCACACAAGCTCGGTGGGAGCCCTGGGCATTCCACAGGATGGCTCACCCGGCACCGAGGAGACTCCTGTACGATGGGAAGACCTGGTGGGGCCTTACAAGCGCTCCAAGTACCTGGCCGAGCAGGAGGCCTTGAGGGCGGCAAGGGAAGGGATCGATGTGGTCATAGTGAACCCAAGCACCCCCGTGGGGGCCAAGGACCGCAAGCCGACCCCCACAGGCAGGACCATAGTGGATTTCCTCAACAGGAGGATGCCTGCCTATGTGGACACTGGTCTCAATCTGGTCCATGTCCGGGATGTGGTGGAAGGACATCTGCTGGCCCTGGAAAGAGGCCGAAGCGGGCAGAAGTACATACTGGGCAACCAGAATCTGACCCTGAGGGAGATATTCCAGATCCTGGCCCAGGTCTCGGGTATGCAGGCCCCAAGCATACGCCTTCCCAGGTGGCCCATACTCATGCTGGCCCATGCAGAGGCAGCAATCTGCAAATGGGTAACGGGAAAAGAGCCCCGCATCCCCCTGGATGGCGTCAAGATGGCAGCCAAGAAGATGTTCTTCGATTCCACCAAGGCTATAAAAGAGCTGGGCATCCCACAAAGACCGGTCAGGCAGGCCTTGGCTGAGGCCGTTGCCTGGTTCAGGGAAATGGGCTACGTCAGAGAGGATGTTTGAGAACCATGACCTTCGAGCCTGATTCACAAGGCCAAACCACGGTTTCCAAGGGTCGCGCCACGGACAGAAAGCTGGGGGACGAGTGGGAGGACTGGGATGGCACCCCAGAGGGAGACATAGACGAGCCCAAGGGCCGCTTCATAGCCCTTGCCACGGGCATTTTTGTGATCTTTTTGGGGTTACTCCTTCTGGGGGCCTATCTGGTAAACCCAAGACTCGCACAGTGGCCCTCCCATGTAAGTGTTCCTCTGAGGTGGGGATTCTGGATGGCCCTGGGAGCCTCCAGCCTCATTTACCTGCTCTTTGTAATTGAGGCAGCCAGTGGAAAGGCCCGTATCCTTCCATATCGCTGGAGCGAGGCACTGCTGCTTTGGCTCTTGCCCAAGAGTGTTTGGCTGGGCAAGAGGTTGGGGCTTTCAAGGGATCGGGTTTTCAACTCATTCATAAAGGTCAATAACGTGCTTAGCAGGGCTCACACAGAGCCAGGCAGGCCCAGAAAACTGTTGGTGCTGCTGCCCAGGTGCCTGAGCCGCGAAACCAGGCAGGAGATCCGTGCCATCATGGATGGCCGCCCCCACGCCCTTGCAACTGCCGGAGGTGGTGAGGAGGCTAGAAAGGCCATAAGGAAGGAGAGGCCGGATTTCATCATTGCCCTGGCCTGCGAGAGGGATCTGGCAAGCGGAATAAAGGATGTGGCTCTTCACGTGCCTGTCATAGGCATCCCCAACAAGAGGCCGGAGGGTCCCTGCAAGAATACCTGCGTGGACATAGATGAGTTCAGGCAGGCCCTGGAGTTCTTCGAGAGCACATCGGGCCAGCTCCAAGAAAAAACCCGTACGGAGCAAAAATGAAGTTTCCCTTATCTCTTCATCTGGACATGACTCTTTACCTTGTGGGGAATGCCTTAAGGGGCATCCAGCGCTTTCCCATGGTGCTGATGTTGGAGCCCACCCACAGGTGCAATCTGCACTGCACTGGATGCGGTCGCATCAGGGAATACAGAGATACCCTGGGGCAGGAGCTTACCCTTCAGGAGTGCCTAGACTCTGTGGAACAATGCCCAGCACCGGTTGTGACCATAACCGGAGGGGAGCCCCTGCTCTACGGCCAGGTGGGAGCTCTGGTCAAGGAGGTCTTGAGGCGCAGACGCCACATATATCTGTGCACCAACGGTGTGTTGCTGGAGAAATCATTGGACCTTTTCAAACCATCTCCCCGCTTCACCTTCAACGTGCATCTGGATGGCCCGAGGGAGATCCACGATGCCATCATAGGCACACCTGGCACCTTCGACAAGGCCATGGAAGGGATAAGGGCTGCCAAGAGATTCGGATTCAGGGTTACCACCAACACCACCATTTACAGAGAGACCGAGCCACAGAGGCTAGAGTTGCTCTTCCACATCCTCACCAAGGAGGGGGTGGATGGATTTCTCATAGCCCCGGCTTACCATTACGATACAGTAAAAGACGGCATCTTCATGACTCGTGAGGAAATCGTGGGGAAGTTCAGACAGCTGGAGCCCCTGTTTAGAAAATACAGGATCATAAGCACCCCACCATATCTGGAGTTTCTAAGAGGCCGAAGAAAGATGCTCTGTACCCCTTGGGGTAACCCCACAAGAAACCCGGCGGGTTGGAAGTCCCCATGCTACCTCATAACCGACACCCACTATTCCAGCTTTCAAGACCTGATGGAAAGAACTCCTTGGGAGAGGTTCGTAAGAGGCGAGGATTCCAGATGCCGTCACTGCATGATGCATTGCGGATTTGAGCCCACTGTGGTGAGGGAGCTGGGACATAGCCTCCTGGATCTTTGGCGCATGATCCTGTGGAACGTTCGTTGACAGCCCATTGAGCCCAAATGGAACTGCTTCTCTCCACGGTTCTGCTGAGACCCTATGTTTTTATCTTTCTTGGCGTGTACCTCTTGGGATCTTGGCTTCAGTTGGGTCCCCGGGTAACCCTCACATTTCTACCCCTGGGCTATCTCACAGCTTTTCTATCTGAGTTTTCCTCCATCCACTGTGGATTCCCGTACGGTGGTTACTATTACATCCAGGCCACAAAGGGCAAGGAGATCTGGGTCCTGGGTGTGCCCTTCATGGATTCCATCTCATACGTTTTTCTGGCGGCCTGCAGTTACTCAACGGCCATATTTCTCATGGCACCCCTGGCCAGGCAAGAGGGTGGCTGGCGCCTTGGCCGCGAGCGTCAATGGAGGCAAAGCAGGTTTGTGTGGGTATTGGCCGGATTTCTCATGACCATTCTGGATGTGATCATAGATCCAGTGGCCCTCCAGGGGGAAAAGTGGTTCCTGGGGCAGATATACGGCTATGGGAGCCCCGGCCACTACTTCGGCATTCCCATGAGCAACTTTGCAGGTTGGCTCTTGGTGGGATTGATCATGGTGAAACTCATGCAGATCTTGGAGGCTAGGTGGGGAACCCAGGCCAGAGGGCCATGCATCATGGGATTTAAATGGGCAGCACTATGGGGGCCAGGCCTCTATCTCGGAATCCTCATGTTCAACATAGCCGTCACCTTCTCCATAGGGGATATAACACTCGGCCTAGCCAGTAGCTTCATAGCTGGCAGCCTGATCCTCATGGCAGCGGCCCTCACTTTCTACAAGTCCAAATATCCCATGCTAGACTGAGCTTATGGGTTTGCTATGATTTCATCAACACTTCATAAAGTACCTTTCCCATGGCCCTGGAAGCCACCCTGGCGCGCCTGAAAAGTCTCCAGAGCAGGATCCATTCCCAGGGCCTGGACATGAGCCAAAGAAGCATCCTAGAAGGCCTGATCCTGTATTGCTCGTCCACCAAGTTCCCAATCCTGTGCCCTACATCCAAGGCAAACTCATCACTTATGGCCCGAATTGAAAAAAAGGGAATTCCTCTTCCTGCCGCATCCCTGGCCAGTCCAAAGGTCTCCAGATCCAGCACAGCAGGAAAACTCTTCAGAGGTAAATCGCCTATCACCTCCAGTTTGGAGACAAATCTAGGGGCCGATATTATGGAGGCCTTCTTTAGACCAGATGTCTCCCAGGGCCAGTGAAGATCATCACCCAGAATCACCTGGCCAGGCCCTTTCCACATCAGGATTCCTTTCCCGACCACCACCTCTCCCACCTTCAGGTCAGGATCCAAAGCCCCACCGAATCCAAAAGAAACTATTCCATCTGCCTCGAAACTCTCCAGCAATACCCCCAGGGCAAATCTGGCCCTCCTCTCCCCCATTCCTCCTATGGCAAGCCTCAGGACCCTGCCTTGCCCCTCCAGACCGTACATGGAAACATCTCCGCTCCCAGATACCTTCTTCCAACCAGGCCAGTTCAGGACTGCCCAACACTCCTGCGGCAGGGCAGCCACCAGGGCCAACCGCTCCAAGACGTTTTCTTTCACGGGCTTCCCCAGGGCAGGCCTGGAAGCCAGGGCCTGACCAGCCCCTCCAGGGAGGCCTCCGGCCTCACCCAGCAGGTCCTAAAACCCAATTTTGCCGCAGGCATCAGATTCTCCTGAATGTCATCCAGGTAGAGGATCTCCTGCGGCCGGCAGCCAAGGCTTTCCAGAACCAGATCGTACAGTCGGGGATGGGGTTTCTTTATCCCCATCTCATAAGAGAGGAACCAGGAATCCAATTCTCTAAGCCAGGGAAACTGGATGAGGCAGTGTTGGAAGTGTAGCACGTTGGTGTTGGAAAGAAGGTGGAGAGCCACCCTGCCCTTCAGAATTCTGACCAGATCTCTTGCGCCAGGCCGCTCCCTGAAGATGGAGTTCCAGATAGTCGAAAACTCCTGGAAGGAGACACTCAGCCCCATGTGCTCGGAGATCTTCTGGAAAAACTCCATGGGAGAAAGCCTGCCCTCATCGAAGGGATCCTCGGCCGCAGGTTTGTCTTTGAAAAGATATCGGATCACCTCTTGAGGATCACTGAAAAGGGGATCTTTAGAGTATCGGGCAAGCCCCTGGCCTATGGGAAGATGAGAGAACTCAAGAAGCACGTTTCCCAGATCAAGAAGCACCACCTTTATATCCCACACCAAAGCCTCCAGGCATGAAGGGCCGGGCACTGATTACCAGGAAACCATGCCTGCCCCGGTTGATGACCCCAAAACCTTTACCACTGCTTCACAAATGCAACATCTTAGCCCAAGAGAGTCCAAGCTGGGAACCCCGGCCCCAAAACTCAACCCGCACACCAAGCCCCCTTTTGTTTTTGCCACAGCCCTTGCCCAGCTCCCCTCGGAGCATTTAACATTTGCTCATCGCACCCCTTCAAGAGGGCCCATGGAAAACACCAAGCCTCATTCCAGGATCATCATAGCCCGTGGCGCCTTGGCAGCAGAGGCCATCCTGCTGAGGGAGGTCCACAATTGGGTGCGCACCTCCACAGCCCAGCCCCAGCTTCTGGGAAGGACTCTTGGAATCCTGGTGCCATCCCGCAGCCTGAGAGAGCACATCTCGGCCCTTCTGGTCAGGCGAATAAGACCTGCTCTGGCCGGCTTGAGCGTGCGGACCCTCCATGGCTTCGCCGTGGAGATCCTGGAAAGAACTGGTGAAAAGAGCCCCGTGGCATCCTTCCTCGTGGAGCTTCTCATCAGGAGGCACGCCTGTTGGGAGCCCTTTCTCCGTGAGGAACTCCAGCATCTAAAGGATGGTATGGGCAGCGTTGTGGGCACTGTTTTGGATTTCCTGGAGGCAGGCCTGGAGGAGGCCCATGTGGAAGCGCTGGAGGAACTCCTTGGCTCCAGGGGTAAATCAAGGGAGATCCATAGGGCCATAGCTGTCTTGAGGGTGGCAGCCCGAAGCCTTGCTGACATGAATCGCTTCTCAGTGGGGATTCTCTCCAGCTGCCTGAGCAGGGCAAAAGAGGCCCTTGAACAAGGAGTTGCCTTTCCCAAAGAGCAGGGACCCATCATCGTGCACGGATTTGCTGAGACCACAGGACTGGCCACAGACTTCCTGGAAACCCTGATCAAGACATACCAATGCATTGTCATCCTGGACCATCCGCCCAGACCGGGCCACTGGAGCCAGAAGGATCCCTCCAGTGCTTTCACCCACAGGCTCATGAGCAGGCTGTTGCCCAAGGCCATTGTACGGGAAGATCCAGAACTAAGCCCAGAGCCCCAAAGCATAGAGATATTCCACGCTGCCGGGGCCCAGGCAGAATGCAGAGAAGTGGCCCTGCGCATCCAAGCACTCATAAGAAAAAGAGTCAGGCCCGAGGACATAGCAGTGGTGGCCAGGAGACTGGATCCTTACATCCTGGCCCTGAGAACCCAATTCAGGAGGCTGGGCATTCCTTTTTCGGGTATCTCGGCCCAGGGTCCCATGCACAGGGCCGGAAGATTTCTCCAGGGTCTGCTGGAGCTCCTAAGGCGAGACAAAGGGTGCCCCATGGAGCTTTGGCTGGAACTGCTGGATCAGGGCTTGATCCAGGCTTCACCTCCTGGGAAGCAAGAGCTCATCTTGGCCCTGAGGTGCCTGGGTGCGGCTAGAATCACACAAGTGGCAGCACTGAAGCTTGATATGCTATCTGAGAGGTGGCCCAAGGGCTACCCCCTTCCCATGAGATTGGGGCTCACAGAAGAGGAATTAGATGGGCAGATAGTGGCACCCAGGCCAAGGGTACCTCTGGAAGCACTAAATGGCATCCAGAAACTTGCCCATTCCATCCAGAATGCCATCTCATCCTGGCAGAATGTCCAGATGGAGATCTCGGCCCATCTGAGTAGGCTCGAGGAGCTTGTCTCAAAGGAGCTGGGCTGGGCACAGAGTCACCCAGCCATGTTGACCCTTGGAGCAATCTTTCAAGAGTTGGAACACGAGATCCCCCCTGGTGTACCCTTAAGTTATGAAGAATTTCTCCTCATTCTGGATGGGCTTTTCAAGCAACATGGAAGGCTCCCCCTGGGAGGAAATGGAGCAGGGGTGCAGGTCCTTGAGGTCATGGAAGCCAGGGCACGCACCTTTCAGCACCTATTTCTCATGGGCATGAACAGGGATTTTTTCCCCAGGCCCATAAGGGAAGATCCCCTGCTTCCAGATTCTGTCAGACAGCTCATCTTGCCACTTCTCCCAGACATTCCCATCAAGAGCACAGGCTTTCAAGAGGAGAGATATCTATTCTGTCAGCTTCTGTCCTCGGCGCCTCATCTGGTCATCTCCTGGCAATCTACAGACGAGGATGGCAAGCCCATGGCAGCCTCTCCCTTGGTGGATGGACTGATCTTGAGCACAGAGGTCCAGCCAGCTCGAGCCAGCACGGCCTCAAAGCCCCCCGCCCCTTGTTTGAGGCCAGCCATGGAGCATGCCATGGAATTGGGCCTGGAGGGCCGCAGGGTAGCTTTGGGGGCCGCCCTGAGGGTTTGTATGGAGGATCTTGGTAAGCGCTACGCAATAGCCTGGCAGGCCCCGGAGGTTGCTCAGGTGCGGCTGGCCATATTGAAAGAGATGGACCCGGACCTTAGAACCCAGGAAGGCAGGATGGTGGCCTCTTCTGCGGGACCTTACATGGGGTTCATAGGCCCCATCGATTTGGCTGAGGATCCCAGAAAGCCCGACCCATATGTGACCACCTTGGAGACCATGGCCTCCTGCCCCTGGCAGAGCTTCTTGAAACATATTCTGAGGCTGGAGGTGCCCCAGGACCCTCTGGAGGCCCTTCCCCAGATAACCCTTCTGGAAATTGGAAGCCTGGTCCATTCAGTGCTGGAGAAAATAGCCTCCAGGCACCTGGGCGAGGCTGCCCCCAGGACTCTGGAGCAGGCCTGTATGGCCAGGCCCATTGCCATAGCCTGGCCAGAGGAAGCTGAGTTGAAAAGAATAGTGCGGCAAGAGGCCCAGAGACTATTGTGGGAGCAGGGGATGGACCTTTTGTGGCTGCACCAGGTTTTGTGCACCAGGGCCATGCCTTACATCCTTGTGGCCAAGGAGGTGGACTGGTCCCCAGATGGATCTCTTCCGCAGGTCCTGGGAGTGGAGCTGGAGGGAAAGTTGAAAGTGAAGGCTGCAGGCATGGAGGTGGCAGTGCGTTTCAGGGCTGACAGAGTTGATCTTGAAAGTGATGGGCTCCTCTTAACGGATTACAAGGTAGGAAGGAGCATCTCCAGGGAGGTGGTGAAGGAAAAGACCAAGGCCGACCATTTCCTAAGAGCAGTGGCCAGAGGTGAGCGACTCCAGGCAGTGACTTATGCCATGGCAGCCACGGGAAAAGGATCTGTTGTGGGCAGATACCTTTTCCTAAAACCCGATCTGGAGCCAGGCCAAAGGGTCTTCAGGGTTCAAGGCCACCAGGTGGAGTTCCAAGAGGCCCTGCAGGGGGTTCTGGACTCTCTCATGAGGGGCTGGATGGATGGGGTGTTCTTCCCCAGGCTGGTGGATCCTGAAGGAAAGGAGGAGCCTGACAGGTGCAGGTATTGTGAGGTCTCTTCGGCCTGTCTAAGGGGTGACAGCGGGGCTAGGGCCAGGCTACTCAAAATGGCCCAGGCCATCTCCTCAGTGGCTCCTGATTCGGGAAGCTGGGAGAGTTCTTTTCTTAGACTGTGGCAGCTTCCAGCAGCCGGCAAGAAGAAAAAGCAGGAGGAGGAAGCAGTTGACTCATAGGCTGAGCAAAGAGGAGCTTGCCAGGCAAGACTCACAAGCCAGGGCCTGGGCCCAAAGGGAGTTTGAAATTCCCCTGGCGCTCGAGGCTGGGGCCGGAACAGGAAAGACTGCGGTTCTTACTGCCCGCATCCTCTCTTGGTGCATGAACCAGGGCTGGATGAGGGCTCAAAGGCAGCTGGAGACTTCTTGCCAGACTCTGGGCAGCAGCAAGCCCCCTGATTCAGAACTTGTCGCAGCTAGAGTCCTGGACAGAATAAAGGCCATAACCTTCACTGAGGCTGCCAGCGCGGAGATGGCCTCCAGGTTAGCCAGGGCCCTCTCAGAGTTGGAACAGGGCAGGGTACCCCTTGCCCTGGATCCTGAGGTCCTGCCACAAGACCGGGAGATCTGGAGGAAAAGAGGCAGAGCGCTCCTGGAAAGCCTGGATCACATCTCGGTACAGACCATACACGCCTTTTGCCTCTCCATCCTATCCAGGTTCCCCCTGGAGGCCGGACTTCACCCTCAACTGGTAGTGGATGCCGAGGGACTGCTTCTGGAGGATCTGGCAAGAGAGCTTCTGGAGGGACTCCTGCTCCCAGGCCAGGATAATGGATTGGATGCAGATCTGCTTATCCTCCTCCAGGAAGGGGTGGGTCCAGAGAAGATCCTGGAGGCCCTCTTGGATCTGGTGCAGGATGGAGTACCCCTGGAGGCCCTGAGGCAGGACGCCTTCAGCCAGATCAGGTTAACTCATATACGAAGCTCCATGGAACAGGCCTTAACAGATCTGGGACAGGCCCAAATAGTGCTCGGGGGCATGGAAAACCGCTCACCACGCACCAAGGCTCTTCTGGAGGCCCTCCAGAGTACCTGTGGGCTCTTTGGCCAATTGCACCTAGACAGCATAGAAGCCCTTGAAGAGCTATGCCAACGAATCCAGGAGATCTGGCCCCAACAGGCCTTGGAAGTGCTGGGGCAGTGGGCCTTGGGAAAATTCAACAAGACAGAGGCCAGGGCCATAGAGCAGATGGGAGAAGCAACATCCAGTGCAGCCAAGATGCTCCACGGTTTGATAAACCACCTAAAGAAGCTCAGGCCCCTCTTGTTCCAGAAAGCTCAGGCCGTTTTGGCCCTCCTGCTGGAGCGCATGTACAAGGAGATGCGCTCGCGGGGGATATTGAGTTTCGGAGGAATTCTGAGATGGACTAGGGATCTCCTCACCCAACATCCTGAGGTGCTTTCCCAGGTTCGTGAGTCCATGGATCAGCTCCTTGTGGATGAGTTCCAGGACACGGACATCCTTCAGTGCGAGATAGTTCGCATGATAGCCCTTGAGGGAGCACCCCAGACAAGGCCCGGGCTTTTCATAGTGGGAGATCCCAAGCAATCCATATACGGCTGGAGAGACGCTGACCTTAGGGCCTATGACTCCTTCCTGCAAGAGCTCCAAGACCGAGGTGGGAAGGTTTTCTTCCTGAGCAAGAACTTCCGCTCGGTTCCGGCCATCCTGGAGGAAGTCCAAAGGGTCATGGATCCTGTGATGGTCCGCAAGCAAGGAGTTCAACCCCAGTTCCAACCTCTGCTGCCGGCCCAGCACAGGCTCGATTCTCAAGACTTGTCCAAAGGAGCGTGGGACCCTGTGGAATACTGGGTCTCCATTGAGGCAGGTGAGACAAAGAGCATCACCAAGGCCCAGGCCACAGAATTGGAGGCCAGGGCTCTGGCCCATGACATCCTGCGGCTGCACGCCGAGGCCAGGGTTAACTGGAGGGACATAGGCATCCTATTGAGGAGCACCGGGGATCAGGAGGTTTATCTCCGGGCTCTCAAGGAGGCTGGGATACCCTATTGGGTATCCAGCGATAAAAGCTACTTCAGGAGAAGGGAGGTTCTGGATGCCATCTCTTTGCTGGGCTGTGTTTTGGACTCCACAGACCAGCTCTCCTTGGTAAGCTTCCTGAGATCGGCCAGCGTGGGAGTTCCAGATGTGGCATGGATTCAACTTTGGAGCCAGGGATTTCCGAAGGCCATGGCCCGGATATCCGGAATGGATCCCCAGGAGATCTCCCGTATCCGGGAGATGGTGGAGGAGGTGAGCAAGAGTATTGCTCCTTCCTCCATACCAGGCCTGCAAAGGATCGGCGGCTGGCACTTTAGCCTCATGGCTGCGGTGGAGGCCATTGCCAGGCTTAGGGAATTTTTT
>VSSL01000017.1_pt1 | contig 30440 bp, 29 predicted proteins | sample 4557531 | NCBI WGS metagenome assembly VSSL01 (sample SAMN10986726, study PRJNA523729) | hot springs metagenome | isolation source: hot springs | place: India:Timba, Gujarat | collected 2018-05-31 | reverse complement strand
AAAATCTCGTATTGCAACGAGCAGGGAAAGTGCTCAGGCAGGAACTTGCGGTAGCCGCGAGTATCTAGTCCTTGAATCACTCTGCTGACCCGGGAGGAAGTCATGAGAGCTGCACTAGGAATCTGTCCTGTGTTCGTATTGCTTTGTGCAACCACCGCGCATTCGCAGCTGACGCTTGCTACCGGCGGTAAAGCGCGGTTGCCTATCCTGATACAGTACGGCGCTACGCAGACCGAGCGCTATGCCGCCGAAGAACTGGCAAGTCATTTGCAACAGATGACCGGAGCACGCTTCGAGTTGCGCGAAGTGCATCCGGGCGAAGTGCCCCAAAACGGCATCATCGTCGGACCGGGATACCTCGCAGAAGCGGTCTTTCCTGAGGTGAAACTGGGTGAATTCGGGGGCGAACAGCTCACCATCCGCACCAAAGGCAACTACCTGCTGCTGGCAGGCGGGCGACCGCGAGGAACCCTGTATGCCGTTTACCGCTTCCTCAGCACGCAGTGCGGCGTACGCTGGTGGGCGCCATGGGCGACCTATATTCCCAAGAAGAGTACTCTGCGCCTGCCCGCCCTCACCATCGACGAAAAGCCTGCTTTTGAATACCGCGAGCCGTTCTGGTATCCCGCCTTCGACGGCGACTGGGCGGCGCGCAACTACTACAACGGGCACGCCGCGCGCCTGACCGAGAAGCACGGGGGCAAGATTATCTACAAAGGGTTTGTGCACACCTTCTACCCACTGGTTCCGCCGGATCAGTATTTCGAGAAGCACCCGGATTGGTATAGCCTCATCGGGGGCAAGCGCACTTATCAGAATGCCCAGCTTTGCTGCACCAATCCCGAACTACGCGAGTTTCTGGTGGAGCGGGTGCGCCAGTGGCTCAAAGAGTCTCCCGAAGCAAGCATCATCTCCATCTCTCAGAACGATTGGGGAGGCGCATGTGAGTGCGAGAATTGCAAGGCGATAGACGAGCGGGAGGGCACCCATGCCGGTTCAGTGCTGGACATGGTGAATTACATTGCAGAGCAATTGGAGAAGGAGTTCCCGCATGTAGCGTTCGACACGCTGGCATATCAGTACACCCGCAAGCCCACAAAGACGCTGAAGCCGCGTCACAACGTGATCGTGCGGCTGTGCTCCATCGAGTGCAACTTCGCCCAGCCGCTGGAGCACCCCAGCAATCAGGCTTTCGCGGACGATATTCGCGGCTGGTCGAAAATGAGCAACCGGCTATACGTATGGGACTACACCACTAACTTCGCGCACTATGTTCAGCCCCACCCGAACTACTTCTCGCTGGGACCGAACGTGCGCTTCTTCCACCAGCACGGCGTGCGAGGGCTCTTTGAACAGGGAGCGTATCAGTCACACGGCTCGGAATTCTCGGAGCTGCGGGCATGGGTTCTGGCACAACTGCTGTGGAACCCCTATCAGGACGACCGCAAGCTGATTGACGAGTTTCTGAAAGGATACTACGGCAAGGCGGCTCCATACATTAAGAGGTACATGGAGCTGATGCACAACGCAGCGAAAGACTTCTACATGACCTGTTTCACAGGCACGAACGCGCCTTTCCTGAACTTTGAAACGCTCAGCGAGGCGGAGAAGCTGTGGCAGCAGGCTGAGCGAGCGGTGCAGGACAATCCCGACCTGTTGTGGCGGGTGAAGCAGGGGCATCTGCCCGTGCGCTACGCCTTTCTCACCAACTGGGTGCGTCTGCGTCGTGAATGCCTGCTGAAAGGCAAACAGTGGCCGCTGCCCCTTTCGCGCAAGGCAGTCGCGGACGAGTGGCTCGCCGTCGCTACCGGTCCCGGACCAAAGGGCTGGTCGCCGATGACTCACGTGAACGAAGGGGGCTTGACCCCGCAGAAGTTTGTGGAGCGGTTTGCGGTAGACGAGCCCGATCCCGTGATTCCCGAAAGTATGCGCAAGAGCGGTGTTGCTCCACCGCCCGCCGATATTCCGGGCGCAGACCCGCGCACTTGCGTGGACGCTCAGGAATCGGTGGCTCGCATCACCAACGAAGGCAACTGGGGCTTCTATTCCGGCGACCCGCTAGCATCGGACGGGTTGGCGGTGAAGATGCCCGGTAATCACCACGAATGGGCGTACCACGTGCCGGTCTCCGCTCTACCGGAGCGAGCCCAGAAGGGACGCTGGAAGGTATACGTGGTGTTGCGTGTGGAAAAGAAAGCGAACGTAGACCCGCAGAAAGACGCCTTTTGGGCGGGCGTGTGGGACACCAAGGGATGGAAATCTGCGGGCGAGATACGCGGCAAAATCGCCGACACAGACGAGAAAAGCTACCGTTCGTATCTTATCGGCACGGTGGACATACACCCGAACATGTACATCTGGGTGGCTCCACCTGCGTCGGGCATCGACGGTCCTGTGCACGTCTCCGCCGACCAGGCGAACGTGCAGGCGGTGTGGGTAGATAGAGTGTACCTGGTGCCCGCGGACTAGGAGAGGGCGGATATATCTCGGGCTGGAGGGTCACGCTCTGTCGTGACCCCCACCCCGCCTCCCCGCAAACGGGGAGGAGTCTGGACGCGACGGAGCGCGTCCCTCCAGCTTTTTGGAGGGGGCTTACATGCCATAAGACTGAGTTTGACTCACTAATACCATCGTTCAGGAGGCGTTCACCTTGAACTTGAGAGGATGGATATACACCATGCTGATGTCAGTAACGCTGATGACCACATCTTTTGCGCAACCGCCTGTCTACCTCTACGTCTCCCCGAACGGAAACGACAACTGGTCGGGCAGGCTGCCTCGCCCAAACGTATCGCGTACGGACGGACCTCTTGCCAGTCTGAAGGGAGCGCGCGATGCGGTCCGCCGCTTGAAAGCCAGCAGGCAGCTGCGCGTACCTGTTCATGTACAGTTCGCCAGCGGCAGTTACCTCATAACAGAGCCTGTGGTTTTCACGCCGGAGGACAGCGGAACCGGCGAGGCACCGATTATCTATGAAGCTGCACCCAGCGCGAAACCCGTGCTCGAAGGGGGCAAACGCATTCGCGGGTTCCGCGAATGGAGGAATGGCGTCTGGGTAACGGAGATTCCCGAAGTGCGCGAGGGCAAATGGTACTTCGAGCAGCTGTGGGTGAACGGCAGGCGCGCCATCCGCGCTCGCTCTCCCAATCGCTTTTACCACTATATGCTGGGGAGGATCGACGAGGGGGTAGACCCCCTGACCGGTCAGAAAGCGAACCTGTCCAACCGCGCCTTTATCGCCCGCCGGGAAGATATCGCTCCTCTGGCATCGCTTTCTGCAGAACAGCTGCGTGACGTAACGGTGGTGGTTTACCACTCCTGGGAGATTTCACGCCACCGTATCGCGTCGGTGGATACGGAAACGGGAACGGTCATCACCACGGGTGGACACACTTGGCAGTTCCTCACCTGGGGACCGAACCAGCGCTATCATCTGGAGGGATTCCTGCAGGCTTTAGACGAACCCGGCGAATGGTTCCTGAGTCGCGACGGCACGCTGTACTACAAACCGTTGCCCGGTGAAGATATGCGCCGCGCGCAGGTGTTCGCGCCGGTGACCGATGCCTTCATCCACATTGAGGGCAAGCCTGAGGAAGGCAAATGGGTAGAACACATCGCCTTCAAGGGGCTGACCTTCCGCCATGCGCAGTACGTGCTGCCCCCGCAAGGGCACGGAGACTGGCAGGCGGCGTTCAGCGTTCCAGCAGTGGTGATGGCAGATGGAGCGAAGCACATTACCCTTTACGGCTGTGAGGTCGCACACATCGGCACGTACGCCGTGTGGTTCCGCCGCACCTGCACCGACTGCCGGATAGAACAATGTTACCTGCATGACCTGGGAGCAGGCGGTGTGCGCATCGGAGAAGGTAGAATCCCTCCCGCCGGTGAGGAAACGGAGCGCATCACCGTACATAACTGCATCATTCAGGAAGGTGGGCGCATTCATTATGGCGCGGTTGGCATCTGGATTGGTCAGAGCGGCAACAATGAGATAACGCACAACGACATCGGTGATTTCTTCTATACAGGGATTTCCGTTGGCTGGACGTGGGGTTACGGCGAGAGTCGTGCCCAGCGCAACCGCATCGAGTTCAACCATATCCACCATCTCGGCTGGGGCGTACTGAGCGACATGGGCGGCGTGTACACGCTGGGCATCTCCGACGGAACCTCCGTCAGCAATAACGTGATTCACGATGTATACTCTTACGACCGCTACGGACGCGGGGGCTGGGGTCTGTACAACGATGAAGGTAGTACCCATATCGTCATGGAGAACAACCTCGTTTACAACGTAAAAACAGGCACCTACCATCAGCACTACGGACGGGAAAACGTTGTTCGCAATAACATTCTCGCTTTCAGCATGGATGGACAGCTGCAGCGGTCGCGCGTTGAAGAGCATCTTTCCTTTACTTTCGAGCGCAATATCGTGTACTGGAAAGACAGTTACCTGTTGTACGGCTCGTGGAAGGATGCCAACGTGGTACTGCGCCACAACCTGTACTGGAGGTCGGATGGACGTCCCATTCTCTTCGGCGACCTCACATGGGAGGAGTGGCGTCAGCTGGGCAAGGACGAGGGCTCGCTGATCGCCGACCCCTTATTTGTTTCCCCCGAACGATACGACTTCCGCTTGCGTCCTGGCTCTCCGGCTATGCGGATAGGTTTCCAGCCGTTCGATTACACGAAGGCTGGCGTATACGGGGACGCGAAGTGGGCGGCTTTAGCGCGTGCACGCAAGTATCCGCCAGTGCAGTTTGCGCCCGAACCGCCGCCTCTTGAGCTGAAGGACGGCTTTGAGAAAACACCCGTGGGTTCACCCCCGATGCTGGCGCAGGTGAACATCGAAGGCAAAGGCGATAGTATCGCTGTAACCGACGAGGTCTCCTTCACAGGAACACGGTGTCTGAAGGTAGTGGACGCGGCAGGGTTACAACACGCTTTTAACCCGCATCTGGTATACCTGCCCAACCATGCCAGCGGAGTGAGCCGTGCTCGCTTTGCCCTGCGGTTGGAGCCAGGTGCGGTGATGTATCACGAGTGGCGCGACTGGCGTCAATCTCCCTACCGCGTGGGACCCAGCTTTCAGATAGCAGGCGGTGTCTTGCAGGTTCGCGGACAGAAGCCGGTACCCGTTCCTGTCAGCCAGTGGATACTCATCGAGGTCTGGGCGCAGCTGGGCAAAAAGGATGGCGCAACATGGGGCATGAAATGCACTCTCCCGGACGGTAAGGAACACCGCTGGGATGGGTTAGCTTCGGACAAGGGCTTCGAGGTGCTCACCTGGGTTGGTTTCGTCAGCAACGCCACCGAACACACGGTGTTCTATCTGGACGACATCGAGCTGATGAACTCCCGCTATTAAACCACCTTTGCCGGGAATCCTGCCTCGTCCAGCCGTTGCAGGATAGCCTCTACGGTGACCTTACCCTCCTCGAAATGCACCTCCACCGTCTTGGTGGGAACGTCTACCGTCACCTGTTGAACGCCGTTCAGCTTGCTCAGGGCATTCGTGATGGCGTTTGCACAGCTCTTGCACGAAATATCTGGCGCGTTCAAGCGTAGTTGCATCATCTTCCTCCAAAAGCGGTACACGATATAACCAAAAAGCTGCTCAGCCCATTGATTATACCCGATACGTTCATCCGATAAATCACCGAGCCGTTGTTTTTTGCTTCCACCGAATGCTACAATACTATAGAAGGTTCTCGGAGCGTCGCGACGGCTTCACGCCCGTGTCGCCCCGAGCAGGGGTAAAGGAATTCGTTTTCCGGTTCTGGACAGGCAATGATGTGGCAAATAGAATATCCCCGACGTAAAACCCGCCCGGTGCGTGTGGGTGCGATAACAATCGGTGGCGGTCACCCGGTCGTCGTGCAATCCATGATCACGGCGGAGACGCGCGATGTGCAGCGTGCCGCCGAACAGGTGATGCAGCTGTGGGACGCTGGCGCGGAGATAGTGCGTATCACCGTCCCCAACCTGCGCGATGCACAATCCGTGGGCGAAATCCGCAACATCCTGCTCCAAAAAGGCTATCGCGTACCCCTTGTGGCAGATGTGCATCATCAGGGCACAGATATAGCCGTAGAGGTCGCTCAGTTCGTGGACAAAGTGCGTATCAACCCTGGTCTATTCGTGTACCGCAAACCACGCGGTCGCTCCGATGACTACACGCCCGAAGAGCACGAGCAGGAACGACAGGCGATCGAGGAAGCACTGGTTCCCGTCATCGAGGCGTGCAAAAAGCACGGTATCGCCCTGCGCATTGGGGTCAACCACGGTAGCCTCGCGGAGCGAATGCTTGTTACGTACGGCGACACGCCAGAGGGCATGGTGCAGTCGGCTATGGAGTACGTCGAGATTTGCGAGAAGTACGATTTCCGCGATATCGTGATATCGATGAAGGCGAGCCGTGTACCCATCATGCTGGCGGCGAACCGCCTGCTGGCGAAGCGGCTGGACGAAACCGGACGCGATTACCCTATCCACCTGGGCGTGACGGAGGCTGGCGACGGCACCTACGCGCGAATCAAAAGCACCGCTGGCATCGCTACCCTGTTGGCGGAAGGCATCGGAGATACCATCCGCGTCTCACTTTCCGAAGATCCGGTAAACGAGATCCCCGTTTGCTACGACATCCTGCAAGCGCTGGGCTTGCGCAAAACGCAGGTGGAGTATATCGCCTGTCCCTCCTGCGGGAGAACCAAGTTTGATTTGCCTACTGTCCTGAATGCTGTTCGTAGTGCCACTAAACATCTAAAAGGATTAGATATTGCCGTGATGGGCTGTATCGTAAACGGGCCCGGTGAAATGGCGGACGCGGACTACGGTTATGTGGGCAGGGCGGCAGGCAAAATCGCGCTGTATCGCGGGCGAGAACTGGTAAAAGATAACATCCCGCAAGAGCGCGGTGTAGAGGAGTTGATTAACCTGCTCAAGCAGGACGGCAAGTGGGTAGACCCCTGAGGAGTAACGTTCTCAAGAGGGCTGTTCGGTCAGTAAATCCAGAAATTGCTGTACGCTCAGTACCCTGATGCCGCCAGTGCTCAGCCGCTCTATCAGTGTGGGGTCGCGCTTCAGGTCGTCGTCACGGGTGACGATGTAATTTGCGTCGCCCCAGACAGCGGTTTCCAGAAGGAAGTTGTCGCGGGGGTCACGGCAGATATGAAGCACGCCCGTAGCCTCAGTCCAGATTGCTTGCTCACGGATCAGACCAAGATATGCTGTCACGGTATCTTCGTCAAGCCGGTACTTATGCCAGATACGTGGACGATGAAGCACTGCTTCGATTTCGCGCAGCAAAGGCTCGCTGGCAACGACTTCAAAAAGCCCATCGCGAAACGCTCTTAAAAGGCGTGCAGGAGAACCATGCGGGTTGAGCAACGCCGATACCCAAACGTTGGTATCAATGACCACCCGCATCCCTACGATGTTCCTCGTACGCAGCAGTGATATCTGCTTCGATTTCCTCCGGGTCGTACCCCGCTGTGCGCTGGTGCACAAACGCCAAAACCCCGTCCATCTGCCGTTTCCAGTCCTCTGAAGGCGGGGTGGAATGAAGCACTAAACGCGAAATGGCACGACGCGCGACCTCCTCTACAGAGCAGTTCAAGCGCTTCGCCATTTCCTGTATCTGCTGCCACTCGGCTTCCTCTATCCTGATAAGCAGTTCATGCATTGGTCATTCCCTCCCCAAGAGGGGTTCCAGTAGAAAAGTATACCCTACGCCCGAGGCTTCACTCCACCATCACTCGCTGCACCCGTGCCGATATCAGAGTAGTGACCTCGTGCGGGGTGGTGTTCAGCCAGCGGGCAATTTCGTTGACGGTAATCTCTTCCTCTCCCTGCTTGCCGATGAGAGTGACCACATCGCCGATTTCCGCACCGGTGTCGGTAGCGTCTATCATCATCTGGTCCATGCATACTCGCCCAATGACGGGTACACGTTTTGCTCTCAGCAAAACCTGAGCGCGGTTACTCAACGCACGCACGTAGCCGTCTCCGTAGCCCACAGGCACGGTCGCCACAAGTGTTTCTCTTCGCGCAACGAAAGTCGCCCCATAGCCCACCGCAGTTCCTGCGGGGATCCGGCGCAACGCAGCTACCCTCGTATGTAGCGAAAGGGCGGGTTGCAAACCTAATTCCGCATGGCTGCGCCCTGAAGGAGCGACACCATACACCAGCACGCCGCATCGCACCATCTCGGCTGCCGCTTCCGGCACCGCCAGCAAACCCGCACTGGCAGCTGCGTGGCGCATCAACGACCTGCCCAAACGGCGCGACACCTCGTCGGCGGTGCGTGCAAACAGATTCCACTGGGAACGAGTAAGCTCTGCGTTGGAGTCGGCGCAGGGGAAATGAGTGGCAATACCGGTCAGTCGCACATTCGGGATACTCTCTATCGCCTCCGCAATTTGGGGGGCACGTTCTGGCGAGGCTCCGAAACGGCTCATACCAACATCCAGTTTCAGATGCACTTCCACACTTTGCTTGCGCTTAGCCGCTTCCTCCGACAGGCAACGCACAAAATCCACATCCTGCACCAGACAGATTGCCCGCGTCGCGAGAATGGCTTCTGCTTCCTCGGGTAGCACCGGGCTGAGCAGGTAGACAGGCACGGTAACGCCCGCGTTGCGTAGTTCTTCTGCCTCTGCTGTCGCTGCCACACCAAAGGCATCCACACCAATCTCGTGCAGTACCGGAGCAATCAGCGCAGCGCCGTGCCCGTAAGCATTCGCCTTGACGACCGCCATGATGCGCGTGCCTGCAGGAAGGTGCTCACGAAGCCATCGTACGTTGTGCGCCAGCGCGGAGCGACGAATAACAACAGTGGTTCGTGGGGAAAGCATGGGCAATCTCTTACAACACGTTTTCGTTCTATTTCGGCACGGCAACCGACGAATCCTGCCCGACACACAACAGCATTTTGCTCTTTACCAGGTCGGTGACTGCCTGCATAGCGGGCGGGAAGACCTGTCGGATGTCGATGCTTTCCGAACCGGCGATAGCCTCGCGCAGACGAGCCATGAAAGTGTCCTTGATTTCGGTAGCGAAGTTCACCTTCACTATGCCGTTTCGCACCGCCTCGCGCCACTGGACGTCCGGTATCCCTGATGCGCCGTGCAGTACCAGAAACGCTTCCACACGCTCCCGAATAGCCTCCAACCGCTGAATGTCTAACCGGGGCTGGTGTTTGTAAAAGCCATGTGCGTTGCCGATGGCAACTGCCAGCAGGTCTACACCTGTTTCCCGCACGAAGCGCTCTGCCTGTTCGGGCGAGGTCATATCGAACTCCTGAGCTTCGCGCTCGCCCAGCTTGGGAACGTATCCCAGTTCGGCTTCCACTAAAACCCCTTGCGGACGCGCCAGCGTGACTACCTCGCGGGTAAGACGCACATTCGTATCAAAATCCTTCTCGCTGGCATCTATCATCACCGAGTCATAGCCCGCCTCTATCACTGGCGCACCAGGTCTATATCGCGCGCATGGTCCAGGTGAAGCCACGCCGAAACGCCCCATTCGCAGGTAGCGGCACGAGCCATTGCTGCGGCGGTCTGCACCCCCAGGTACGCCACCGTTGCGGGAGATGTCTGCAGAATAAGCGCAGAGCCGGTCTCCCGAGCCGCACGCAACACCGCTAACAACGTTTCAGCGTTGTAGAAGTTGGTCGCCAGAATAGCTGCTCCACGCTGTCGGTGTGATTCCAGCGCCTCTTTCAGGTGCATCCCTCTGTTCCTCCTACATCGTCGACAAGAACGCTTCGACCTCCGCCAGCGTGGGCAATCCCTCCATCGGTCCCTGTCTGGTAACCGCCAGCGCCCCGATGGCACTGGCGAATCGCGCGGCTTCCGTTACCGACATTCCGCGCAGCATTGCCACCACGAAGCCGCCAGCGAAGGCGTCGCCCGCCCCGGTGGGGTCTACCTCGCTCACAGGAAAGGCAGGGATTGCCATTTGCTCGTGGTCAGTGAACACCACGCATCCCCGCGCGCCGCGCTTCAGTACCACTATCGGTATGCCCCTCTCAACCAGATGACGGCATGCCTTTTCCTCGTCGGCGTCACCGGTGAGCATCATTGCCTCACCGCCGCTGGGTAAAAGCACGTCGCAAGCCTGCAGCACCGGTTCACACATCTCACGAACGGCTTCCACCCCCTGCAGCTCCGGGCGGATATTCGGGTCGAAGCTAACGATTGCCCCGCACTGTTTGGCGAGGTGCACCGCGCGGTAGCAAGCCTCTCTGGCACTGTCGCTGATGCTCAGCGCCGAGCCGGTGATGTGCAACGCCCTTGTGCCGTGCAGGTGGTCTTCCCGCACGTCCTCTGGATTCAACAGAGCCGCGGCGGACTGGGGCAGGTGAAACAGAAACTGCCGTGAACCGTCCGAACGGTAGGAGACGAAGGCGATACCGGTGGTTCGGTGCGTGACCGTGCGTATATGACGGACATCCACACCATCCCCTTTTAGCCGGCGCAGGACACACCTGCCGAATGGGTCATCGCCAATCACGCCGATGAAGCCACACGATACCCCCAGTCTCGCTACCGCATCGATAAAAATCGCAGGAGCACCACTGGGAAACGGCCCCACAAACTGCCCCGGCTCGTCCAGAGGCTGGTCTACAGCAGGGCGCATCACCTCCACTAAGAGTTCCCCCAAAGAAAGCACCTGTGGCATGAGCGGTCACCTCAGTGGAAGCTGGTGTCGCCATACAGCCTCTGGATATAGGCAATTTGCCCCAGATGATAGGTCAGGTTCCAGTAGTGCACCATTGCTGCCTGTAGCAGGGTGGAGGTCATCCGCCATGGCAGCACGACGCTCTGCTGCAGTTCGTCAGGCGACACCTCGCGCAATGCCTGTAGCATCTCCGCCGTACCCGTCCGACAAGCCCGCTCACATGCCTCTACTGTACTCAAGTCGCCAGCCTTCTTTTGAGCTTCTTCCCAAACGGACTCATCTGGTTGTTGAGGACGTTTGCGCAGCACTTCCGCGAGCATAAACGGCAGGATAGCGTTTTCGCGCAAAATCTCCATGACCGTCGTTGCTTCGGGCGCAGGACGCCATTCACGCTTGTCCTCCGGCACTGCTTGAGCGTAGCGGAACAGCATTTCCACTGCTCCGTTCGTCATGTTCTGTACAAGGTCATAGATGTCCATCCTTACATCGCCTCCCCGGATACGCTTTCCCCTGACATCCGCACAGAAACCGTTCAATGACGCCAGACAGTTACTGCATCAGTGCACCGCAATGTCATGATTCCCTACCTTTCCGAAGCATCCTTCCCCACCGGACGCGCGTTCGAGCAGGATTCCGCAAAAGCGCTAGGGAAGGAAGGTTCAGAACGGTTGAGGAGGCAAAGCGATGCAGAACGGACTGAAAAAAGCGCTGGTGCTTTCCATGCTGCCCGGTAATCTGAGCTATGTCGAGCGGTTTAACCTGGCCAAAGAGGTAGGCTTTGACGGTATTGAGGCTCCGCCCATCACCGACCCCGAAGAGATAAAGAAAATCCGCGCAGCGTCGGAAATAAGCGGTATACCCGTCCACTCCATCATCTACGGTGGATGGCACGCTCCTCTTTCCAGCGCGGACCCGCGCACGGTGGAAAAGGGCATTCAGGATGTGCAGGCGGCTTTACAGTGCGCCAAAGAGCTGGGAGCGGACACCGTATTGCTGGTGCCTGCCATCGTCAACGAGAGCACGCGCTACGCGGATGCGTACACCCGCTCTCAGCAGAACATCCGCAAGCTCATTCCTCTCGCGGAGAAGTTGAAAGTGGTTATCGCGGTGGAAAACGTCTGGAATAACTTCCTGCTCAGCCCGCTGGAGTTTGCTCGCTACGTGGACGAGCTCCGCAGTCCTTTTGTGAAAGCGTACTTTGACGTGGGCAACGTGCTGGCGTTCGGCTGGTCGGAGGATTGGATACGCACGCTGGGCAAGCGCATCCATCGTATTCACCTGAAGGACTTCAAGCGGTCCACACGCCAGTTCGTGAATTTGCTGGAGGGCGACGTGAACTGGCGAGAGGTACGCAAAGCGCTGGATGAGGTAGGCTATCGGGGGTTCCTCACCGCCGAACTGGGCGGCGGTGACGCAAACTACCTGCGCGACGTTGCACAGCGCATCGACCGCATCATTGCAGGCGTATAGCAAAGGGGCGAGGTTGTCTACCTCGCCCCTCCACAGGGAGCGTCCACGCGGTGGCTTTAGCCACGCCTGCGCAGGAATGTCGGAATGTCGTAGTCTGTCTCGTTCACCGGCGCTTGCTGGGGTTGGCGTTCCGGCGCACCCGAAGGCGCGGCAGAGGTACGCTCCGCAGGGCGAGACGGTATTCCACCCATGCGTTCCGCGACAGGTTCAGGGCGTCGCAGGGGCTCTCCGCGCTGTGCGGGACGCTCTGCCAGAGGACCCTGCGATGACGCAGGCAACCCGGCAGCCAGCACCGTAATTTTGACCTCGCCTTCCATCTTCGGGTCCACCACGTGCCCATAAATGATGTGCGCCGTCTCCAGGTCGCACAGGCTCTGGATAACCGCTGCCGCTTCGCTCAGCTCCTGCAGGGTCATATCGGGACCGCTGGTGACGTTGATAAGCACCCGCTGTGCGCCGTCGATAGAGGTCTCCAGCAGAGGGCTGTTGGTCGCGCTCTCCGCAGCCTCACGTGCACGGTGTTCGCCGCTACCATGCCCAATGCCCATGAGCGCGGGACCCGCGTTGGACATGATGGTCTTGACATCGGCGAAGTCTACGTTGATTAAGCCGGGAATGGTGATAATATCGGAAATGCCCTGCACGCCTTGACGCAGGATATCGTCTGCGGCGCGAAAGGCTTCCACCAGAGTAGTGCGTTTTTCTACCACATTGAGCAACCGCTCGTTGGGGATGACAATGAGTGTGTCCACGTGCTCGCGCAGATTGGCAACACCCTCTTCGGCAATCTGCATTCGACGCGGTCCCTCAAAGTTGAACGGTTTGGTAACCACCGCCACGGTGAGCGCCCCCATCTCCTTCGCTAACTGTGCCACTACTGGCGCTGCTCCGGTGCCTGTGCCGCCTCCCATTCCAGCGGTAATGAACACCATATCGGCACCCTCAAGCGCCTTCATGATTTCGTTTTTGCTCTCCTCTGCGGCGCTGCGACCAATCTGCGGATTGCCGCCCGCACCCAGCCCTCTCGTCAGATTCTCGCCGAGCTGCACCTTCTTCTCGGCGGCGGAAATCTCCAGCACCTGCACATCGGTGTTCATGGCACAAAAGTCCACCCCAACGAGCCCCGCCTCGATCATGCGGTTCACGGCGTTTGTGCCCCCACCACCGATGCCGATGACCTTAATCTGAGCATATTGTCGTACGCCAGCCATGGTATTTAGCCCCCTATGATCAAATTTAGATTATTGTGCATAGCGTGACAACAAGCGGCGGAACCATGCCGCTATACCCTGCCAGAAAGAACGGTGACGAGTATCGCTGACCATGTAAGAGTGTTCCAGCCCATATAAAAGCAAACCCACACCCGTCGCAAATACCGGGCTGTCCACCTTATCTACCAGTCCGCCCACGTTCATCGGCTTGCCAATGCGGACAGGCATATCGGTAACCTCTCGCGCCAGCTCCACCACTCCACGCATCAGGCTACCGCCTCCACTCAGTACTAATCCGCCGGGCAACATACCCGCTGTGCCCGACTTCTTAATCTCCTCGTACACCAGCTCAAAGAGCTCACGCATACGAGGCTCCACAATTTCCGCCAGTACCCGAGCAGGCACTCTTCGCTCTTCGGTGCTTCCCATCGGACGGTGAGGCACCACTTCGTTCTCCCCGACCATCTCCCGGAGTGCGCAGGCATACTGGAGCTTGATTCGCTCACTCTCCTCCGGCGGTGTGCGCAGCCCCATCGAGATGTCGTTCGTCACATGGTTGCCGCCGATAGGGATAACACCCGTATAGTATATCTCCCCGTTAGTAAAGACCGCTACATCGGTCGTGCCTCCCCCGATGTCTGCCAGAGCCACTCCCAGGTCACGCTCGGCTTCCGTCAGCACCGCTGCAGCCGTGGCTATCGGTTCAACCACCAGCGCATTAACCTGCAACCGTGCCCTTTGTACACATTTGGTGATATTCTGCAGGCAGGTGCTGGTGCCATGAATGATGTGGGTTTCCACCTCCAGGCGAGACCCGCTCATACCCTCGGGGTGTCGAATGCCATCTTGACCGTCGACGACATACCCTCTTGGGATGGCGTGGATGATTTCGCGGTCAGGCGTCAGCACTACCGTCCGCGAGCTCTCCATAACCCGCTCCACGTCCTCCTGCGAAATCTCATGCGTCGGGGACGTTACAGCTATCATTCCCCTGGAATTCAGAGAGCGGATGTGCTCACCAGTCACCCCTACAAAGACCGACTCGATCGTCCGTCCTGACATGCGCTGCGCCTGCTCTACTGCTTGCTCGATCGACAACGTCGCCTGCTCGATGTCTACAACCGTTCCCTTGCGCAGACCTTTGGAGGGTACGACCCCAACCCCAATAACATTGATGCGCATGTCGTCGGTAACGTCGGCGATTAAGGCAGCTATTTTTGTTGTGCCGATATCCAGTCCGGCAATCATGTGATGAACTCCCGTCTCAGGTTCTTTCTGTGTCCCGTTGCCGGGATATATTCCACTGGGTCAGATAGTATCGGCGGATAAGAGACAGGTTCAGAAACATCCGCCCACCAAGCGTGACGACCGCTGCAAGGAACAGGTCCACTCCAATCTGGTCCCCCAGATATGCCAGCAACGCTGCCAGCAGGGTATTGAAGATGAAACCTGATATGAATACATCTACGTGAAACTTGCCCTCAATACCTGCACGAATTCCCCCTAAAATCGAATCTAACCCGGACAAAGTTGCCAGGCTCAGATAGGGCGCGTAATCGCTGGGCAGCTGCAACGGCACAAAGTAAAAGACAACAAATCCTACCAGTAAAGCGACAACAGGTAACCAGTTCATGGGGCGCTGCCCTCCCCTTCCCTCTCTGTGTTGCTGGGCGCTGCAACCACCGGTTTGGCGTAGCGGAAGACCAGACTGCCGGTGTACGCCGGTATCTGAATGTTGTTTTTCTTGGTAACTTTAACCATATTTGGGTCTATCGCTTGAATATCCGTCAGCACTCCCTGCGGCAGGTTCAGAGCTCCCAGCAGCGTATCCGGGTCGCCAATGGCATGAATCACATACGGCGAGGAGAGCGCAATGCCGTTGACCTGTATCGTCGGTCCCACGCAACGAATGGCAGTGGTTGCAATGATACGCTGCCCGTTGATAGCCACCGCCTCCGCGCCCGCAGCGTGCAGTTCATTGACCACCCTCTGCAGGTCCGAGTCATGAATAATATAGTTCTCGATATCTATGGGTGAATTTGCCGGCGGTCGTTTTTTGCTATCCTGTAAAACCACCTCTATCCCCGGTCCCTCCACCGGAGTCAGACCAGCCAGAAACTTCGCCTCCTGCAGTGCGTTGTTCAGCAGTTTCGTCTTCTCAGACGCGCTTGCCATTTCGTTTTCATACTGGGTCGTACGCTCGCGGAGCTTGCTAATCTCCTCATTCGCCATCTTCAGCTGTTCCTGCTGGTCGCGATATGCCGCCGCCAGCCCTGAGAAACGGTTGGACGGCAGCGACGTAGAACGAATACTTTGCTGGGTCTTGAGCGACACCGCAAGCAATGCCCCTAAAACCAGAGCCATCACCGTTACAGGCGTTACCCACGGGTTATTCCGAATACTGGAAAGAAATACGTTCAGGTTCATTCACAGCGCCCCTTTCTCCTTCGCTCGTGGCTTCCAGACCGGCTTATCGACGCAGCTGACATCCAGGTACTCAGCCTGTTGCACAATTTGAGGCTGAGTCCACAACTCCGCGGTTCGCAGCATTTTTTGCGGTAACTCGGCACTGTCTCCTATCCTCACCTGTGGCAACCCTCTTCTCATATTTAAACACAGATTCCCCTCGCGGTCAACCACTATTTGAGCAACAGGCAACTGATATTCTGGAACATATCGGTCCAAAATTTCCAGAGCAGTTTGTACAGACTTGTTGTTCACCACACGTCCCATCTCCACTGCCAGTGGAGCATCTACCCGAATTACCGGCAAAATACCCGCCTGTCTCGTCTTCCAAAAGGGCACCCCGCGAGAGTCTACCCAGTAGCTTCCGTAAGCCGTACACAATAACGCAACAGGCTGACGCTCGAATACACGAACATACACTCGCCCCGGCAGCCCTCGCGAAACCACGGCTTCGGCAACCGTTGGCAGACCCTGCAACTGGTGAACGATACGCGATGTTGGTAAAAAGAACCAGCTGCTCCCGTTGCGTATACGGGATTCCCGCACCACCTGCTCTGGACGTGTCAGAACGATACCCTCTACATAAACATGTTTCACACTCAAAGCAGGGCTCGTCCACAACGCCAACACCATCTCGGCAAGCAGAGCCATTATCAAAAGGGATTTGCAGACACGCCATCCCCTGCGTTCCGAACGCTGTTCAAGCGAGCGACGCATGGCGGCGCTGCGAGTGCTCATACAACCTCTTCCCCCCAGGCAAGGCGCACAATGTTCTCGACCAGGCGCTCAAAGCTCCAGCCGTACGCCTCCGCTGAACGCGGTAACAAGCTGGTTGGCGTCATGCCCGGAATGGTGTTGACTTCCAGCACGACAAGCTGGTCGCGCGCCCAGATGAAATCGGTGCGCGACATGCCCTGACACCCCAGCGCACGGTGAGAAAGCAGCGCATAGTGCGCGCACTGTTGATGTATCCCATCCGGAACCCGTGCCGGAATAATCTCTTCCGTGGCGCCCGGAGTATATTTTGCCTCGTAATCATAAAAACCACCCGCAGGCACAATCTCAATCATGGGGAGCGCTACGGCTCGCCAATTGCCCACCACTGGAACCGTCAGCTCCACGCCGGAAAGAAGAGGCTCTATCAACACGCACTCATCGTAATGGAAAGCATCGTCCAGAGCCTCAGCCAGGTCGCTCTCCCGATACACCCGGTGTACGCCAATGGTGGAGCCCTGCGTGTTCGGCTTGACAATTACCGGGTAGCCCAGGGACTCGCTTACCTTCCTCATTACGGTTTCCAGCGACTCACTGCAATAGCATACCACATCCGGAGCCACCGGCACTCCCGACGCTTTTAGCACTCGTTTGGTCATCACTTTGTCCAGCGCAAGTGCGCTAGCCAGAACACCGGAACCGGTATAGGGTATATTCATCAGGTCCAGCACCGCTTGCACTCGCCCGTCTTCGCCCGGCGCGCCGTGAAGCACAATAAATACCACGTCCGGCTGGTGCTCTATCAGGCGTTGTACGAGGTCGGCAAGCCCTACCGCGCGAGAGGATGTCGGTTCCAAACCACGCTGTTTCGCCAGCGACGGATTAAAGACCACATCCATCTCGATAACGCGATAGCCCGCGCTGCGTAGCCCATCCGCCACACGCTTTCCTGAGGAGAGAGAGACCTCTCTCTCCGTAGAATCTCCTCCCATGAGCACCATTACCTTTTCAGACACTGCACGAACCTCCCAGCAGCTGCAGTAACAAACGGGCGGTGCGGTCGAGTTCCCCTGCCCCTAACGTCAACACCGTATCCCCCTCCTGCACTGTCCGCAATAACACCTCCGCCGCCTGCTCGGGTGTGTCTGCCAGAGCAACCGCCATATCCGGGCGCCTTCGCCGAACCTCGTCTGCAAGACGCGCGGAACTGATACCCGGTATGGGTTCCTCTCTTGCCGGATAGATTTCTACCAATACCAGCACATCACTACCTTCCGCCAGCACATCCGCAAACCGGTGCAGGAAGTCACGTGTTCGACTATACAAATGGGGCTGAAATGCGACCACCAGCCTTTTCTTGACACGAGGGCGCAGAGTGCGTAATGTCGCTTCTATCTCCGTCGGATGATGACCGTAATCGTCATAAATCTCTACGCCCTTCGCCTGCCCGATAAACTCCAGCCTGCGCTGAACCCCATCAAAACTCTCCAATCCTCTGCGCACGACATCGAAAGGCAACCCGAGCTCGAGTCCAGCCCCCGCAGCGGCAACTGCGTTCAGCATATTGTGTGCGCCCGGCACCCGAAGGCGAATAGCCCCCAGTGCTTCGCCGTGCGCCTGCACCATGAACATCCCTTCTGTGTCCCCCGACACCGCACGGTAGTCCGACCTATCGCTTCTTCCGAAAGTAACCACCTTTGCGACAGCTCTCTCACATATCTGCAGGGTACGCGGGTCATCTGCCCATGTCAGCACAAATCCTTCCGGGCGCACCTGTGATACGAACCGGCGATAGCTCTCCAGCATCCGTTCCTCGGTCTGGTAGTAGTCCAGGTGTTCGGCTTCCACGTTGGTAATCACCGCTGCGTATGGGTAGAGGTCGAGGAACGAGTCGTACGCTTCGCACGCTTCCACAACCACATACTCTCCCTGTCCCAACCGCACATTACCGCCATATCGGCGCACCTCTCCCCCGATAAGCACCTGTGGGTCCGCGCCTGCCGTCTCCAGTACGGATGCTACCATCGCGGTCGTCGTCGTCTTACCGTGCGTGCCGGTTATCGCAATGCCCTTGTGACCTTCTAAAAGCATACCCAGCGCCTGTGACCGGCGCAGTACCCGTATCCCCGCACCGCGCGCCGCGACCAGTTCGGGATTGTCTTCATGCACTGCCGCCGTGTACACCAGTACATCGCATCCCCGCACATGAGCGGGGTCGTGCCCGAACCAGACGGGTATGCCCTGTTCCTGAAGCTTCTCTGTGATGGAGCTCGGTTTGAGGTCACAGCCAGTGACCTGCCAGCCACGCCGGTGTAGCACCTGCGCGATAGCGCTCATGCCGATGCCACCAATGCCCGCAAAATGCACACGTAGTCCATTCATGGCTGAGCGGCGACCTCCATCACTTGCTGAACCACCCGTTCGGCAGCGTCTTCCCTGCTCCAGCGACGGTTTGCTTCACCCATCTGCTTGAGCTTAGGCTCGTCGTTCAGAAGCTCCAGCAGTTCTCCGGCGAGCCTCTGCGCATTCAATTCGCTCTCACGGAACACCATTGCCCCGCCAAGACGCGCCAGCTCCTGCGCATTGTGCCACTGGTGGTCGGCATACGCATACGGGTAGGGCACGAACACCGCCGCCTTGCCGAACAGCGCGATTTCATTCAGCGTGGATGCCCCCGCCCGTGACAGCACCACGTCCGCTGCGGACAACGCCTGGGCTAATATCGTGGCGTCCATGAACCCGAACCACCGATAGCCATCCACCTGCGAGTACTGCTCGAACTCTGCTATATTGCGCTCGCCCACCTGATGTACCACCTGCACTCTTGCTTGCTGCAGGTTCGGGAGCATCTCCACTACCCACTCGTTCAGCGTACGTGCTCCCTGGCTACCGCCGATGGCGAACAGCACCCGCTCGTCAGGATTCAACCCCAGCGCGTCGCGTGCAGAGCGACTTTCCATACGCGCTTTCAACAGCTCCTTTCGCACAGGCAGACCGGTATGCACGCACTGACTTTTCCTGAAATAACGCGCTGTGCCTTCAAAAGTGATGCAGACTCGCCGTGCCCACCGCGCCAGCCAGCGATTGGTGCGCCCTGGAATAGCGTTCTGCTCGTGCAGCACGATTTTACCTCGCCTCAGTGCCTGTGCCAGTACCACTCCCGCAGCGACATACCCACCCGTTGCCACCACCACGTCAGCAGCAAACTCCTGCAGGATGTAATGAGCAGCACGCACCGTACGCAGCAGCGCACCTATCGCCGCCGGAGCCAGTGAACGCCGGAGAGGCAACGCCTGAATAGCATAGAAACGCCACCCCAACGGCGGGATAACGCGCCCCTCCAGACCATCCTCACGTCCGGCAAACGCGATGTCGTTGATGCCAGCGTCACGCAACGCCTCGGCGATACTCACGGCGGGAAACAGATGTCCTCCGGTTCCCCCGCCCACTAATAATACGCGCATGAGACGCCTCTTTCACGCGCTCCGCCATCGGATTGCTTGCAATTTTTTGTGCCAAACCTATACTGAACAATATGCATATCAGCGACGAACCACCGTAGCTGATGAAGGGTAAAGGCACCCCCGTTGTTGGCACCGCACCAGTAACGACGTAGAGATTCAACAGGCTCTGTAATGCAATCATGAGTCCTAAACCACTCGCCAGCAAGAGAAGGAACATGGCTTGAGCTTTGTGTGCAATAACAAATATCCGCCACGATACCAGCGCCAGCAGTACGATGATCGCGGTGCTGCCGAACACGCCAGTCTCCTCTGCTACAGTAGCAAACACGAAGTCGGTCTCCGCCGCAGGCAGAAACTCTTTCGCACGCCCCAGCCCCAACCCCGCTCCCCATATCCCACCAGTACCGATTCCCATTAGCGAGTGGGCGAGCTGGTAGCCGGAAGTGTTCATGTACGCAAACGGCTGGGTAAACGCCATAACACGTTGGATACGATACTCTTTTTGAAAGATGAAAAATACGCCTGCTATGGCAAGCAACGCTACCAGTAAAGCAACGCGCCGGAAAGACACTCCTGCTAAGAAAAGCATCCCCACCCCAATGCCGACGAATACCAGCGCGGTGCCCAGGTCCTCCTGTATCTCTACGACTACTCCCGCTGACACCAGGGTACTGAACAACGCCCACAGGTAGTTCCGTCTACGGGTGTTTTCGCATGTCCCTGTAAGGTTCGGCGCACACAGCAAACTCGCCAGCAACACAATCAGCGCAATCTTACCGAGCTCGGAGGGCTGTATCAGAATCTCAAACGATCCGATTTGTCCCAGCTTGAGCCATCGAAGAGCTCCATTACGCTCTACCCCCAAAGGGGTTAGAACTGCCAGCATCAGCCCCAGTGCCGCGGCAGCGAAAACCCAAGCCCCTTTGTAGAGGAAAGTTGGGGACAAGCTCCTGCCTGCTACATAAGCCAGCAAGCCAGCTACTACCCAGATAGACTGCCTGATCAGCTGCGACGAACCTTGCTTGGGGAAGCTGGCATCGTATATGATAATCAATCCCAAAATTACCAGCAAGAACACCGCTCCTGCGAGTAGCTTGTCATCTTTTCTGGCTTGTCGAGCATTACTCATCGCGCCCCTCCAGCCGATTCACGATGCGACGAAATGCGTTCCCTCGCTCTTGAAAATTAGCAAACATGTCGAAGCTGGCGCATCCGGGCGACAACATCACCCAGTCTCCCGGGCGGGCAAGGTCACGAGCACGCAAAACAGCTTCTTCCAGGCTGTTGCACCGAACGATACGCTCCCATCCTGCTGTGCGCAGTTGCCTCTCGATGTTCTGCGCATCCGCTCCAATCAGCACGACGGCACGCGCTTTTTCGCGCAGAAGCGGCGTCATTCTTCCAAAGGGGGTATCGCTCTTATCCACGCCTCCCATAATCAGCACGACCGGCACGGGCGCCGCCTTCAGGCTCTCCTCCGCTGCCTGCAGGTTGGTGCACATAGAGTTATTAATGTACTGCACACCGTTTATCTCTGCGACCCACTCCATCCGATGAGGCAGTGGGCGGAAAGTAGCTATTGCTTCTTCCAGCTGTTCTCTCGCAACGCTCCAGGGCAAGCACGCAGCAACCGCCGCCGCCAGATTACGCCGGTTGTGTTCACCATACAGCCGATATTGCTCCACAGAAGCGAGATGTCTGGTTCCTTCGCCGTTTGTAAAGTATACCCCGCTTGTGTCACACCAAACAGACCAATCCGCATTTATGCTTATGTTTTGGTGCGCAAAGTATACATATTTTGCCCTCGTTTTTACCAGACTCCTTATCAAAGGGGCGTCGCCCGGTATAACGGCGAAATCCTGCTCCGTCTGACAGCGAAAGAGCCTCGCCTTGATGCTTCCGTACTCCTCCAGCGAGCGGTGACGGTTTAGATGGTCTACCGAGAGTGTTGTCCATACACCGACGTGCGGACGAAACTCGTGTACCCACTCCAGCTGAAAACTGCTTACCTCTGCGACCAGAATATCCCTTGGGCGTGACTCCGATGCGGCATCGGTCAGGGTGCGCTCCATCCCGTCAGCTGCAATGTTACCACACAGCACGGATCGATAGCCCGCTGTGTGAAGAATATGTGCAATCAGTGCGGCGGTGGTGCTCTTGCCGTTTGTGCCGGTCACGGCAATAATGGGAGCCTCGGTCAGGTGATAAGCGAGCTCTACTTCCGACCAGACTGGAACGCTTTTTGTTACTGCCTCTTGCAGAATGGGATTCTCAACAGGAACGCCTGGGCTGGTTACGACAAGGTCATAAGATTCCTGAGGCAATCCTCCCTGCCAGCCGGTCAGTACCTGAACCCCAGTGTCCGCCAAACTGCTCGCCAGAGCCGGAGAGCCAGCATCGCAGGCGGTAACCTGTGCGCCCAGTGTATGGAGCGCTCGCGCGGCATCATAACCGCTCCGCCCGATACCCACCACCAGTATACGTCTGTTTCGCCACTCAACGCTTTTCATACGCTCGCTCGCGCGATTGCATACCCTACCGCTCCACTAAGGATTCCAGCTATCCAGAACATCATGACCACGCGCGTCTCGTGTATCCCCAGCAATTCGAAGTGATGGTGAAGAGGCGACATGCGGAATATCCGCTTGCCCGTTGTCTGAAACGAAATGACCTGTAATATCACCGAGAGCATCTCTATCCAGAAGACCAGCAAGACCACCAGCGCAATCAGTTCTACTTTCGCGAAGATGGCTACCAGCGCAAGCGCAGCCCCCAGCGCCAGCGAACCGGTATCCCCCATAAACACCCGCGCCGGATAGCGATTGAAGTTCAGAAACCCTGCGCAAGCTCCACCTAATGCTCCGGCACCTTGCAGCACCCAGGAGACCTCGCGCAAAGCGCTGATACTACCCAACGCACACGCCGCGATGAGCGATAGCCCCGCCGCCAGTCCGTCCAGTCCATCGGCGAGGTTCACCGCGTTAGACAACGCAACGATAAACACTGCCGCCAGCGGATAGTACCAACCACCCAGGTCCAGGCGCCATTCGCCCACCTGCAACACTGTTGTGATTCCTGTCTCGGCGTTGAGGGATAGATAAACCACAAAGGCGACCGCTATAGCAAACTGCATGAACAGCTTCTGGCGCGCTTTTAAGCCCAGATTCTTACCACGCCGGATAATCAGGTAGTCGTCCAGCAAACCGATGCCTGCGAACGCCAACACGGTCGTGCAAAACACCGCCGGGTCCCACGCCCTGAACAGTGTTTGCTGTGACAGCGCCGCCTGGACCGCCAGTGTCAGCAGCACTCCCATCACCAGTCCGGTTACGATCAACACACCGCCCATGGTAGGAGTCCCCGCCTTGGTACGATGGCGTTCAGGAGCGTCCTCGCGGATGGCTTGTCCCGCCTTGATAGCCACCAGCGCACGCAGAGTCGGCTCGCCCATTGCCAGCACAACCCCCAGCGCAACGATAAATGCCACCCAGAACCAGAGCATTCTTAGCAGTCCTCAGAAATGGCTTTCACGACCAGCTCCATCTGTAAAGCACGGGACCCTTTCACCAGCACTACATCACCCGGTTGAAGATAGCGAAGAATGTTTTCCGCAGCAGCGCGACTATCGCTGAAAGTCAGGCATACCGGAGGAGTTCCTGCGTTCTTCGCGCCTCGCACGACCTCCTCCGCCATTTCGCCCACCGCAACGATTACCTGCGCGCCAATCCGAGCCGCCTCTCGCCCGACCTCACGATGCAACCGGGGGGCTTCCTCGCCCAGCTCCAGCATATCTCCCAGTACCACCACTCGCCTGCATCCGTTCGCCATGCGCTCGAGGGTGTGCAGAGCCGCGTTCACCGAGGCAGGATTGGCATTATAGGTATCGTCCAGCACCGTCACCTGCTTCGGGGAGTAACACACCTGCATCCGCTTATCCACCGCCTGCATCTGCTGCAGATTCGTAGCGGCTTCTGCAAGCGGAACCTCCAGCGCCACAGCCACCGCAAGAGCCGCCAAGGCGTTGCTCAGATGATGCAGTCCGGGTACAGGAACCCATAATGGGATAGATTCGCGCTTGTGGCGCACGATACAACGAACCCTGCCATCCCTGTCTACCTGTATCTTCACCGCTCGCACCATCGCCGAGCGTTGATACCCGAATGAAATCACCTTGCAAGGCGATTGGCGACGGCAGAACTCAAAGTACTCATCGTCCGCGTTTAGCACTGCTACCCCATCCTCTGGGAGACGATAGAGCAGCTCACACTTGGCAAGAGCAATGTTCTCTCGTGAACCGAGAAGCCCCAAATGCGCCCAGCCGATGTTGGTAATCACGCCAACGGTTGGACGGGCAATGGTTGCCAGCCAGTCGATTTGCCCCCTGCCGCGCATTGCCATCTCTAACACTGCCACCGTATGGTGCTTCTCCAGCTGGGCAATCGCCAGAGGCAAGCCGATTTCAGTGTTCAGGTTCTGAGGCGATTTGAGCACAGTATGACGCGCGCTAAGGGCAGCGGCAATCATCTCTTTCGTGGTGGTTTTGCCCGCGCTTCCCGTAACTCCCACCACCGGAATGGTAAACAGGCTGCGATACCAGCGAGCAAAGCACCCCAGCGCCCAAACGGTATCCGCCACATAGATGAGCGGGAACCCTTCGGGCGCATCAACCGGTCGTGAAACCACTGCGCCGACTGCCCCCGCTCTGCGCTCATACGCACATACCGATGTCCATCCGTGCGTTCACCCGGTATGGCAAAGAACAGGTGCCCCGGCTCAATGGCTCGGCTATCGATGCCAATGCCCTTTACCGGGCGCGTTCGCTCTCCGGTGAGTACTCCGCCGATAGCTCCGGCTATATCATTCAGAGTAACAGATTCCATCATGTTCGACCTTCCAGAATTTCGCGTGCCACCACCCTGTCATCAAACGGTATCCGCTGCTCGCCAACGATTTGCACGGTCTCGTGTCCCTTTCCCGCGATAACTACCATATCCCCTGGCTGGGCGTTTTCTATCGCGAGGGCAATGGCTCGCCGTCTGTCCGGCTCTACCAGTACTCCCTCTCGGCGGTGGATACCCTGCAGTATTTCATCGATGATGGCTTCGGGCGGTTCGTTGCGTGGGTTGTCGGAGGTAACCACGCACAGGTCTGCCATCTCAGAGGCAATAGCCCCCATCCTGGGGCGTTTGGAGCGGTCGCGATTGCCACCGCAGCCAAACACAGTAATTAGACGACGAGGCTGCAACGCCCTTGCCGAGCGCAGAAGGTTCTCCAGCCCATCGGGCGTGTGAGCATAATCTACGATAACCGTGATACCCCGACTATTGGGAACGATTTCAAACCGCCCGGGTACCTGCGGTGCATCGCATAACGCTCTCAGTGCGGTTTCGGGCGAGAGCGACAGGGCAAACGAAGCGGTTAGCGCCGCCAGTATATTGTACACCTGAAATGCGCCCCCGAGGGGAACGCGCAGGTGATGGCTTCCAGCAGGGGTTGCCACACACAACTCCACGGCGTCAGGTAGCAAGCGAACATCCAGTGCTCTCACATCAGCATCCGGGCTGGAAACCCCATATCCCCATCGTTCATAGACGCTTTGCTCATACCACGTCCTGCCCGTCGGGTCGTCCAGGTTGAACACGGCGTGGAATGTCTTCGCGCTGCGTCGGGGATACTCCACAAAGAGCCGACGTTTGCTCTCCGCATAACTTTCCATCGTCTGGTGGTAGTCCAGATGGTCCTGTGTCAGGTTGGTAAACACCGCGAGGTCGAATTCCAGACCTAACGTCCGGTGCTGGTCCAGCGCGTGCGAGGAGACCTCCATCACCACCGCTTTCACGCCGTTCTGCACCGCAGTATACAGCACGTACTGGATGTCAGGTGCTTCGGGCGTCGTATGGGAAATAGGCACCTCGCCCACACCGTCCAGCAGTGCTCCTAATGTGCCGATGGTGCCTGTTGGAATGCCGTTGGCGCGAAGTATATGGGCGATGAGATGCGTGGTGGTTGTCTTGCCGTTGGTACCGGTTACTCCGACCAGTAGCAACGAGCGCGATGGGAATCCATAGAACCCGCTGGCGAGCAAAGCCAGTGCCTCGCGTGCACGAGGTACATGGAGAACAGGTACCGAAACCACCTCTACAGGGCGTTCCACCACAACCGCCGCTGCTCCCCTCGCTATTGCATCCTGCACGAAATCGTGTCCGTCATACCGTTGCCCCGGTATCGCTACGAACAATGCGCCCGGCTTGACCTTGCGCGAGTCGTAGGCAACATCCGTTACCTGTACATGAACGTCGGATGCGCCAGCAAGGCGGACATCAGGAAGCAAATCGATTAACTCAGACAGCAGAACCTGCGGCACCTCGTTCACCTCACAGCCCACTTTCCGTGTCATTGCGAGGGTGCATCAGCACCAGAACAACCTTCAAACGATACCTCACGTATTATACAGTATGTAAACGCACCGGTATGGTTGGGCAAGGCTCCTGCCGAACTGAAAATGCAACTGCGCCCTTTGTGGTACATTGCCCTTTCGCGCCGGCTAAAGCCTGGGGCGACATCAAGGATAAGCCGTGACGCACGGCAAATCTGTCAAAGTTCAATCCTGCTCCACCTTTGCAGGCACACCCAGATACACCAGCACCCGCTCGGTGATACGGGCGAAGACAGGCGCAGCGACTGTACCGCCAAAATAACCATTGTGCGGTTCATCCACCACTACCAGCACCACGATACGCGGATTGTCCGCTGGAGCGAACCCTACAAAGGAGGCAACGTATTTGCCCGGCGCATATCCTTTTTTACCGGGCACCACCTTTTGGGCGGTACCCGTTTTGCCAGCGATATCGTAACCCTTCACCTCTGCCAGCTTGCCCGTACCCTCGTCCACAACCGCACGAAGGTACTCGCGCATTCGGCGTGCGACCTCCGGCGACAGGACGGCTCGTGTTTCCACTGGCTCATTCAGTAACAAACGAGGCTTGACATATACCCCATCATTGGCTATCGCGGCGTAGGCAGCTGCCAGCCCCAGCGGGGTCACCTGTATGCCCTGCCCAAAAGCAACGTTCGCCAGGCGTATTCTCTGCCATCCATCCGGCTTCGCTAATCTACCCTTCTCACTGCCTGCGACAGGCTTTTCCAGAAAACCAAACCGCTGGGCTGCCTCATATAGAGCGGACGCCCCCAGTTTCATGCCAATCTGAGCAGTCGCAATATTACAGGAATGTGCTACAACATCCCGAAGGGTCTGATTACCATGCGCTCGTGAGCCACCATGTCGGGCACAGTGAATCGTGTGCTTACCGACCTTCATAGACCCCGTGCAGTAGAAGCGGCTCCCTTCCCCGACTACTCCGGCTTCCATTGCCGCGGCGATGGTGATGGGCTTGAATGTCGAACCCGGCTCAAACAGGAACGTCATCGCCATGTTTCGCATCACGCCCAACCCGTGCTCTTTCAGCTCCTGTTTCCAGTTGTTCAGGTCGATACGAGGCATATTTGCCACCGCCAGCAAATCACCGTTGCGTACGTCCATCACAATTGCACATGCCCCGGCGGGCTGGTGCTTCTCTATCATTTCCTGCAGGCACTCTTCGGTGATGCTCTGGATATTGACATCAACGGTGAGATGCACTTCGCTACCGTTCTTGGGCGAATGAGCAACCTTCCGCGTGCCCACTGCTATCTGCCCGCCTGCTCCCAGTACTCCCTCTACCTCGCCGTGTTTGGCATCAAGAGCTTTATCATAAAGAGCCTCAATACCCGTCAAACCTTTCTCGTCCACATCCGTAAAACCGATGAGCGCAGAGGCGATAGCACCGTAAGGATAATGGCGACGTGGTTCTTCCACCACGTCGACGCCATCGAGCCACGAGGTTACCCGAACCGTCTTGCGTGACCGCGCAGAATCCCTGAGCGCTTTACGCAGCTGCTTTCTTTCCTGAGCGATTGCCTCTTTCAAACGCCTTGCCTGCTCACCGACCAGTTCCCTCTTGAGAGAGAACGCGGAAGGAAGGGATGGTTTTGCTCCATTCCCCTGCTCGCTCTTCGCTCTCTTCTCGGCTTCATCGATGAACTTCTTCCACTCGAGAATCTGTTGCTCAATCTCCGTAGCCGGTTTACCTACAAAGGTACTCAGCTGGCGCGACACCAGCTGCACGTCTGTCACTGCTTTGGGGCGAATATAAATAGATAAGGACATTACGTCCATAGCAAGCACGTTGCCCAGACGGTCCTTGATAGCCCCACGCATCCCGTACACTATCCACTTTTTCGTGCGCAGTCCTCCGTACTGCTTTGCCTGTGCACGCAGAGCATCCGCTTTGGCGGTTTGCAGATATAACAGACGCGCCCAAGCACCGAAGAAGAGCAATACCACAACCCACCCGGTCAGCAACAACCGCCACCGGGCGTCATCGAGGGTAAACTGACGCCTTCGCCGACGTTCAGCCATTGGCGCCCTCTATGCTCAGCGTTGCTGTGCCAGAACGACCGGTGTGCTGGCGACTGCCTGCGGTTCGGTAAGCGGTATCATACCGTATGCTCGCGCCTGCCTCTGGATACGCACCGGGTTGCGCAGTGCCTCGCACTGGCTCCGCAGAAGGAGATATTCCCTCTGCAGCTCGTTCCGCTGTATCACCAGCCTGTGTCTTTCCCGGGAGAGGTTGTAAACATAGCCACATACTGCAATGTAAGCCACCACACCGGCGATGAGGAAAACACCCCACAGACGCGCCCCGGAAAGAATGCGGTATCTGGCGATAGCTTTAGAGCGTACCCGCACCCCCGTTCGAACGACATCTTGAAAGACCATAACACCCTCCTGCCTCGTGAATCACTAACCCGCAATCCTCTCGGCAGCGCGGCACTGCGCACTGCGAGAACGAGGATTGAGAGCAACCTCCTCTGCATCCGGCTTGAGCGCATGAGGAGTCAGAAGGCGTATCAATCGCTCTGCTCCGCACTGGCACTCAGGAACATAAGGCGGGCAGACGCATTTGCCACTCAATCGCTGGAACGCCCGCTTGACAGCACGCGCCTCTAGCGAATGATAGGTTAATACAACGATACGTCCCCCTGGCAGCAGACAGCGCACCGCCTGCTCTATCGCCTCCTGCAAACCTTCCAGTTCCCGATTGACCGCGATGCGCAGTGCCTGAAAAGTGCGCGTTGCTGGATGGATATGTCCTCCCCGACGCCCTGCTACCCTGGCTATGAGCGCGGCAAGCTGCTGTGTGCTGAGTATCGGACGATTCTGCACAATAGCTCGGGCGATACGCGCCGCCGCAGGTTCCTCTCCGTATTCCTGTATCAAGCGGCGTAGCTCCGTCTCACTCCATCGATTCACTATGTCTGCGGCGGTAATGCCTGTCTGGCTGGGGTCCATGCGCATATCCAGTGGAGCATCGAACCGGAAGCTGAAGCCGCGTTCCGCATTGTCCAGCTGCATCGAGCTCACACCGAGGTCGTACAGGATGCCGTCTACTCCTTCCAGCCCTCGCGCACTCAACACCTGAGGCAGGTCACGGAAATCCGCGTGCACAAGCGTCACCCGTATGGCTCCGCTGAACGGCTCCAGCCGGCGCGCCGCTACCTCCAGCGCGCCTGGGTCACGGTCAATCCCGATGAGCCAGCCGCCGGGTATCAGGCGAGGAGCAATCTCTACCGAATGCCCGCCCAGCCCTACGGTCGCATCCACAAACAGTTCCCCCGGCTGCGGGCGCAACAACTGCAACACCTCGCGCACCATTACCGGCGTATGGCTGTTCATGGTCATCATGTCATAGCTCCAGTTTCACACCCAGAGTTGCCGCCGCCTGGAAGACAGAGGCATCCTCAATCTGCGCGTTGACCTCTTTCCACCGCTGCTTGCTCCAGATTTCCAGTCGGTAGGGCGCTCCTACGATAACCACCATGCTGGGCGATTCCGAAGTCGGCAAACTGATTCTGGCAAATTCGCGCAAATGCGCAGGAATCGCTAAACGCCCCTGCGAATCGATATCTACATAATCTGCAGGAGCGATAAAGAATCGTTGCAGGCGCACCGCGTCCTGGTCCATAAACGGATAGCGCGCCAGGTGCGCCCGTACCCGTTGCCAGGTGTCAGGATGGAAAACGAACAGGCTTCGATCCCAACCTTGCGTAATCACGCAGGAGCGACCGAACAGGTCCCGGAAGCGCTGTGGCATGATGATACGCCCTTTATCATCTACCGAGTGCTCCGAGTAGCCCTGCAGCAGAGCCAGTGGAGAGGCTTCGGGTCCACTCCCCATTGCCTCCACCAATTGCTCCTGAAACGCCCTGTTTGGAGCCTGTTCCTCCACTGTCCCTCCACTAACCATCCACTAAACATCCACTCGGTTGGTGATATTGTAAAAAATGAGGGGCAGGCTTGTCAACGGTTTTTGAGGGATTTTCTCAATATTTT
>VSSL01000016.1_pt1 | contig 31118 bp, 33 predicted proteins | sample 4557531 | NCBI WGS metagenome assembly VSSL01 (sample SAMN10986726, study PRJNA523729) | hot springs metagenome | isolation source: hot springs | place: India:Timba, Gujarat | collected 2018-05-31 | reverse complement strand
TCACGCCAACATTCGTCCCACGATTGAAATCATGGGCTATGGAGAACAAGAAATCCGCCTGCGCGGATTGAGGGGAACCTGCGAAGGCAGGTTTGCCCGTGTCATAGCCCATCATTTCAATGGTGGGAAGAGTGTTCATCGGGCGGTCACCTGGTTAAGCAGTTCGGAAGAAGAGGGAATACTGTCAGTGGAAAGCGTTGAAACTGTCGTTCTTACCCCCCCCCCTCATGCTGGGAGAGGCGAAGAGCGGAGCGGCTACCTGCACGGTGAGGCTGATGATGCACACGGTAGCCAGTGTGCGTAGATACGGAGATCGTCGTAACATCTGGTTAGCACCCTCCTTGTAATGTTTTGAAAGTGTTATGAACCGTCAAAAACTACAGGAGACTGCTGTTTGGCTTAACTATATCACGGGCTATGCGAAGTTGTCAAGCATTTTTGCGAGGTGCGAGAAAAAATTTTTTGGAAAAAGCGGGCGAGGCTACAAGATTGGGAGAGGATGTAGCCGCAACCTTCAGGTTGCGCTTCCTTTGCGCGGGCTGAAGCCTGCGGCTACAGTTCGGTGACAGCCGTGCACAGGCAGATTTAGCCGTGAACACTCGGATTTTCGAAAGGGCTACCTGCCCAGATACCACTCGCTGCCGCGCATCTGCTGCAGGCGGCGTACCCGCTCCTCAATCGGTGGGTGGGTCATGAACAGGTTCATCAAGGCGCCGCCCATTCCGCGCAGAGGGTTCACGATAAACAGGTGCGCCGTGGAGGGCGAAGCCTCCATCGGTATCATGCGCGAAGCCTGCTCCAGCTTACGCAGTGCGCTGATCAGCCCATCGGGACTGCCTGCCAGCTTTGCGCCGGTGGCGTCTGCCTCATACTCACGCGCCCGCGAGATAGCGAGCTGAATGAGCATCGCCGCGATAGGTGCGACAATCATGATGAACAGGTACACCAGCGGGTTGCCTCCCTCACGGTCGTCGCTGCGCGCACCGCCGAAAATCATCGCCCAACGCGCCATATCTGCCAGCAGCATCACCGCGCCCGCGATGGTCGCCACCACGGTCATCGTCAGCGTATCGCGGTGCTTGATGTGCGCTATCTCATGCGCCAGAACGCCTTCCACTTCTTCGGTGTCCAGCAGTCGCAGCAAACCGGCGGTAACCGCTACCGCCGCGTGCGCGGGGTCACGACCGGTAGCGAAGGCGTTTGGCTGTTCGCCCGGTACCACGTACAGTCGGGGCATCGGAATACCTGCGCGGTCAGACAGTCGTTCTACCATCCGGTACAGCTCCGGCGCGTCGCGGGCGACAGCGCGCGTGCCCCGTACATGCCCAGCACGATTTTGTCGCTGAACCAGTAGCTGACGAAGTTCATCACCAGCGCGAGCCCGAAGGCTATCATCGCTCCGCTGCGACCGCCAATCACGTCCCCGACAAAGATGAACAGAGCGGTCAGCGCAACCAGCAAGACCCCTACCTTGAGTGTGTTCATGTTCCTCCCTCACCTCCTGAGCTGGCAAAAAACCTTCACCGCAATATTTAGATACGGTGAAGGTCTCGCACCTTGTTACAGCGGACACCGGCGCTACCGCGTGTTGACGATGCCCGCACCTGCTTTCGCAGGGGCTACTCCCCTTCCAACAATATTATACCCTTTTTCTCGTCAATATGTGACCTCTATGCCGTCACATGGAATGACCTCTTCCAGCGGTCGCACGACGACTGCATGGTAGCCGATAGCGAGTTCGCGTTCCACCACTACCGAAGACGGTTCTTCCTTCGAACTGTGCAGGTCTACCGTCCATCGCGCTTCGCCGTCGATGACCACCTCGCATTTGCCGTATCGCGGCGAGCGCGGCGCAAACAGGCGAAATGTGCGCCCCCAGAAGTTCCATTTCGCGCGAGCGTCGGGGGTTGCGCTGACAAATCCGGCACCGTAGCGGAAATGCTCGTCCTGTACCGGTTTCCACTCCTCCGGCGCGGATGCCGCTCCCGCCAGCCCCTCGGTGGCGAGCCAGTACTCGGCGGAAGGCTGACATGCGCCCGCTACCTCGAAGCGGGTGACCTGAAGCAGTGTGCCGGATTCCGCAAGCGGCTCCAGCCTTCCGGGTTCAGCGGGCAGGTTTCCTGCCCAAACCCTCTGCCCGTTAATGCCCAGATTCACCTGTGATGGTTCTTGTTGGACTTGCAAGTTGACCTCTTGATTCGGCGTCAGTCGAGTGGAACCGCTGGCGATTTCGACAACCTCCCCGTTAGAATCGATGCGCACCAGCTGCCATCCGTCGCCTTTTAACCGCCACTCGACGCGCGACCGCCTCATCAGAGGGTGCAGGGTGCTGTCGGCGAGGTGGTGATTGGGACCCAGCGGGTTCGCGCATTGCCAGCAGAGCGCCCACGCGCCGTTACTTCGAACCGAAGCGTTCAGGCAGAAGGTCCGGTACTGCCTGCGAAGCACCGCAACCGCCGCGCCTCGCGGCGCGGACAGCACAAAGCCTTCACGGAAGGGCTGTGTCCACTTGCGGCGCGCCAGGCTGACCGTGCCGATGTCGCGGGCGGTCTTGCTGGGGAACAGCACGCGCAACGTGCCATCGGGCGCCACCTGTCCGGCGAAGGTCTGTCCCCAAATGCCGTGTGCTTCCCAGGGGTGGTCTTCCGCGTGCCATAGAGAACCGTATTGCACTATCTGCCATGCTTCTGGCAGGTGCGCTTTTTCTACGGGCGCGCGGAACAACACCTGAAATGTCCGGTTGAGCGCGACCGAGGTGGCAGGGGCATACACATATCCCCGGTGGACAAACGCGGGAAAGAACTCCGCCAATGGCGGGTGGAAAATATCGCTTTGGGGATAGAGCAGGAGCCGGGGTGGTGTGTAGTCTCTGTCGGGGTGTCTGGATGTCATGCACGCCAGCGCCCATGTGCCGCCTGCGTTGTGTGGGGTGCTCATCATGTGCAGGATGAGCCAGTCGCTGCGCCGCCGGACCAGTGTGGAAGCGTAGGCTCGTACGTAGCGACCCAGCAGAGGCTTCTGATGGGTATCTTCATGGATAGGGTAGGGGGCGCGGTGAAACGGTCCCTCCGGGCATTCCGCCCAGGCGTAGGCGATGCCCCCTCGTTCGTTAGCAGGGTCTGCCCAGCCGTAGAGCATGTGATATTTGCCCCCTTCGTAGACGATGGAGACGTCCACCGTCCCGCCGGGGCGTTTGCCATCCCCGTCAAAGCTCCTGGCGTCGCCTTGTAGAACAATGCCCACCTCTTCCCAGCCTCCATCCGGACGCTCGCGCAAGCAAAGGGTTCCACCGGGTGGCCAATAGCCGCGCGGATAGAGGCTGATGTAGGCATACCATCTGCCTGAGCGCGGGTCGCGAAACAGAAAACCGTTCACTGGCCAGAGGTAGGGCGGTCTTCCGGTGTGAATGGGGTTTCCCGCTTCACGCTCAAAGGAGTCCCAGGAAGGGTCGCCGATGACAGGATGATGCAGCCATTGTTCACGATGGCGTGATGTCGCCAGGTCGGACGTGGAGTGGTTCATGGGTAGACTGTGCCTCCAGCCATTTCTCAACCAACTGAGCTATCTGCCCATAGTAGTTCTCCGGCTGGTCTACCCGTGCCTGCACGTGTCCGCTACCGTTCGCTACCCAAAGCGTACGTGGCTCGCCTGCTGCTTGATAGAGGGCGTAGGCGTGTTCGATGGGAACCAGATGGTCGCGGTCACCGTGGATCAACAATACCGGGCGAGGGGCGATTTTGCCGATTTCGCGCACCGGCTTCGCTTGCGAAAGGGATGTCCGGGTAAGGAACATCGCCAGATACTTCACCGGTCGGGACAGGGTGCCCAGCACCCTGCCAAACCCTGCCTCCCACCATTTGTTAGCAGCATCTGACAGCTCCGCGTACGCGCTGTCGGTAATGACTGCGCCCACTCGTTCATCGCGTGCGGCTGCCATAATGGCGACCGCGCCGCCCATCGAAGAACCGAATAGCAGGATGGGCAGTCCGAACTGTGCCACGAAGTCCACTGCGCCCAGCGTGTCCTGCACCTCGCGGATGCCGATGGTGGTGGTGCGTCCTCCGCTTTCGCCGTGTGCCCGGAAGTCAAACAGCAGGCAACTGAAGCCCATGTGGTGCAGTTCGATCGCGACGCCGAGCACCTCACAACGGTTCGCCACGTAACCATGACAGAGAACCGCTACCCCACGGGGGCGAGGATGGGGTATCCACCATCCCGCAAGGGGTATTCCGTCTCGCGAAGGGAAAGCCACAGGGTCAAAGGGAACCTGTACGTCAAAGGGGGTCAGGAACAATGGAGCACGCGGTGGGTGCGTCGCCGCGATGGCAAGCAGCACCCACCAGAACACGAGGAGCGCAACTGCTGTGGCTGCAACCCAGAGCATACATTACCCCGGCTTGCCGTCGCGCCCCCGCCGTCCCCAATCGCCTTTCGGAGGGGGAACGAACATGCGTTCTTTCCACCACTGGTTCCACCGCTCGAACTGCTCTTTGTCCAGAATACGGCGCAGCTGTTTATGGTTTTCGTGGTGCAGCTTGAGCAGGTCCGCCTGTATCTGGTTGATGTTCTGAATGATGCGCAGCGCAGCCTTCTCGTCAAACTGATACTGCTGGTACAGCCGCATCAGCTGCATCCGCTGTTCGTGCAGTTTTGTAAACAGCTGACGCATCTTCTCTTCGGTTTCGTTCATCAGATTGATGAGCCGTGTTCGCTGTTGCGCGGTCAGGTTCAAGTGTTTGAACATCGCCTCCCGGTCCAAAGGAGGGGGTGGCGGTGGCGGTTGTCCCCCCATACCTCGTGGAGGCGGCGGCGCGTAGGGCTGCCCTTGTGCCAGCACGCCCGTACCGACCAAACCGAGAAGTGTTGTCAGCGCAACCATACACCATAATCGCCAGAAAGCCATTTTTCATCTTCCTCCGGCACTCCTCAGTCTCTCCAGCCGCTGAGGATAATCTGCGTGTTCTCATTCAGTGGGTCGTCTACGATTGTCGACTGCGCATAGGATATGACCTGGGCGTAACCCGAAAGGGTTTCTGCCTCTTGCTGTGGCGACTGCACCGACGTCGGTGTCCATGCCCATATCCCGAGAATAACCAGCACGGCAGCAGCTGCCCAGCGGGTTTGGGCAATCCACCGTCGGTTCCACCATAGCCACAGGCTCACCCGTTCGCGGGCACGCGCAGGCTCATGGAGCCGTGCCTGCACTCTCTCCCATGCCCACGCGGGCAACTCTACGGGCTCCTCGCGCAATAGATGGAGTAAGGCGCGTTCCTCTTCAAGCATGTTCCGGCATTCCGTGCACCGGCTGAGGTGTTGCTCTATCGCTTTCGTCAGACGAGGTGCACAGTTGCCCCGGAGATACTCCGTTAGATTGACCTGAACCTTGTGACATCTCATGGTAGGGTGCCTCGAAACCTTCTGAAATCAGGATATCTCGTAACTTCCGTCTGGCGCGGAAGAGTCTGGATTTCGCCACATTGCGCGGGATACCGGTGATGCGCTCGATCTCCTCCAGCGAATATTCCTGAAAGTGATACAGTTCCACCAGCATCCTGTCGGTTGGATGCAGCTGCTCGATGCCTCTCTGCAGTATCTCGCGCCGCTCGCGCCCCAGCGTTTCGCGCAGGGGGTCCACGCCGGCAGGGTCTGCTTCCTGTCCGAGCGTTTCCAGCGACTCGGCGGCGATTGGCTCGCGCACTTTGCGGCGGCGCAGGGCATCGCGCGCCAGATTTGCCGCGATAGTGTATATCCAGTTGCGCACCAATCCCCTGTGCCCGAAATGCGCGGCATGTTGCCACACTTTCAGGAACACTTCTGTCAGCAGCTCTTCAGCTTCACTGCGGTTGCCTACAATCCGCTCGAGGAAGCGCAAGACGCCTCCACCGTGCCTCTCCATCAACAACCGCAGAAAATCCGGCTCGCCTCTGGCGCAGCCCTGCAGCCAGAGCCCGTCTTCTACGTCTCGCTCCGAGAGATTAGCCACCGGTTTTCTCCCTTTGATTTTCCATTAATGAAGGACGCACTGGCAACGTCGTGGTTGCATCCGTCGGCTACAGCAGGTGGTCTATTAAGATTTTGACCCCAATAGCGAGGAGCACCAGCCCTCCCAGCATCTCTGCCTTGTTTTCAAGATGACGACCGATTCGATCGCCAGCAAATACACCAAGAAAGGAGAGGGCAAAAGTGATGACGCCGATAATCAGCGCCGCATGGAAAATAGGCACTCGCAACAACGACAGTCCCAGTCCCACCGCCAGAGCGTCCAGACTGGTAGCTATCGCCAGCAGCAGCAAGCAGGGCGGGTGCAGCGGGTCCAAGCGGTTTTCCACTTTGTCCTGGTTGCACGCTTCCCACAACATGCGTCCGCCAACCACTGTCAGCAAGCCAAACGCCACCCAGTGGTCGAATCCCGCGATGACATCGCCGATACCGTATCCTGCCATCCAGCCGATAATGGGCATGACCGCCTGCGCCACACCAAAAGCGCTCGCAATGCGCAGAGCGTACGCTATTCTCAACCCTTTGAGGTTTAACCCGCTGGAGATAGAAACGGCAACCGCATCCATCGCCAGCCCAACCGCGATGAAAAGAGTTGTCAGCATTTTCTGGTTATCCTATCTCGTCAGCACAGTTATTCGGGAACGGTCACAGTGATGTTGTCTATCAATCGCGCCACTCCCACGCGCGCCGCCAGGGAGATGAGTACCTCGCCGCGTAAATCCGTCAGAGGTTCCAGCGTTTCGGCATCCGCTACGTCCACGTACTCCGGCTTTACCAGGGGTTCGGTAGCAATCATCTGTTCCACCAGCGCCTGCACCCTCTTTCCGTCGCGCTCGCCGGCAAGGATGGCATCACGCCCTGCGCACAGAGCGCGATACAACACCGTCGCCGCCTGTCGTTCGTCGGGTTTCAGATAGACGTTACGCGAGGACATTGCCAGACCGTCCGGCTCGCGCACGGTTTCACAGGGCACAATCTCTGTGGGAATATTCAGGTCTCTTACCAGACGCTGAATGACCTTCAGCTGTTGATAGTCCTTTTTGCCGAAGTAGGCACGGTCTGCCTGCACGATGTTGAACAGCTTGGTGCATACTGTTGCCACCCCCCGAAAGTGCCCGGGGCGCGCCTCGCCTTCCAGTCGGCGGGTGACTTCCGTGACTTCCACATAAGTCTGATAGCCCTCGGGGTACATCTCCTCCACTTCGGGGGCGAAGAGAAGGTCTACCCCTACGCTTTCCGCCATCGCCGCATCGCGAGCGAAATCGCGCGGGTAGCGCTGGAAGTCCTCTGAGGGTCCGAACTGCGTGGGATTCACGAACAGGCTTACCACGCACAGGTCACATTCCGCTTTGGCACGGCGCATCAGGTTCAGGTGACCTTCATGAAAGTAGCCCATGGTGGGTACAAAACCGACGGTTTTTCCGTCCGCGCGAGCGAGTTTCATCCACGCGCGCACTTCACGAACGGTCTTCGCTACCTGCATCAGAACGCATGTTCCTCCGTTGGAAATTGTACAGTTCGAACTTCATCCGCGTACTGACGAAGTGCCTGTGTGATGGTCTCGCCGATGTGGGCGTAACGCTTGGTGTGTTTGAACGGTTCACCGGGAACCAGACCGATGAGGTCATGTAACACCTGTATCTGTCCGTCACAGTGTGGTCCGGCTCCGATGCCGATAGTGGGAATGCTCAGCTGTTCGGTGATTTCCTTTGCCAGAGCCGCTGGAATGAGCTCCAGCACCACCGCGAACGCCCCCGCCTGTTCGACAATGTGGGCGTCCTCGATGATGCGTTTTGCGGATTCGTCGGTTCGTCCCTGTACACGGTGCCCTCCGAAGGCGTGCACCGATTGAGGCGTCATGCCCAGGTGCGCCAGTACGGGTATGCCGATGCTTACCAGTCGGTGAATAGCTTCCGCAACCGGTTCGCCGCCTTCCAGTTTGACCGCCTCCGCACCGCCTTCCTGAATGAAACGCCCTGCATTGCGCACCGCCTGCTCTACGTTAATCTGGTAGCTGAGATAGGGCATATCCGCAACCAGCAGGGCACGCGGTTTAGCGCGGGCACATGCTTTCGTGTGATGTAGCATGTCTTCCATTGTGACCGGCAGGGTGGTGGGGTAGCCCAGCAACACCATCCCCAGCGAGTCACCCACCAGTATCAGGTCTACGCCCGCCGCGTCTGCGAAGAGGGTGGTGGGATAGTCGTAGGCGGTAACCGCCACAATCTTCTCCCCGCCCTTCCTCTGGCGGATGGCAGGCGCTGTAACTTTCCTTTCCTTGCCCGGCATTCTATCACTTCCTTTCCCTTTGAGATTGTACACTCGAAACACGCGTAGCGCAAACGATGCGAGGCAATAAAGGTCATCTAGTGATGACTGGCGAAATACTTCTATAGGATGCATGAATGAGGAGGGCGAGGCTCCTACTACCAAGCCGTTAATGCGTGAAACCCGATTTATCATGTGGAGGCGAAAGAATAATGCCTCGTGTGATTCGCGTGCCCGCACACTATTACCAGCAGTTTGACGCGGACTATACGCTGGAAGTGCCTGCCGAGGGATATGGCGGCTGGAAGACCGCCGAGATAGAGATGGACCTCTCGCGCATCGCCGTGGTGGTGATGCACGCCTGGCATCCCCGTACACGAGAGGAGTTCCCAGGCTGGTATCGGGCGGTGGAGTACCTGCCTCGCTCGGCGCAGATTTGTCGCGAAGTGTTTCCACGACTGCTGGGCGGTGTGCGCCAGGCAGGAGTCAAGGTATTTCATGTGGTAGGGGGCGGCGACTATTATCGGCATCTGCCCGGTTACCAGCGCACGCGCGAGCTGGCGGGTGACTCGCCGCCACCACCGGAGCGTATTGAACCTGACCCATATCTGGTAAAGCTCCAGCAGTTTCGCGCCGAGAATGTTTTCGTCGGAAGGCACAACGAGGAGGACGTACGCCGCGCATTTCAAGAACTGCGTTTTGCCGCCGAAGCGGAACCTCACGATGGTGAAGAGATCGCCGAAGATGGACATCAGCTTTTCGCCCTGTGCAAGCGTTACGGTATCAACCATCTGATTTATGCGGGTTTTGCGATTAACTGGTGCTTGCTGCTTTCCCCGGGCGGGATGGCGGAGATGTCCGGGCGAGGCATCTTGTGTTCCGCGTTTCGGCAGGCGGTTACCGCGGTAGAGAACAGAGAGACCGCCCGACATGAACTCTGTAAACAGATTGCTCTCTGGCGGGTGGCGCTGGCGTTCGGCTTCGTGTTCGACGTAGACCAGTTCCTGATATGTCTGCAAAGCGCGAATCTCACGGTGAAAACGGAGAGGGCGGAGTAATTATTCCGTGGGAGGGCGATATGTCGCAACGAAATGACATGGTACCCTGGCTACTATATGGTGAGCTGCTCGACCATCTAACGACGGCGTTGCTGGTGCTGGATAAAGGTGTGGTGGTTTATGCCAACCCAGCAGCAGCTCGCATCTCAGGAAGAAAATCGGCGAGCGAGTTGACAGGGCTACCTCTGTCCTCTGTTCTTCCTGCTGAACTCAGTGAGCCCATTCGCCAGGCTTGCGACACGTTGTGTAGTCAGAACCTTCCGGCGATTCATCTAACGGGAATCGCCCGTACGGAGGGGCACAGGCAGAGATTCCTCGATGCACACGTGGCGCGGCTGCGCCTTGGCGACCGCTGTAACATTGTGCTGCTTCTTTACGACCAGACTCCGCTTACCTGTGCCCTGAACCGCTCGATGGAGGCGGAAAAACGGCTCGCGGACCTGATTGGCACTCTGCCTGGCGTCGTTTGGGAATACAATCGCCAGCGCAGGGCGTTTACCTTTATCAGTGACTACGCCCGGGTGTTGACCGGGTATCAGACGGAGCTCTTCCTTCGGAACAGCGAACTGTTTTTCCAGCAGGTGCATCCCGACGATTTCCGGCAGTTTCAGATGATATGGCAAGACTTCAAGCAGACGAGACAACCCAGCACCTGGCGTTTCCGCCTGCGCAGTGAGGAGCACGAAGGGGGCTGGCGCTGGCTGGAGGCAAAAATGGTGCCGGTACTTGACGAGCAGGGAAACCTCGTCGCGGCACGTGGCGTGTCGTACGATATCCAGCATCAGGTGGAAACACAGCGGTTGCTGGAACAACGTACACAGCAGCTTGAGGCACTTATCCAGTTTAGTAGCCGCTTTGTGGAGGTGCAGACAGAGGAGGAAGTCATCGTAACACTCTGTGATTTGCTGAACTGTACTCTGGATTTCAAGTATGTTGCCATCTACTTGCGCAGGCAAAGCGGAACTGTGGAGAAGGCTGTTGTAAAACATAGCCACGTGGGATGGGAACGGGTAGAGATAAGCCTGGAAGAAGGGGATTCGCGTCTGCGCGATGTATTGCGTGGCAGGATACCCTACTTCCTGTCACAGAACGCGCTCAAAGATGTCAGCGAACGCGAACGGCAGGCATGGCGAGAGATTCTGGGCGATGAGTTGAGAGTTTTCAGCAACGCAGTCGTGCCTATCCGGGGGCGCGCACAGGTATTGGGCGCGCTGGCGGTGGACCGCCGGGATACGGACGAACCCATCACCGAAAGCGAACTTTCCATGTTGCTGACCATCGGGCGGTATGTTGGATTGGCTCTGGACAACGTGCGCCTGATGCATGAGCGACAGATCGCTGAGGAAAGGCTGCGCCATCTGGTACAGAATCTGCCGGTTGCGGTATGGGAGGTGAATCTGGGGACGCGCCGGCTGCAGTTTGTGAGCGAGTTTGTGGAAGAGTGGCTGGGATATGCCCCTGAGGAGTGGCAGGCGAACCCCGGTATGTACCGGTCGGTGGTTCACCCCGAGGATATGGAGATATTTGAGCGGGTCATACACCCGGATACCTTCACCGCCCCTCAACCCATCGAGATACGCCTGCGCGATAAGCAAGGTAAGTGGCACTGGTGCCGCATTCTCTGGTCGCTGGAGCATGAAGAGGGGCGCGAGCCTCTGGTGCGAGGTGTGACAACCGACATCACGGCACAAAAGCAGGCGGAGCAACAGCAACTGCACCTGATGCGCCTGCGTTCGCTGGGCGAGATCGCCAGCGGTGTAGCCCATAACTTCAACAACCTGCTGATGGGCATTCTCGGCAATGCGGAACTGCTACAGGCTTCTCTCGAACATGATGCTGAATTGCGGCGGAGGGCGGAACTCATCGCTCAACTGGCGCATGATGCCTCGTCAATAGTGAAGCGGATGCGGGGATTTTACAAGCTGCAGCCCCCAACGCGCCGGGAGAGGATCGGGCTTCGTGCCCTGCTGGAAGACGTGGTGGAGTCCACGCGACCGGTATGGCATGACCTCGCCGGACGGCGGGGCGCGGATATACAGGTGCACCTTATTGCAGAGGGCGACCCGGTCGTCAAAGCCAACCGCAGTGAGCTTCACGAGGTGTTTACCAACCTCATTATCAACGCCTGTGACGCCATGCCCGACGGAGGAACCATCACGCTGAGACTGAAGGAGCAGGACGGAAAGGCGGTCGTGGAGGTCGCGGATACGGGTATCGGCATGTCTCCTGAGGTGATGGAGCACTGCTTTGATGCGTTCTTCACCACCAAGGGAGAAAACGGTAGTGGATTGGGATTGAGTGTCTCATACCAGATTATTGCCCGACACTCCGGGCAGATTACCGTGCAAAGCGAGATCGGACAGGGAACGGTGTTTACGGTGCATTTACCGATTGCGGCGGAAAGCGAGGCAACGGGCGGTGATACACCTCAACCAGTATCCGCATCGAACTTGCGTATCCTCACTGTCGACGATGATGAAGCGGTGAGAGCTGCGATAAAGCACCTCCTGGAGGCGGATGGACATCTGGTGACAAGCGTCTCGGACGCCGAAAGCGCGCTCGTTCGGTTCCAGCCAGACAGTTACGACCTGGTCATTCTGGACCTGGGGATGCCCCATCTGGACGGTTTGAGCCTGGCGCGCAAGCTCAAGGAGAGGACGCCATCGGTACCAATTATCCTTCTCACCGGCTGGGGCGACCAGCTGCGCGAGGACAAGCCGCCGGAGGTGGATATGGTACTGGCGAAGCCTGTACGCCGTGCCACATTGCGTGCGGCGTTGCTACAACTCGTCAAGCGTTAGAGGAGAGAATGCGCAACTTTTGGCGGGCGGGCGTGTCCGAATCCATCGGGGTGACCGAAAAACGATGGGACATCGTACTGCTCGCCTTGTGTGTGGGCGTCATCGGGACGCTGTATGCCTACAACCACCAGCCGTACAGTCTGCCAAGCTGGATAAGCCCCTCCACTCCACGAGTGTACCGTTCTCACGAGGAATATCTTCTGCTGAACTGTCTGATGCTCTTACTGCCATGGATGGTGCTCGTGTCCACAGGAGGCAGGATACGTCTGTACCACGCCAGCGGAGGCAATCGGTGGGGGTGGATAGCGGCGGGAGCCTGTTACCTGTTGATGTTGCCGTTGTTGTGGTGGGCGTCGGCGCGTCCCGACTTTCAGCACACCTATCCGCTGTATCGCCCCGCTCGTGTCGCCCTGTCCGCTCTGTTGTACCACGAGCTAACCTATACGTTCTACCTCTGGTGCTGGGAGATGTTCTTTCGCGGAGTACTGACAAGCATCTGCTGGCGGTGGATGGGCTGGGCAGGGGTTGCCTTGCAGTCGCTGGCGTTTGCGCTGCTGCACGTGGGCAAGCCGATGCCAGAAGTCGCCGGTTCGTTCGTGGCGGGTGCGGTACTCGGAGGAATTGCAGTGCGGGCGCGGTCGTTCGTACCTGGCTTTGCGTGTCACGCACTGGTGTCGGCGACGATGGACATCTTCGTGCTGATACGTACGTAGCACCTTATCAAACAACGGAGGTGTTTCGATGTTAGGCGTCATTGTCGGAGTTCTGGTGGCGGTGCTGTTTCTGCTACTCAGTATCCGCGTGGATACCAGTGGCGAACGCCCGCGCACCGTGTTGCGCAACCCCGGGTTGCTCATACTGGGCATCGGGTTGACCGTCTTCTCCGCGGCGTTTGCGAACCGCTGTTTCTTGACCGTACCCGCAGCGTACGTGGCTACGGTGTACGACCCCCTGCGTGGCGGGGTGCAGCCTGTGGAATTGCCGGAGGGATTCCACTTCGTGCTGCCCTGGTGGAAGACCGAGCTGTGGCGCGTGCAGACGCAGGAGTACACCATGAGCGCGATACGTTCCGAAGGTGCAGTTATTGGCGACGACTCCATCCACTGCCAGACCAACGAAGGCTTGGGGCTGAATCTGGACGTAACCGTATTGTTCCACATTGACCCCAAGGATGCCCATGCACTGTGGCAGAAAGTGGGCGAGGACTACCAGCGGGTGCTGGTGCGCCCGTACGCGCGCAATGTCATCCGCATGGTGGTGGCGAAGTACTCGGTGGTAGACGTATACGGCGCGAAGCGTCAGCAGATTGAGCAGGAGATTACCGACACGATGAGGCAAGCGTTCGCGGAGAAGGGGATCGCGCTGGAGAGCGTATTATTGCGCAATGTGGAGTTCGCCAACCCCGAATTTGCCCAGGCTATTACCGAGAAGCAGGTGGCAGAGCAACAGATACGCACCGAGGAACAGAACCTGCGCAAGGCGCAGATTGAGAAGCAAACGGTGGTTGCGCAGGCGAAGGGTGAAGCGGAAGCCATCCAGCGACGCGGAGAGACGCTTCGGCAGAACCCTGAAGTCGTCCAATACGAACTGGTGCAAAAGATAGCCCCCAACGTGCGTGCGCTGTACCTGCCGCCCAATTACCTGCCCGTATCACCGCGACCAGGAGGGCGATAGCCATGCGAGAAGCCATCCTGTTCCTTTTCCTGTGTGTGATTACCGCGCTGGTGGTAGGATTTCGCCCCGAGAGATACCGTCCAGCCCGGTTGTGGACAGGCGCCATCGCCGGATTGCTGGTGGTACTCCTCCTTAGCAAGATGTGGGTGGAAGTTCCTCCCGGTCATGTCGCCGTGAAGTTTGACCCCTTCGGGGGAGGTATTCAGGAGCGCGAGCTGGGCGAGGGGTGGAGCCTCGTTCTGCCGTGGCAGACGGTGCAGCTGTTCAACGTACGCACGCAGCAGTACACGATGAGCAGCGCGCGAGACGAGGCAATGGGTACCGATGACGCCATGACCTGTCAGACCAGAGAGGGACTGAAGGTTAAGGTGGACGTGACCGTGCTGTTCCGCATCAGCGGGGAAGGGGCAGACCGCCTGTGGCGCAGCGTGGGACCGAACTATGTGAATACTATCGTACGCCCCTCGACGCGCAATGTCGTCCGGCTGGTAGTCGCCCGCTACGGCATCATGGAGGTTTACAGCAACGCGCCGGAGACTCTCACTGCTGCCAGCCAGCAGGGTATCGTGCCCTATGTGGGCAAGCGCCAGCAGGTGGAGAACGAAATCTACGCAGAACTGAAGCCCAAATTGGAGGAGAAGGGCATCACGTTGGAGCGCGTGCTGTTGCGCAACGTGGCATACGAATCTGCCGATTTCGAGAAAGCCATCGTGGACAAGCAGGTGGCTCAGCAGGCAGTTATTACCCAGCGATATAAGCTGCGCATTGCGGAAATTCAGGCGGCGGCGCAAGTGGAGCGGGCAAAAGGCACGGCGGAAGCCATCCGCCTGCGCGGGCAGGCGCTGCGACAGAACAGTGCGGTGGTAGGGTTGGAGTTCGTGCAGAAGCTGCCGCAGGACGTAGAGGTGCGTATTCTGCCCGGCGGTACGGTGATGATGATGCCCACGCCTGCTGGCGCGCTGCCCTCGGGCACCGGAGCGCTGGAACTACCCCAACAGGAAGAGCGCGAGCGCGCACCGCAAAGACGGCAAAGGGGGGAGTAGGAGAATCTCAGAATCTCAGGGAGAGGAGGATGGTATGAGGTATATCCGCTGTACTTACGACGCATGGTCGTTTCTGGTGGAAGAGGAAACAGGTTTCGTGCGCGAGGTGTGCTACGGCGGCGAGCGGCTTGCTAGTGCTATCTACAGCGCCGTGCGTGGAATAGACTGGAGCACTTACCCCGTCATCATCTCTGACCTGCGTTGGGGCAACTCGTGGTGTTCCTGGTGGACACAGGCGCAGGGTGCACCGTTCACCTGGAAGACGGAGGTGGAAGCCAGCGCGGATGGCTTCCACATGAGCATCGACGGCACGCCGACGGAGACTTTCCACACCTGCCGTACCGGGTTGTGCATCCTCCATCCGCTGTCGGTGTGCGGACAGGCGGTAACCGTGAGGCACGTTGACGGCTCCGAAGAGCCATCCGCTTTTCCGACGCTGGTCGCTCCGCACCAGCCTTTTCTGGAAATGGCTGGGATGCAATATCGGACACCTTCAGGCGTACAGGTAGACATCACGCTCGAAGGCGAGGTGTTCGAAACGGAGGACCAGCGCAACTGGTCGGACGCCTCTTTCAAAACATATTGCCACCGTTTGGGCGAGGGCAAACCCTACACGATAGAGGCAGGGCAGCGCGTTTGGCAGCAAGTGCGCATCCGATGCGCCGGTAAGCCACAGGTGTTCGCCTCTCCACGCGAGCGGGAAGCCCCGATGCCTGCTTTGTCCGTGTGGCTGGATACGCTGGACGCGGATGCGCTGCGTATACTGCAAGAGGCTGGTTTCACCAGAGTGGCTACGGATGCCGTCGAATCGCTGGGCAAGGTAGCTGGCATGGTGGTAGACCTTCGTCTGAGGACAGGAGATATTGTCCGCTTGCAGCCTGTCAATCCACCGGCGAACGGTTCCACCCTCTGGCTGGTATCCGACCGGTGGACGCCAGAGGCGGAAGAGGTGGTGCGCCACGTAAGGGAGCAGTGGCAACCTCTGGGCTGGGAGCTGGGGTATGGTCCCTCGGCGAACTTTGCCGAACTGAACCGCTCCCGTCCACCGCAGGGCGTCTTCGATTGGCTGTCAACCGCCGCCAGCCCGCAGGTGCATACCTTTGACGCCTGGTCCATCCTGCAGAACGCCGATAGTTTCGCCAGCATCGGCGCGACGATGCAGTCATTCGGCGGAGACGTTCGTTTGTGTGTGGCTCCTTTACGCTTCGAATCGCGCTTCAGCGGAGAGGACCCGCGCGCGGACAGTCCTCTCGCCGCCGCGTACCTGATTCTGGCTCTGGCATCCATCGCGGAAGGCGGCTTCGGGCGTGTGGTTACGGGCAGAACCTCCCAGGTGTTGCACAACGGCTCACCGGTAGGAACAGTGTTTCAGGACATCTTGAGTGTAGCACCGCATACGGTGAGACGGTCAGAGCGTAACGGCGTACAGGTGGTGCAGTTCAGCGGGGCACGGGGAAGCGTTACCTATGCGGTGAATCCTTCCCCGCAAGAGCAAGAGGGCGTACCACCGTTCTCGTTCAGGAAGGAGGAGTAAGCATGGCTCATATCGCGCTGTTCGGCGCAGGCGGCAAGATGGGGTGTCGTATCACCGATAACCTGCGCAAGACCGACTATACTGTCTACTACGTGGAGACAGGCGAGCGTGGTCTGGCGAACCTGCGCCAGCGAGGTATTGAACCCACCCCTGCCGACGAAGCTCTGGCACAGGCGGATGTGGTGATTCTGGCGATTCCCGATATGATACTGGAGAGCGTTTCGGCGGAGCTGGTGCCGAAGATGCGCCCGGGCACGCTGATGATGGTGCTGGACCCGGCGGCAGCGTACGCGGGCGTGTTGACCACGAGAGCGGATGTGCCCCTGTTTGTGACCCATCCCTGTCATCCTCCGCTGTGGAACGACGACCCCGACCCCGAAGCGCGGAAAGACTTCTTCGGCGGTATCAGGGCAAAGCAGCCCATTGTGTGTGCGCTGGCACACGGCACGGACGAGGACTACCAGCGGGGGGAGGAAATCGCACGGGCGATGTTCGCCCCTGTTTCGCGGGCGCACCGCATCACAGTAGAGCAGATGGCGATACTGGAGCCCGCGATGGCGGAGACGGTCACCGCTTGCTGTTGTACCATCATCCGCGAGGCACTGGATGAGGCGGTTCGACGGGGCGTGCCCGAAGAGGCGGCGCGTGACTTTATGATGGGGCACGTGAACATCCCGCTCGCCATCGTGTTCGGCATGGTGGACGCGCAGTTCAGTGACGGCGCGAAACGTATCATCGAGTACGGGCGTCAACGGTTGATTCAGCCCGATTGGAAACGGCTGTTTGACTCCGACAGCGTGATGGAGCAGGTGCTGTATATCGTACGCGGTGGCAAGCGATGAAGATTGGTATCGGCAGTTACGCGGTACCCTGGCACATCGGCATTGGGCAATGGACGCCCGAGAATCCCCTCCAGCATGAAGACCTGCTTGCGCTGGCGCATGAGCTGGGCGTGCAGGTGGTGCAGTACTGTGATAACCTGCCCCTGGAGATTCTGGACGAGGAGCGTTTGGAAAGCATCCACAAGCAGGCAAGGGCGTGGGGTATCGACATCGAGGTGGGCACACGCGGACTGGAGCGGGAGCGGTTACAGCGATGTGCCGATTTATCGGTGCGATTGGGCTGTCCTTTCGTGCGCGTGGTTATGGATACGCGGGACTATCAACCTTCGCCAGAAGAATTGTTGCATGACCTTTATACGCTGAAGCCAATCTTTGTCAGCAGAGGGCTGAAACTGGCTGTCGAGAATCATGATCGCTTTCCTGTGCGTGTGCTGGCGCAGATTGTCGAAAGGGCTGGGACCGACTGGGTGGGCATCTGCTTCGACACGGCGAACTCGCTGGGCACGTTGCAGGGACCGAACGAGGCGCTGGACGCTCTCTGCCCGTACGTGTGCAACCTGCATGTCAAGGACGTACGCGCCCGGCGGGAGGGGCACAACCTGGGCTTCCGCATCGAGGGCGCGCCCGCTGGCGAAGGTAGTGTGGATATACCGGACATTATCCGCCGGGTGCGTGATGCGAACCCGCAGGCAAACGTCATTATCGAACTATGGACACCCCCGCAGGAGAGCGTACAAGCCACGATAGCGCTGGAGCGGCGCTGGCTGGAACAGAGCGTGCGCTACCTGAAAAGGCTAATCTCGAACGAGCTGTAACAAATGTCATTCCTCGCGTCAACGAATCATCTCGTGAAGAAAGAAGGGAGATTCCTCGCTGACGCTCGGAATGACAGGAACAGTATCGTTACCTCAATCCGCGCCTCTTTGTTGCTGCGGTCTATTCCTTTCGAATCGTTAACAGACCGTATTCAATACTGTCTACCAGCGCGTCCCAGGAGGCTTCGATGATATTCGTGGAGACGCCCGTCGTGCTCCATGTCTGCCCGCCGTCTTCGGATTCCACAATGACGCGTACCTTCGCGGCGGTGCCTTCGCGCACGTTCACCACGCGCACCTTGTAGTCGGTGAGGCGAATCTGCGCCAGTTCGGGGTAGAACTCCAGCAACGCCTTGCGCAGAGCGCCGTCCAGCGCGTGCACAGGACCATTGCCCTCGGCGACGGTCAGCATCTCGCGTCCGTTTACCGCTACCTTCACGGTAGCTTCGGTGACCACCTCGCCCTTCTCGCCGCGTTTCTCCACAATGACGCGAAAGCCTTTCAGCTCGAACAGCTTGCGGTATTGCCCGGTTTGTTGCATCAGCATCAGCTCAAACGAAGCTTCCGCTGCTTCGAAGGAGTAGCCCTCGTTTTCCAGATGGGCTACCCTCTGCAGCACCTTGCGCACTTCGGGCATGCTTTTATCCAGTTGCAAGCCAAGCCTCTGGGCATGGTGGGCGACGGTCGCCCCTCCTGCCAGCTCGGAGACCAGGATACGTCGCTCGTTGCCTACCGCCGCGGGCGGGATGTGTTCGTAGGTGCGCTCGTGTTTGAGCACAGCGTCTACGTGCACGCCGCCTTTATGCGCAAACGCGCTGCGCCCGACGTAAGGCATCCGGTGGTTATGCGGCATGTTCGCCACTTCGTCGATGTATCCCGATAGCGCGGTGAGATGCCTCAGCGAATCGGGTTTCAGGCAGTCGTAGCCCATTTTCAACGTCAGTGCAGGGATGATGGAGCACAGGTTCGCGTTGCCGGTGCGCTCGCCGTAGCCGTTGATGGTGCCTTGTACATGCACCGCGCCGTGTAAGACCGCCATCAGGCTGTTCGCGACACCACATTCACTGTCGTTATGCGCGTGAATGCCCAGCGGAGCGCGCATATGCTGTTTTAACGTATCCATGATTTCTGCGATTTCATGGGGCAGGGTTCCGCCATTCGTGTCGCACAGCACCAGCATGTCGGCTCCTGCCTCCTCCGCTGCCTGCAGTGTTTTGATGGCGTACTCGGGGTTGTTCTTGTAGCCGTCGAAGAAGTGTTCCGCATCGTAGATGACCTGCGGCACTCGCTCCTTCAGGAACTTCACCGAGTCGTAAATCATGTCCAGATTCTGCTGGAGCGACACCTTCAGCGCGTGGGTGACGTGCATATCCCAGCTCTTGCCGAAGATAGTGACCACCGGCGTCTGGCAGGCTACCAGCGCCTGCAGGTTTTCGTCCTCTTCTGCTTTCAATTTGGCGCGGCGCGTGCTGCCGAACGCCGCCAGCTTCGCGTGAGAGAGCTTCAGATGGCGTGCTCGCTGGAAGAACTCGGTATCCTTGGGGTTCGAGGCGGGCCATCCGCCTTCGATGTAGTCCATACCGAAGTCGTCGAGCCTCTGGGCGATTTTGAGTTTGTCCTCAACAGTGAAGTTGACCCCTTCGCCCTGCGAGCCGTCGCGCAGAGTAGTGTCGTAGATTTCAATGCGTTGTTTTTCCATTGAGTAAACCTCCTGATGAGACATGCGTGTTGCAGGTAGTGGGATAACCTGTGGCGAAAGACGCTCGTAAAGCCGGGCGACGGAGAGGCAGAACATGAAAACCGAAATCTCTATTGACGGAGAGCGTTTCCTGATTAACGGACGTCGACCTACGAGGGCAGGCAATACAGAGGCATGCGCGTGGAAGGCTTGCTGTTCAACTCGCGCATGGTACAGGCTATTTCCGACGACGAGTGCGAAGAGACACGCACGCTGTGGGCATACCCCGACACCGGCGTCTGGGACCCCGACCGCAACACGGATGAGTTCTGTAAGATGTTGCCCGTCTACCGCTCCTACGGACTGCTGGCGGTGACCGTTGGGCTGCAGGGGGGCGGCTCGGTATACACGCCCGAGGTTTACGACCGGTACATCAACTCCGCCTTCACACCCGACGGCAGGTTCAAACAACCCTACTTCGACCGCCTGCTGCGTGTGTTGAAAGCCGCCGACGAAGCGGGCATGGTGGTCATTGTGAACTACTTCTATGTTAAACACGCCCGTCGCTTCGTCTCCGAGAAGGTGGTCTATGACGTGGCGGTGCGCACTACCGAGTGGTTGCTTTCCACGGGCTATCGCAACATTCTGATAGATGTGGCGAACGAATCCGCCGAATGGTGGAACTTTCCTGTGCTGGAGCCCAACAATATTCACCGCGTCATTGAAATAGTCAAAGGTGTGACCTATCGGGGCAGGCGACTGCTGGTGGGTAGCAGTACCGGCGGGGGCGACCAGATTCCCACCGAGACATGGTTGGAAGCAGAGGACATCACCCTGCCGCATGGCAACGGCTGTATGCCTGACGAACTGCGCCGCAAAATCCAGCGCATCCGCCAGACTTCCGCGTACCGCAAACGCCCGCGCCCGATTGTGGTCAACGAAGACTCCGTTCATCTGGATAACCTCGAAGCCGCTCTGAGCGAGTACGCCTCGTGGGGCTTCTACCATCAGGGCTACGGCAGCATGTACAAAGACCGCCGTATGGACTGGACGGTGAAACCTCGCGAACGCGAATACGCTCAGCTGAGCGGTTTCCAGACCGTTCCGGTCAACTGGTCGATTAACGACGAACATAAGCGTGCCTTCTTCCAGAAGCTCAAAGAGATTACCGGAGGCGGTTCGTGAACGCCTTCGGCATCTTCTGGCAAGTGATATTTCCCATCTTTTTCATCATCCTCGTGGGGGCGCTGTTAGAACGCGCCCTCACACTGGACATCTCCACGCTCACACGCATCAATTTCTATGCGTTCGTCCCAGCACTCGTCTTCGTCAAAATGCTTCAGGCAGACCTCAGTCTGCTGACGATGGGCAACATTGCCCTCTTTGTTCTGGTGCATAGCGGGCTGATGTTTCTGCTCGCGCTACTGCTGTATCGGCATCCTGTCTTCCAACCGTACCGCAAAGTGCTGTTACTTGCCTCTATCCTGACTAACGCAGGCAACTACGGCATTCCCTTTGTGCTGCTTGCCTTCGGCGACCGCTACATGAGCGTCGCCGCGGTGGTGTTACTGGTGCAAAACCTGATGACCTTCACCTTTGGCGTGCTGCTGATGGAAAGCGGTCAACCCCACCGTGCGCATCTCCCGCGAGCGATTGCCCGCTTGCCAGTCATTTACGCGCTGGTCGCCGCCGTTTTGCTCAACACCCTCTCGATTCCACTACCCAAGCCGATTCTCACCCCTCTCGAGTTCATGGCGAATGCCCTCGTGCCGGTTGCACTGTTCACGCTGGGCGCCCAGCTGGGCAGGGGCATCGGGCGTCCATCTATCGCCCTGCTGGTGCCTCCGGTCACCCTCCGGCTGGTGTTCGCTCCGTTGCTTGCGCTGGTGATGATTCCGCTCTTCGGTTTTGCTCGCGATGTGCAAACTGTGCTGGTAGCCACCACTGGCTTGCCCATCGCGGTGAACGTTTTTATCCTCAGCGCACAGTATCGCACGCAGGAGGAGTTCGCCTCGCAAATCGTGACTGTCTCCACCCTGCTCAGCGCGGTGAGTCAGTCGGTGTGGCTTGTTCTGTTGCGCTAACGTTCTCCTCCCAGACAATGACACCTGTACGCAGTATCTCCTCCAGAAACGTGGCTGGCTCCACCTGTTGCAGCTCTTGTGGCGTGCAGGCAAGGGCTTCCACTGGCTCCCAGATTCGCGCCGCGGCAATCCCCAGTGTCTCCAGGCGCGTCCGCAACCCCATGCCCTCAAAGTCGGGGGACACCACCAGCAGGTCGATATCGCTCAGCATGTTGCCCTCGCCTCGCGCGTAGGAGCCGAAAAGGATGACTTTGCTGGGGCGAACGCCCATTGCTTTCAACTGCTGGCAGTATCTTCGGATAACCTGCTGGACTCTATCTGCTGTTTGATCCATTCGATGACCTCCCGACCGCGAATGAAATAGTCCCATGCAATCTCTTCCGTGTATTCCGACAGGGCTTGCGACAGGTCCTGTGGATAGCGTGTGACCACGCCTGCGTCGTTTATCTTACCAAGAAAGTCTGTATACGCTGCTGGCAAATGCAGGTTAGCCATCTGTGCCAGCGCTATCAGGTTGTGAATACGCGGTGGAGTATGACGGGTCGTTTCTGCAATGACCGCCTTCAGAGCCTTTTCCACGGCAAGGTGGCAGAAGAATACGGTGTACAGATACCTGCCAGCAGCAAGCATGTGCTGCGCGGACTCGATATCATAATCCGCTTGTCTCAGCCACTCTCTGGTTGCGTTCAGCATGGGACTCCCCCTAAGTCTTTATAGCGCTGACTCACCGCGCTCGCCGGTGCGGATGCGGATGACCTCCTCCACGTCAGAAACAAAAATCTTGCCGTCCCCGATTTCGCCGGTGCGCGCGGCTTCGGCAATCACCTGCACCACCTCTTCGGCTCGATGGTCGGGGACTACCACCTCCAGCTTCAGCTTGGGCAAGAAGTTAATGGTGTAGGTGTTGCCCCGGTACTTCTCGGTACGCCCGCGCTGGCGCCCGTACCCACGCACATCGGTTACCGTTAAGCCGGTGATACCGATTTCCTCCAGCGCCTCTTTCACTTCGTCGATCTTAATCGGTCGGATAATGCATTCTACCTTTTTCATCGCTTGTCGCCTCACAGGTGTTGGAGCACCGCATCAGTCATCTCGATTGTACCCACTTTGCGACATCCTTCTTGCCAGATGTCCGGCGTGCGGTAACCTTCGCGCAGAGCCGCGTCTACCGCTCTCTCGATGTCGCTCGCCGCCTCGTTCATGCCGAAACTGTACCTCAGCATCATCGCAGCGGAAAGGATGGTCGCCAGTGGGTTGGCGATACCCTGTCCGGCGATATCGGGGGCGGAACCGTGTACCGGTTCGTATAGCCCGAATGTGCCCTCGCCCAGACTGGCAGAGGGAAGCATTCCGAGGCTACCGGTGAGCATCGCTGCCTCGTCGCTGAGGATATCACCGAACATGTTCTCCGTGAGTATCACATCGAACTGGCGCGGATTGCGTATCAACTGCATGGCGGCGTTGTCTACGAGAACGTGCTGTAGCTCCACCTCGGGGTACTGTTGGGCAACACGGGTGACCACCTCGCGCCACAGGCGAGAGGTCTCCAGCACATTCGCCTTGTCCACCGACGCCACTTTCTTGCGACGAGCTCGTGCTGCGCGGAAGGCAACATGCGCAATGCGCTCCACCTCCGCTTCGGTGTAGATGCAAGTATCCACAGCCGTGCGTCCGTCGTCTCGTCGTTCTTTGGGTTCGCCGAAGTAGATGCCTCCGGTGAGTTCGCGCACCACCAGAATGTCCAGTCCGTCGCCCAGTATTTCCGGCTTGAGTGGGGACGCGCCTGCGAGTGCGGGGAAGAGCAGGGCAGGGCGCAGGTTGGCGTACAGTCCCAGCCCTTTGCGCAAGGGCAACAGCGCGCCCGCCTCAGGACGCAGGGCAGGAGGCAGGTTGTCCCATTTCGGTCCGCCTACTGCGCCGAACAGCACCGCATCAGACCGTTTGCACAGCTCCACGGTTTCTGGAGGAAGGGGATGTCCGGTAGCATCGTACGCTGCCCCTCCCACCAGGGCTTGCTCGTAGTCGAAGCGCACGTTGTATCGCTCGGCGACGCGCTCCAGTACACGTATCGCCTGCGAAACGATTTCGGGACCAATGCCATCACCGGGTAAGACAGCTATCTGATAACGCACCGTGTAAGACCTCCTTGTAACCACTTTGTGGACACTTCAGCGAAACCGGCACTCTGGAGGGCGAACCTCCTGGCGAGTCGAGGCAGTCCCACCCTGCCTCCCCGTACGCGGGGAGGTCTTTTACGGCTTAGCAGGAGCCTCGTCCTCCAGATGGGTGAAATGTGACCGATGGGCGGTCCGTAGCAATTTGTAGCCGCAGGCTTTAGCCTGCGCCATACAGGTAGAGGCAGTATACGCCGACACCGCGAGGCGTCAAATATCAACCTCCGTGTCGGCTTCCTCGGCGGAGAGCCAGTTGCAGGGCAAAAGGAGACGCGGTCGCGTGCGCGGTATGACCAACGGCACGAAACCGCGTCTCAAACGGTTACTTGCACCTCTTCGGGGTGTATGTACCGTGCGAAAAACCACCATCGTTACGGGGCTTCCTCCGGCACGTACTCGCGCGTTACCGCGACCTCGTCGTATTCCGGCATCCTGTCGGTGCGTGCGATGTGCGGAGCCATTTCGCGCAGGTCGAAGTAGTTGCGTCCCACCACATTTCGCAGTTCGCGTGCGGTCATGTCGGGGTGGGCAACCACGGCGACGCGCTTACCTTTGCAGCGTAGCAGCTCCAGTGCACGCTCGAAGTCGCCATCTCCACTCATCAGCACGCACATATCAAACAGGTTGACGGTATTGAACATGTCGATAACCAGCTCGACATCCAGATTAGCCTTCTCTACAATCTCTCCAGTAGCGTCGTCAATCACCTGTTTAATGTTTTTAGTGCGCACGATATAACCGGAATACATCAAATACTCGTGAAACCGAATGTCTCGTGCCAGAGTCGCGCTGTCCGCGCCGGTATAGTAGTACGCCTCGCTAATAACGTTGTTCTGCGCCGGTCCGAAGAAATGAAGCACTTTCCGAAAATCGATAAACCAACCTAATCGCTTCTGGGCATAGTACATATTCGCCCCATCTACAAAGATGCTCACGCGAAGGGGCGGCTGACGTATCAGGATGCCCCGTTCGTACCTCCACGTATCGCGTGAGTACATAGCTCCTCCTTTCCATGCGCGTCTGATGTTGCTTTTCCTTTATACGTCGCCACCCTGTGTTCCTGCACGAAAAGCGAACTTCGGGACAGGAGGTGCTTTTTTTCGTCTTCTTGTTGCTCTATGCTTTGCTGAATGGACTCCCGTGCCCGCTGGAGGCGTTCCTGTGCACGCTTGCGCTGTTCTTCCCTTTCGGGGAACGCCAACCCTCTTGCCGTGCCGATAGCCAGAGATAGCAGCGCATAGACGAGCCAGAGATGCGTGTAGAATAGAGAGCCTTCCACCCACAGGGGCAGGGGGATGAGCAGGCTGAACAGGTACAGGGTAGTCATCCAGCGAGTCCACTCCGCGCGCAGGGAGACACCCAACCGATTGGCAATGCCGTGCCCCACAATGCCGCCGACGAAAAACAGCCCTATCGACGGCAGGTACACCTGCATCATCCCCAGAACGGTCTGCCAGTAGGTCATCACCTTATGCCCGCCCCAGCTCTTCGGTCATCACCGGTCGCCGTCCCGCCGACCGTTTATCCAGCAGCTTGTTCAAAGCCTGGATGTATGCCTTCGCGCTGGCGACCACGATGTCGGTAGCGGAGCCTCTGCCGGTGAACACGTCGCCTTCCTGACCACGCACGCGTACCGTCACTTCCGCCATCGCATCGATGCCCTCGGTTACCGCTTGCAGGGTGAACTCCAGTAGTTCGTTGGGAGCCTGCACGATGTTGTTGATGGCGCTGTAGGCGGCGTCTACGGGACCGGTGCCTGTGGCGGTAGCAACATGCTCCTCGCCGTTGGCATGGCGCAGCTTCACGGTGGCGGTCGGTACTACTTTGTCGCCCGCCAGCGCCTGCACATGCACCAGTTCGTAGGTCTGGACTACGGTAGAGGCGGCGTCGGCAACCAGAGCCTCCAGGTCTTCGTCGTAGACCTGCTTCTTCTTGTCTGCCAGTTCGAGGAACTTCTCGTAGATGCGCTCGAACTGCTCGTTATCCAGATGATAGCCGAGCTCTTCCAGTCGGTGGCGCACACCGTGCCGTCCGCTTCGGGCGGTCAGGATAATCTTGCTTTCGGTAATTCCCACCGAGCGCGGGTCAATAATCTCGTAGGTGGTGCGCTCCTTCAGCACTCCATCCTGATGGATACCTGACGAGTGGGCGAAGGCGTTTGCACCCACGATGGCTTTGTTTGGCGGCACCAGAATGCCGGTCAGCGTGCTGACCAGACGACTGGTCTTGTAGATTTCGGTGGTGTTGATACCCGTGTACATGTTGCGGAACACGTCCTTACGGGTGTGTATCGCCATTACCACCTCTTCCAGCGAGGTATTGCCCGCACGCTCGCCGATGCCGTTAATGGTTACCTCCACCTGTCGCGCGCCGTTCAGCACACCCGCCAGCGTGTTCGCGGTTGCCATGCCGAGGTCATCATGACAGTGCACCGATACGATGGCTTTATCGATGTTGGGCACGTTGTTCATGATACCGCTAATCAACGCGCCGAACTCTTCAGGAACGGTGTATCCGGTGGTGTCGGGCACATTAATCACGGTTGCGCCCGCGTCGATAACCGCTTCAACCACGCGGTAGATGTATTCAGGGTCGGCACGTCCAGCGTCCTCGAGGAAGTACTCCACCTCGTCTACGAAGCGTCGGGCGAACTTCACCGCGTCCACGCCTCGCTCCAGCGCTTCCTCGCGCGACATGCGCAGTTTGTACTTCAGGTGGATGTCCGAGACGCCCAGACCGGTGTGGATGCGTGGGCGTTTAGCGGGTTTCAGCGCTTCTGCGGCAACCTCGATGTCCTTGTGCACCGCGCGGGTAAGACCGCACACCGCCGCGTTCTGCACGATTTTGCTGACCTCATTCACCGCGCGAAAATCGCCCGGCGAGGAGATGGGGAACCCGGCTTCGATGACGTCGACGCCGAGCCGCTCCAGTTGCCGGGCGATTTCGATTTTCTCCTCGACGTTCAGAGACGCGCCCGGAGACTGTTCCCCGTCGCGCAGGGTGGTGTCGAAGACATAAATGCGTACCCCATCACTGCTCATGATTCGTCACCGTCCTTCTTCAGCATTCACACAGGCTGAAGTTTGCACTACCAGCCTCGCTCGTTGTGCGCACCTCAATTCAGTATGAGAGGTTGGGGATGCGACAGAGCGCATCCCTCCAAAACGTTTCCAGAGGGGCGTGCTCCGTCACGACCGACGCCGTATTCCCCCGGCGGCTCGGCGGGAGCCTCGCCCTCTCTGCAACAGGTCACTTCTGCAAATCCTCAGGTTTCACCGCCGGTTTCTTCAGCCAGGGCATCATGGCTCGCAGCTGCCGTCCTACCTGCTCGATGGGGTGGTTCTCGTCAGCGGCGGCAAGGGCGCGGAATACCGGACGGTTCGCACGGTTCTCCAGTATCCACTCCTTCGCGAATTGACCGGTCTGAATCTCCATCAGGATTCGTTGCATCTCCGCGCGTACCTGTTCATTAATGATGCGCGGACCGCGGGTCATATCGCCGTACTGCGCTGTGTCGGAGATGGAATAGCGCATTCCCGTAATGCCGGACTCGTACATCAGGTCGACGATGAGCTTCAGCTCGTGCAGGCACTCGAAGTACGCCACTTCCGGCTGGTAGCCTGCGGCTACGAGGGTCTCGAAAGCCGCTTTCACCAGCGCGGTTGCTCCGCCGCACAGCACTACCTGCTCGCCGAACAGGTCGGTTTCGGTTTCCTCCTTGAAGGTGGTTTCGATGACCCCGGCGCGTGTGCCACCCAGCGCTTTAGCATAAGCCAGCGCGAGGTCGCGCGCCTTGCCGGTGGCGTCCTGGTGCACTGCGATTAAGCAGGGCGTCCCAACACCTTCGGTGTACATCCTGCGCACCAGATGTCCTGGTCCCTTGGGCGCGACCATAAACACGTCCACCGTCTTTGGCGGGATAATCTGGTGGAAGTGGATGTTGAAGCCGTGTGCGAAAGCCAGCGCGCTACCCTCTTTGAGATTCGGAGCGATTTTGCTCTCGTACAGTGCGGCTTGAAACTCATCGTTGACCAGTATCATGATAATATCCGCGCGACGAGTGGCTTCGTCCACTTCATACACTTCAAAGCCATCCTCTGTCGCGCGGTTCCATGACTTACCCGGGCGTAGTCCTACAATCACCTTCACACCGCTATCGCGCAGGTTCTGCGCGTGCGCGTGTCCCTGGCTTCCATATCCCACAACCGCGACCGTTTTATTCTGCAGAAGGCTCAGGTCTGCGTCCGCATCGTAATACACTCGTGCCATCTTCACTCCTCCTCACTCGTCTCTTCTCTGTCCTTACGTGCAGAAGCCAGCTGGCGCAGAGCCAGTATGCCCACTCCTGCACTTACCGGCAGCCACCATCGGCGTCTTACCAGCTTAAATAGCTTCGTTCCTATCCATATCGCTACTGCTCCAACCAGCAGGCTACCAGCTGGTGTTGTCTGTACGTTGATGTTTATTTCCGCACTGCCGTTAGTGCTGTGACGTTTGACCTCCACCTGCACCAGTTTCATAGGAAGCGCTCCCCCGTTTCGCACGAAGTGCAGCCAGATAACCCGCGACCGCACCCAGCACCACAAACAGCGCAAGGTTCACCAGCAGATTGCGCACGGTGTCCAGCCCCAGCCGGTCCGTAATCGCATTGTAAACACGCCAGAGTAGCCAGTTGGCGGTGAGGAGCAGTCCCCACAGTAAGCCGATGAGCGCGCGCCTGTTCTTTGCCCAGCCGATACCCGCCCCGACGATGGGACCTGCTATCGCCAGCGCAAGGAACAGAACGTCCACCTGTTTTGCCGAAATAATCTCCTGCACCGCCTTGTCTCCTGCTATGCTGTCTTGGTGCCCCGTGCCATGGCAATCACGCCGGTGCGCGCCATCTCGCGGATGCCGTAGGGCGCCATCAGCCGTGCGAAGGCGTCGATTTTGTCCGGTCCGCCTGTCATTTCGATGAGAAACGTCTTCTCACCCACGTCGATAACGCGCCCGCGAAACACCTCCGCCAGCTGCAGTATTTCCGAACGGTCTTTCGGTTCGGCATTGACCTTGATGAGCGCGAGCTCGCGCTCGACCGCCGTGTGCTCTACGTAGTCCACCACCCGGATGACCTCTATCAGCTTGTTCAACTGTTTGGTAATCTGCTCAAGCACGCGGTCATCCCCACGTGCCACAATGGTCATCCGGGAGACTTCTGGATTCTCGGTGACCGAGACCGCGAGCGATTCGATATTGAAACCACGCCGCGCAAACAGTCCCGCCACTCGCGCCAGCACACCCGGATGGTTCTGCACCAGCGCGGTTATCGTATGCTGGTTTTCTTTGCCGTTGCCAGTTATCCCTGCCATTCTCCTTGCCTCCTCATTGCCGGGCGGGTTGTTCCACGAACTGTTTCAGGATTTCCTCCTGGTCGGCGAAAGACCACTGTTCGCCGTCGGTATCTACCGAAGCGCGCAGCTGCTCCAGGTCCTTTCGCAACATCATCTGTTCGATGCTCTGCCCGGATGGGATCATCGGGTACACGTTCTCTTCGGTCGGTACCACGAAGTCGATAATCACCGGCTTGTTTTTCTGGCTCAGTGCCTCGCGTAGAGCGGGCTCTACGTCTTCCGCTTTGGTCACGCGCAAACCGACCGCGCCGTACGCCTCAGCCAGCTTCACGAAATCGGGCGAGGCTTGCAGGTCTACATGGCTGTATCGTTCGTTCCAGAACAGCTGCTGCCACTGGCGCACCATGCCCAGCGAGCGGTTATTGATAATCGCCACCACGATGGGCAGTTCGTACACCACAGCGGTCATCAGCTCCTGAACGGTCATCTGGAAAGAGCCGTCGCCGTCGATGCACACCACCTTCTCGTTCGGGAAGGCGAGTTGCACTCCGATGGCAGCGGGCATCCCGAAGCCCATGGTTCCGAGACCGCCCGAGGTGATAAACTGGCGCGGACGTTTAACCTTGTAATACTGTGCTGCCCACATCTGGTGCTGTCCCACGCCGGTGGTCACGATGGCGTTGCCTTCGGTGACCCGCCAGATTTCGTCGATGACGTACTCTGCATGCATCTGCCCGTCCTTCGGGTAAACCAGCGGGAACATTCGCTTCCACTCCATAATCTGGCGGTTCCACTCGGTGGCAGGGCGGGGTTCCACGTATTTGAGCAGTTCGCGCAGCACCGTTTTGACATCGCCCACGATAGGAATATCACAGTGAACCACCTTGCCGATTTCCGCCGGGTCGATATCGATATGGATGACTTTGGCGTATTTGGCGAACTGGTCCAGCTTGCCGGTGACGCGGTCGTCGAAGCGTGCGCCGACGGCAATCAACAGGTCGCAGTTATGTACGGCGTGGTTGGCGTAGGCAGTGCCATGCATTCCCAGCATTCCCAGACTGTTGGGGTGGTTCTCGTCGATGGCGCCTTTGCCCATGAGTGTGGTGGTCACCAGAATGTTGGTGCGTTCAGAGAGCTCGGTCACCTCAGCCTGAGCACCGGATTGCACTGCGCCTCCACCCACGTACAGCACCGGACGCTTCGCCTCTTTGATTGCCTGAGCCGCTTTGCGAATCTGCATTTCGTGCCCTTTGACTGTTGGGCGATAGGATGGGATGTCCGGGTCTTTTTGATAGTTAGACGGGTCCCAATCGATTTTGCCAAGGCTGACGTCCAGAGGGATGTCTACAAGCACGGGACCAGGTCGCCCCGACCGTGCGATGTAGAAGGCTTCGGCAATGACGCGCGGTATGTCTTCCGTGCGCTTGAGCAGATAGTTGTGTTTGGTAATAGGCATGGAGATGCCGATGGCATCGGTTTCCTGGAAGGCGTCTTTGCCGATGTTGGTCGTGCGCACCTGACCGGTCAGGGCGACTATCGGAATAGAGTCCATCTGAGCGGTAGCGATTCCGGTAATCAGGTTGGTCGCCCCGGGACCACTGGTTGCCAGACAGACCCCTACCTTGCCCGTCGAGCGCGCATAGCCATCCGCCATGTGGGCTGCGCCCTGTTCATGCCTGACAAGGATGTGCTTGATGTCCCGATAGTCGTATAGCGCGTCGTAGATAGGCAGGAGCGCACCACCGGGGTAGCCGAAGATGAACTCCACGCCTTCCTGCCTCAGACATTCCAGCAGGATTTGTGCTCCAGACATTTTT
>VSSL01000014.1_pt1 | contig 31807 bp, 23 predicted proteins | sample 4557531 | NCBI WGS metagenome assembly VSSL01 (sample SAMN10986726, study PRJNA523729) | hot springs metagenome | isolation source: hot springs | place: India:Timba, Gujarat | collected 2018-05-31 | reverse complement strand
TTTTATGCCGATTAACATGATATGCAAGCCACCAGGCTTAAGCGCAACCGTCTGGCCGGGGAGGATTTCAATGAAGGGAACCGGCCGCATGGTCATGATGTCGTTCTGGACGAGGCTTTCGTGAAGTTCCAGAACTTCAGCAATATCACTTTCAGCCGACAATAAACGATCGGCAGCCGAGCCGTGGTTGATCAAGGTCAGGTAAGCTGCGCTCGTTGAACCTGTACCTTCCATTCCCCCTTCCGAGGGGGTTCCCATGGTCTCATGACCTCCGTGTCCGCCGGTTGTTGTGGCTCGAACCCAAGCCTCTCTCACTTCGATCCCTTGGCTTGGAACGGAGCAAGAGGCAAAGAGGGAGGTAAAGAAAAGACTCAGAACAAAAATAATTGGGAAACTATTGGTTTTCATTCGAAACTCCGAACATCAAACTTCCAATATCGCCCGGTAAAGAGCGTTCGTGCCAAAAGTGAGCGCCTCAAGTGGGACGCGTTCGTCGGGACCGTGCACCGTTTCAAGAAAACTGAAATCGCTCGGCAGTTGGAGGGGCGTAAACCCGTATGTTTGAATGCCCAATTTGGCAAAGAAGCGAGCATCCGTGACACCGCTCAACAATAACGGCAGCGGCTTCGCCCCGTTATCCATTTCTCTAAGAATTCTTTCTAAGACGGAAAAGCGCGCCATATTTGGGCTAGGAGGCCCAGGGTCAAAGCGAACGACCTCGAACTCTACGCCTTTTCCGCAAATTCGCCGCAGCTCGTCAAGAAACTCATCCACTCCGAAGCCAGGGAGCAGGCGACCGTCCAGCTCCACAGCGACTTCGGTGGGAATAACGTTGATTTTACTACTGCCATGCAGTATTGTAGGACTAACGGTGTGGTGTAGGAGCGGCGCAAAAGCGCGCCCTTTTTCTCCCATGGCGGCGAGAAGAGCATCGGTGAACAATGGATTGAGCAGCTGGCGCAGAACATAACCTACCACCCCACCGATAGATCCAGCCATGCCTTCGATCATCGCCCGAACAGTCGGGGTAATGTGCACCGGGAGGATGCGTCTGTCCAGGTTGAGGAGCATTCTCCCAAGGCGCGCCATGGCCTCCCCGCGCACCGGCAGTGAACCATGCCCACCTCTCCCGCGTAAGGTGGCTCTTAGCCAGCACATCTGCTTTTCCGCTACCATGATGGGATAGAAACGCTGCCCGAACAACTCCAAAGAAAACCCGCCGAATTCTCCTAAAGCGAAGCGCACGCCTTGAAACAAATCCGGGTGTTCCTTGACTAGGAAAGCTGCCCCGAAATCGCCCCAATCCTCCTCGTCGGCGAGAGCCACAAAGAGCACCTCTCCTGGCAGCTCCGCCTGTTCATCCTGTAATTTGAGGAGCGCTGCCAGCATCATGGCAACCGGCCCTTTCATGTCCAGCGCTCCTCGCCCCCAAAGATAGCCATTGGCAATGCGTCCCTCGAAAGGCGGGTAGGTCCAGCGCTGGTTCTCGGTGGTGACGACATCCACATGTCCATAGAGCATGAGGGGCGGTTTCTCGCCTCGTCCCGGAATACGGGTGATGAGGTTAGGGCGCTGGGGGCTTTTCGCAATTATTTGAGTGGGGATTCCCGCCCCCTCGAGTAGATCGCGAATGAAGAGGACGCAATCCGCTTCATTTCCAGGGGGGTTAGTGGTGTCGAAACGGATCAATCTTTGCAGGAGAGACACGACATCATGCGTGGAATCAGATGTTTTCACAGAACGATCCTCCCTGGGTGATTACCATAGTCTCTCGACACAAACGGCCGACGAGCGCGTTCCTTCCTCTGAACAGCGATGAAGGTTTTCCCAACAGGCTAGCGGGCTGCGCCAAAAGAGACTGAACCCCCAGCCATTCCATTCCCAAACAGAAACCGCGCGTTGCCCGCAGGCAGAAACGGAGTGTTCGAAGGGAATCAGAGGCTTTATCTGTTCTATGCTTGTAGGCTCATAGTTTTCAGCGGGGCAGAACTCTTCAATGACCACGAGATTCTCTTCCCCATCGCCATCCACATCAGCCAACTCGACCTCCAAGATGCGATGTGCGACCGCTGACCCTCCCCAAACATCACGGTAACGTCCGCCGCGGTGACCCAAGATGAAAGGGTGGCTTTGGAGAACACCGTTTTCATTCGGGCGATCCAAAGCCGTCAGAATCTCGAAGCGTCCATCTTGGTTTGGGTCGCCCAAGGCCGCATCCAGAATTCGCCAATCGGCCGGCGTTTGCCATTGCAGCTGCTCTCCTTCCCAAATACTCAACCGGCCTTCGCGCAAAGTGACGTGCTCGGCCAGGCCATCACCGTTGAGGTCAATGTCACCTTGGGCAAAGACTCCACTTGCTTTATAGGGGCTGTTGCCAGAGGGGAACTGCACCTCTTCGCAGCCGCTGCCATTGCAATGAACAATGAACCTTTGTGGGCGGGGGCGCACTTGGAGAGCACTTTTTGCAGCGTCTTGAAGCTCCATCCATTGAGGTCGCCCTCCTGCCCAGAGGGGTAAAGCCTCCACCTGAACAAGCCCTTGTTGGTCGAAGGAAGCTAACAACGCCGCACTCCGCCGAGTGCGCGCCTCCCACTGATCGAAGAGGAAGTTTCCTAGGCTGTAGGCCACAAAGCCCATGCGTCCGTCGGAGGTCTGAAAGATTTCACTTTCTTGCAGCACATGGGGATGGTGGCCGATGATGAGGTCGGCGCCAGCGTTGATCAGGGCCTGGGCAGTAGTCCGTTGCCCCTCTGAAACGTAGCGTCCAAACTCTTCCCCCCAATGCATGAGCACAATCACACCATCCGCGTTCTGACGGGCTTCGCTCACCGCTTGGAGCGCCAGGTCACGTTTCCAAAGCCCCTGTGTCTGTCCGGGGATAGGCACGGTATTGAAAGCCAGAAAAGCAAGGGTTACTTTGCCGAGCGCTTGGTACACGATTTGATTTGGGTAAACTCCTACGGTTCCTATTCCCAAACGGTTTAACATTGCGCTGGTTTCTTCTCGGCCTTTTCCTCCAGCATCGAGGGCGTGGTTATTGGCCAAGCTCATCAGGTCAAAGCCAGCCCTTTGTAAAAGGACCAATTGTGACTTAGGGAAGGTCAGCCGATAAGGCTGATCGGGGGCAGTATTCGCCAAATGGATGTAGTACTCGTCTGGTTCTACAACCCCCTCAAGGTTGCCCACCACGAGAGGGGCTTGAACCAACTTCCGCTCTACGAAAGATAATACGTTGTTCAGAGAGGTTATGCCTCTTCCGAGAAAGACATCTCCTACCAGGAGCACTCGAGCGAATTTCGGGGAATATTCTACATCGCTCCGCCGGTAAAGTGTGTAACGAAGTACCACTTCGCTTTTGCTCTTTTGTTTGTGTTCAACTTGTGATGGGTTGAAACCCTCCCCCTCCTGCGGCTTGACCACGGTGGCACTGGTCCAAGCGAAGGCTAAAACAAGAGATACAAGGATAGCGTTCCACCGTAAGAGGCTCATATTCCCTACCGATAAACCTCAGCCGTAGCCCAGGGAATACCTGGGCTACGGCTCAGCAGTCCACGATTTGCATAATCTCTTCAGCGATGCCTCTCATCTCGGCCAAGGGGGTGGAAGGTTTGCATAATTCGCCCGCGCAACCTCCCATACAAATGCCTCCCCGCCGGGAACACGCTTGAGTTTATACGTGACATTTAGGGTGTAGGGGCCTCGAGTGGCAATCGCCGGTTCGTCATAGTTGGGATAATCACCCGAAAAAGCATGAAGGGTATCTTCCCAAGTTTCACGCACGGTGATAACCACTGTGTTCTCGTCCTGAAGGTCAATCGAGCGGAAGTCTACTCCTATCAGTTTGTGCCCCACGTATTGGCGATTGCGAATCAGCGCCATAATCTCTTCGCGAAAGGCTTCCATGGTATCCGGCATGGTGTTGATCATGTCCTGGGGAGACCAGTAAAGCCAGGTGATGTCGCTGTGGTAACGGGCGATGACCTCTCGCCAGGGGCTAACCTCCCCTTCTTGGGCGATAAAGCTGCTCATCCAAGGTTGCAGGGGCGGAGCCTGCTTTTGATCTAGTAGCGCGCGCCATTTCTCGTCAGTGAGGCGGTCCTGAGCCGGCCAGGTGAACTCATAATAGGAGAAGACCCCTCCTTTCGCCACCTGCAGGAAGATCGAGCCGTCCTCATTGATGATGGGGACGATTACATGAATAGGGTTGATACGTCCAACCCCAACTTCCAAAACCACCGGGCCCCCGGCTCCGCTGCCGGTGGGGTCCGGATCGGTGGCTACGTCGGCGATTACCGCGGCTTGTTGGTCCTCGGTCATAAAGCGCGGCTGGCCAACGATATCCTCCTCTCCACTAAGTTCTGCCGATCGCATCACAAATTCCTCCAATTCTCCTCCAAAGTAGCGTATGCGTTCGTACTCTTCCTCAGTGAGAGGTTGGCCGTTCAACTCTTTCTCGGCGATGACCTGGAATGTGCGTGCTAGGTCTTCCAGCTTGAGAAGGCTTTCCCGGTCGCGTTCGTTGAGCAACCCGCGCGCTTCCAAACCGCTGCGGGTCATCTCGGTTAAAGCCGCTAGGCGAGCGTAGAAGGAAGGTACCGGTTCCACATACCCGCGTGCCGGCAACGGCTCAGGAGGGGGTACTCCGCCGCCCATTTCTGCGTACACTTGCTTAGCGTAGAGTATCGTATCGTGCTTCAGCTCCGCCCAGCTCCCCAAAGCGGTGTTCAATTGTTTATCCAACCAGGCTGCCGAGCGCATAAAAGCCGGATATCCTTCGCCGGGCACTTCTAGGAGAGGGAAGAAAGAGTAGAGCCAGGTGTTGTAGAGAGTTTCGGTCCACTCGTCCACGCTTAGATTGGCCAGCCAGGAGCGCACTTTTTGCATTTGTTCTGGATAGTTGGCATAGCGCGTCTCCCCCATGGTTTCCAGGTGGTAGTAAGCGCGTTCCGAGCCCATGGCCGCCATTAAGTCGAGACCTTTCGGCAAACCGCGGCGGTTTTCGGGCGTACCCACGTTGCGGTAGATCAATTCACGAAAAATATAAGCATCTGGGACAAATCGTTGTCCCATTAGGCGCAATCCTTTGGTCGCTTGTTGTTCGTCATCAGTCACGGCAATCACAATTCCCAAAATACGCGGTGCCGGCAGTTTGTAGGCTCGTTTGATGAACTCATCCAATTTTCCTTCATCGAGCAGCGCTTGCAGGGAAGGATTGGCGCCGTAAACCTTGTTCATCACTTCGTCGTATAGGAGGGGGGTTAGGTCATCGCTTCTTCCCACGAAGAACACCGTAGGGGCGTACAACTCACCCCATACCTGCATGGCAGGCTTGCCCTCCACCTGAGCGTTACGCAAGGCGTGCATGAGGATCAACGCCGAGCGTGTCTCTTCTCGGCCTATGTTCGGGTCTCGGCTTTTCAGGCGGAAGGTCATACGCCCATACCACATCATGCTGCGAAAGTAGGCTTTCAGGTCTTCGCTGCGGGTATAGTGTCCGCGCGGGATGTATTGGGTGTAATCTTCACCAAACTCTAAACCAGGGAAGATGGGCGAGGGCTGGATGCCACTTGCTGCTTGAATCAAGGCCATCTCCTGGTTCACCAAATCGCTCGCATAGGGTGGAATGGGTGCTTCAGGGTCGAGGAGAAGGCTTCCTACCCCGAAATAGGCCACGGTTCGGCGAGCAGCTTCTTGCCAAGGAGTGTTGCGCAATTGCTGATAAAGGGAATCGCTCTCGGTCAATAAGGCGCGGTTGAATTGGCGCAACATGGGGATAAAGTGTTCGATCTCTGCCGTGCGCAACACCTTATCGAATAACAAGTGATAGGAGTGTAATAGAGCATCTGAGGTAGCAAAGATGGGGACATTGTCATAGCGGGCCTTCTCATAGAGAACAAAGAATTCTTTCTCTGTCCCTGGAGTGACTACGAAACCATCCCGCGCCAAATGTTCAACCATTGCGGGTGAGAGCGCAAATGGGTTGTAAACGTTCTCCAATTTGGCGCCAATGGCCTCGTGGCGAATGCGTGGGGAGACCTGTCCAGGGGATTCGCGGAATGTGGCGAAGCGCGGCCCGGCGCTGGTAACCTCTTCAGCACTTTCTGGGGTTATCGTTGGTTCTAAAGCGGCAGAGGTTTCTGTTGCTCTCCCCTCTTCTCCTTGAGGAGTAAACATGGTGTTGACCAACTTGCAGGATGTGAGAAAGATGGTTAAGAGAAGAAAGGCTGTGAGCAAAGTCTCTTTTTTATTGGTTATGGGATTCATATTCGGTCCTCTTGATCACGCAGAAAGGTACAATCAAAAAAGAGCAACCTGTGCTAAACTTTAGGCAACGAGTATAGCGATAGCTAAATTCCCCGGCTAAGAACCTATGGCTACGAAAGCCGTTTTTGAAGGTCTAGTTTTCGATGAAGCGGGTAATCCTGCGGAAGTGGTTTATGTAGGTCAGGAGGCGTGTTACGTCGTAGATGATAACGGTTTCCGCCGCCACATTCCTTCCGAGGATGTTGACCGTCAGGTTTTGAACCGTATGATGGATTCCATCCAGGGTCACGAGGATTTGCTCACCGAACAGGCCGCTAAAATGCTAGGCCAGGAGGATATCTTTTCTAAAGCCATGATTGCGGCCCAATTCAAGAATATTCATCAGCAGTTTGAAGCTCTGCTTCACATAGGTTTGCCTGAAGAAATACGCGCTTATTTAGGGATGATGGGTTTCCGCATTGTGATCAATATTCACGGCGAAGTGATCGAATTCATCCAGCCGGGATTAATCGCCGATGACGAAGGGGAAGATTGAACCTCTATGTAGTTGGCTGGATTTGTCCGCCTCCTAGGTTAGGCCAGTACCGGATAGTAACATACCCCGGCTGTGCCCGGGCCGGAATGGACACCAAGCGCCGGCGAAAGCTCTGCGATAAGCGATTCCACCGCGTGCACCCGTTGCTCAACCAGTTCACGAATTTTCTGCGCCTCTTCCAAGGCAGCGGCATGGACGTAAGCGATCTTGATTTTCCCACCTAGGCCAACCGCTTTTTCTACCATATCGGCGATCGCCCGATAGGCTTGGATGCGACTTCGGGCAGTGCCCAACGCTACGATGACGCCATCTTCCATTCCAATCAATGGTTTAATGTTCAGGAGCGACCCAATCAAGTGCTTGGCGCGTCCGATACGTCCCCCCATGTAGAGGTATTTGAGGGTATCGGCGGTCTGTATCATGCGGGTGATTGGGATCAGACGCTTGATGAGCGCCATGACTTCCCCTAAGGAAAAATTGGCCAACGCTGCGCGAGCCGCCTCAATCGCAATCCATCCATGGCACATGGATACATTCAAAGTGTCTACCACCTCAACCCTTAAGCGGGGGAGTAGTTCGGCGATCATCTCACGCGCTGCCGTTGCCGCTTGAAACGCGCCACTTCCTTTCGAAGTCATGTGAATACTGATAATTTCTTCGGCCCCTTCCTCGGCCAAGCGTTGGTACATGCCCACGTAATCCCCCGGTCCGGGGCTGGCTGTTGTGGGCAATTGAGTTGCGGTGGGCAACCAGCGATAGAATGTTTCGCGGTCAATCGTGACCAAATCACGCAAGACTTCCATTCCCCGATGAATGTAGTAGGGTACGGTGTTAATTTTCAATTCGCTCAACAAGCGTTCGGGGATACTTGTGGTGCTATCGGTGACGATAGCCAATTTAGACATAAAAAGCTCCTCTTGCCGGCTAAGAAGCGCGGCCTTTTCCCAGAATGTTCTGGCCATAGTGTATCATGAATTGTTTAGGGTAGCAATGAAAAAATGGTACGCCTGCACCCTTCAACTATTTTCTTGTCAAAAGTGCCCGCTATAGACTAAAATAATAGTGCGTTGACCCTAGAAGGGGAAGTGCTGGAACTGGCAGACAGGCGTGACTTAGGATCACGTGCCGCAAGGCGTGAGGGTTCAAGTCCCTCCTTCCCCACTCTATCCCTTCAAGAGGGGCGTTCCCTACTCCCAATTCCTACAGTATTCTTACCTGCCCAGAAAAAAGTGCCATGTTATAATTCATTTTGCCCAGTTAACTGAATTGGGTTTTCTTAATGCATCTCGTGAGGGATACCTTTGAACATCATCCAAAAAGAAATTCGTGATGACCACCAAGCACGGCTGGTCGTTGAGTTTGAAGCAGAAAAGGTAGAAGAGGTAAAGCGACGTGCGGCAGCAAAAGTTGCGCGTCGTGTCAAGATTCCCGGATTCCGCCCTGGCAAGGCTCCCTATAAAGTCGTAGAACGCCATGTGGGTGCTGGTGCAATCCTAGAGGAAGCCATTGATCTCCTCATTGATGAAACCTACCCGAGCATAATCAAGGAAGCCCAGCTTGAGCCCTATGGTCCAGGCACATTGGAAAGCATCGTTAGCTTGGAACCCCTCCAGCTCGAGTTCCTTGTACCTCTTGAACCCGAAGTTATTTTAGGGGACTACCGCTCGATTCGTAAACCGTATGAACCCAAATCGGTCACCGAGGAAGAGGTTGAAGAAACGCTTCAAGGTCTGCGTGAGGAAATAGCCACCCTGGAGCCGGTAGATCGTCCTGCTCAAAGCGGCGATGAAGTGACCTTTCTCATGACGTGGCGTAAACAAGGCGCTCCTGAAGAAGACTCCAAACAGGATACTTTCACTCTGACCTTGCCCTCTCCCGAAGAAGAAAGTACCAATGCCCTGCTTCCCAAAGAGGTCCTTTGCCAACTCATCGGCAAATCAGTTGGTGATGAGGTCACTGTACTCTATGCTTTTCCTGACAACTATTCTTTTGAAGGCTTTCAAGGGACTCAGGTTGAGTTTCGCTTGAAAGTGCAAAGCGTTAAGCAGCGCGTTCTTCCTCCCCTTGATGATGAATTAGCCAAGACATTGGGGGATTTTTCATCCCTCGAGGAATTGCGCCGGCATATTCGACGTTACTTAGAAGAAAACCAACGCGAGGCTTACCATGATGATTATGACAGAGACATAATCACCCAGGCGATTGACCAAGCCACCTTTAAGTATCCTCCTCGAATGGTTGAGGACGAAGTTGAAAAATTGAGAGAGGATTTAGAACAGGAACTCAAACGCTACGGTATCAGCCTGGACCTTTATTTAAAGTCTCGCAAGATGGATGAGGAGGGACTGCGCCAGGAATTAAGGGAACGAGCGGAGCGTTCCATAAAACAAATGCTGATCATCCAAGCGATCCGTGATGCGGAAAATATTGAATTCTCAGAGGAAGAGTTAAAACAACGCGCCACTCTAAGACTGAACAGGATTTTATCTTCCCTGCCTGAAAAGGAAGCCACCAAATACGTGGGCGACGAGCGTTTCTTGAAATCGGTTGTCCGCACAGCTATGATCGAGTTGATGGTAGATCACACTGTTGAACGCCTCCGTTCGATCGCCAGCGAAGGGGCAAGCGATCGTCATGAGGGTGAAGCTCTCCCCACCGCTGACGTTAAGACATCCTCATCGCAATCCGAAGAACTACCCTTCCATCATGGAGAGCCTGAAGTCTTGGAAGAACGAGGAGAGAGTGTAAAACCCTCTACAGCCGGGGATACTTCGCAGTCCGACCGAAACGAGTAGCCCCTCGCTTGGGTGTTCTGTCTTCATCATCTCTTTGGAGGTACCATCCGTATGTCGAACGTAAAATCGCTAATTCCCATGGTTATCGAGGAAACCGGGCGAGGAGAGCGCGCATTTGATATCTACTCGCTGCTCTTACGCAATCGCATCGTTTTTCTCGGCACGCCGATAAATGACCAAGTAGCCAATGTGATTGTCGCTCAACTACTCTTCCTGAGCAGTGAAGACCCAGAGGCTCCCATCCAGATGTACATCAATTGCCCAGGGGGAATGGTTTATGCTGGCATGGCAATTTACGATACGATGCAGATGATTCCCAACCCTATCAGCACTCTTGCGGTGGGAATGACCGCCTCTTTTGGAACCGTCCTGCTCACGGCGGGTACGAAGGGGCAACGCTACGCTTTGCCGAACGCCACCATTCACATGCATCAACCTTTAGGTGGCGCCCAAGGACAGGCTTCGGATATCGAAATCCAAGCCCGTGAGATTCTGCGCCTCAAGGATCGGCTGAACGAAATCTTGGCGATGCACACAGGCAAGGATATCGCAACCATCGAGCGCGATACGAATCGGGACTTCTACCTGGATGCCAAGGGTGCCGTAGAATATGGCATAGTGGACCAGGTTATGGAGATTCCGGAGGCCAAACAGTTAACCCTACCCAAGTAGCCCTCAAACATAGCAGGAGACCACGTGCGGCGGTTTAAGGACCGCCGCACGGCATTATTGCAGGAATGAGTCATGGACATTCTTGGTAAAGGTTCCGATTATATTATCAAAGACGAACAAGTCCTACGCAGCGATCTTAGAGCACTCCTCTTGGATATGGACGGCGTCCTTTGGCGGGATAATCAGCCCATTTACGATCTGGCCGGTTTATTTGACGAGATTTGCAAGTACGGTCTAAAAGTAGCCCTGCTCACAAACAATGCTACCCTCACGGTGGACCAGTATCTGGAAAAACTACGCTCTTTTGGCGTAGAATTGGAGCCCTGGCAAATCATAACCTCCGCAGAGGCGACGGGGGACTTTCTGCAACGACGGTTTTCCAGCGGTGGGAGGGTGTATGTCATTGGTGAGAAGGGTCTGCGGGAGGCGCTCGAAAACCGTCAATTCACCCTTGCCGATGATGAGGTATGTGCTGTAGTGGTAGGTCTTGATCGTCAACTCACCTACGAAAAACTCAAACGGGCCACCTTGTTGATACGGGAAGGAGCCCTCTTTATCGGAACCAACCCCGATCGTTCTTTCCCCACCCCTCAAGGGTTAGTGCCAGGTGCCGGGGCTATCCTTGCCGCTATTCAAGCGGCAAGCGATCAGTCTCCGATTGTTATTGGAAAACCATCCAAGGAAATATTTGAGACCGCGCTGCTACGTCTTGGGGTTACTCCCTCGCAAACCCTTATGATTGGAGATCGCCTAGATACGGATATCCAAGGGGCGCGCACCATTGGGTGCAAGGAAATGCTCGTGCTGACCGGTGTTACAACTCTGGAAGAAGCCCTTGCTTGGAATCCTCCCCCCTCCAATGTTGTTGGCGATCTGAGAATGTTCCTTCGGATGGTCTTCGACAGCTAACCACTAACATTTTCCCAGATTCTCGGATCAGAATTTTTCGGTGGAACGCAAACCCTTCATTTACGACCTCGATTTCCCTGCTCTTGCCCTCCAGCTCGAGCAATGGGGAGAACCACCGTATCGCGCCGCGCAGATATGGCATGGTTTGTATCGCAACCTTTGGAACCGCCCTGAAGAGTTCACCAACCTACCCCACTCTTTGCGGCAGCGCCTCGCAGAAGCCTTCTCGTTTTCCCATCTCACTCCAATTCAAGAACTTTCCTCTAAAGACCGCCAAACGGTTAAGACGCTCTTCTCCCTGCCGGATGATAAGGGCATTGAGGCAGTGCTCATGCGCTATGAGCGTCGGAGGACGCTTTGCATCTCCACCCAAGTCGGTTGCGCCATGGGCTGTGTCTTTTGCGCTACCGGTCAAATGGGGTTTCTGCGGAATTTGAGCAGTGGGGAGATTGTTGAACAGGTGCTCTACTATGCCCGTCAGCTTGCTCGGGTGGGGGAGAAAGTCACCAATGTGGTGGTCATGGGTATGGGCGAACCCTTCCACAATTACGATCAAACCTTAGCAGCCATTGAACGTCTCAATCACCCAGAGGGGTTTCATTTAGGGGCACGCCGATTCACCATATCTACCGTTGGGGTTGTGCCAGCCATTCGGCGCTTCACTCAAGAGAAGCGTCAAATTAATCTCGCCATCTCCCTGCACGCCGCCGATGATGAAACTCGCTCCGCCCTCTTGCCCATAAACCGCAAGTATCCCCTTTCGGTGTTGCTGGAGGCATGTCGGGATTATGTGGCTCAAACCAAGCGGCGCATATCTTTCGAATGGGCCTTGATACGGGACAAGAACGATACTCCTGAGCAAGCCTATCGTTTGGCACACCTACTACAACCTTTTCGCAAACCTGAGGCCACGCTCTGCCACGTAAATGTGATTCCCTTGAATCCAACCCCTGGTTTCTCCGGAAAGGCTACCACCATGGAACGAGCGCGCCAATTCTGTGCCATTTTAGAACAGAATGGCATCCCCTGCACCATTCGTCTCCGCAGGGGGATAGATATCCAGGCGGGTTGCGGCCAATTGGCCTATCCTGCTCCTGAGACTATGAGACGATGACCCGCTGGCTGAGCTGGCTGTTCAAGGGGGTTCTACGTCTGTTTTTCCATCTTCTCTACCACCAATTGGCATGGAGTTATGATCTTGTCGCAGCGTTTGTCTCGGCAGGAAAGTGGCAAACCTGGATTAAGATCTCGCTGCGCTACCTGGAAGGCCCTAGTGTTCTAGAATTGGGCCACGGGCCAGGACACCTCCAAGTCCTTCTTCACACTCAAGGTTTTCAGCCCTTTGGGCTAGACGCCAGCCGTTGGATGGCGCGCTTAGCCCTGCACCGTTTCCGCGCCCAAAGAATGCCTCATCGTTTGGTTTTGAGTCGCGCCCAGCAGCTTCCTTTTGCCGGCTTCACCTTCGACCATTTGGTGGCCACTTTTCCCACCGAATTCATCCTCGATCCCTCTACTCTGCAGGAGGCCTATCGCGTTCTTAAGCCAGGAGGGAGTCTGGTGATCGTGCCCTTTGCTTGGCACAGCGGCTTATCAATTTTGGAAAAGACCCTTCACATTCTTTTTCGCCTCACTCATCAAGCGCCTGCTGTTGTCGGTAAAGAGGCCGCGCGACCTTTCGAATGTGCTCTGGAAGACGCCGGCTTTCAGACGCGCAGTGAGCTCATCGGCCTCCCCGCCTCGAACGTAATGGTGATCGTCGCGCAAAAACCCAACTCATCCTCCTAAGAGAGGACTTCTCCTGAGCGGTATAAATCGTTGTAAAATAGAGGGCGTGGATGCTCTTATCGCGGTAGCGAAAGTTCGCAAATATGCTACTGCCAGCAGCGGTGACACCGTCGAGGTGGTTGAACGCCCTCAAGGGGGACTCTCCGTGGTTCTGGCAGATGGCCAGAGCTCCGGGCGGGGTGCCAAACTGGTGGCCAATCTAGTAGTGCGCAAAGTGATTGCCTTGTTAGCCGAGGGGGTGCGCGATGGCGCTGCGGCGCGCGCCGCTTCCGATTACCTCCTAGCCGAGCGTGGCGGCAAGGTCTCGGCCACGCTAAATATTGTTTCCGTAGACCAACAGACGAATACTCTTGTCCTAACCCGCAATAACCCCGCTCCGGCCGTTCTTGTTTGGCAAGGGCAAGTCCGTTTGCTCAACGAACCGAGCCAGCCAATAGGCATCTATCGTAACACCCGTCCGGTGATCAGCGAAGTGCCCCTGGAAACGGGTCTTATGGCGATCGTCTTCTCGGACGGTTTGATCCACGCCGGCGCGCGTTGCGGCAAAAAACTCGATGTCTCTGAGTGTGTGCAGCAATTTCTAGACGAGGAAGACCCTTCCCCGGAACTGATCGCGGATTCTCTCTTGGAACACGCCCTGCGACTGGACGAAAACCGCCCGGTAGATGACATTAGCATTGTTGTGGTAAGTTTGGCACCCCCTCGCGGTGATGAGATACGCCGCATGACGGTGCGCATGCCTCTCAACTCGTGAGACCAGTTCCTTCACAGAACACGCGCATGGAAAAGTTGCCCGCCAGCCTTGGGCTACTCGTGTTCCTTGTCCTTCTCGCAAGTTGTCGGCGTGTAGAACAAGCCTCCTCACAAACTGCGGGCGCTTCAATCGCCCTGCCCCCGCCTAGGTATGAAGGCAAGATGTCTCTGGAACGGGCTTTGTTGGAACGCAGGTCGTTACGCGAGTATAGAGACGAACCGCTGACGCTGGCGGAGGTCTCGCAATTGCTGTGGGCTGCCCAGGGGATCACCCACCCTGCCGGCTTGAGAACTGCACCATCAGCGGGGGCTCTTTATCCGTTGGAGATTTACCTCGTTGCAGGAGAAGTGGACGGTCTTTCCGCTGGGGTTTACCATTACCTGCCGGAAGGGCATCAATTGCTCCTTAAGCTAACCGGCGATCCCCGCCGAGAATTGAGCCATGCTGCGCTTGGTCAGTCGTCGGTAGCCGAGGCTCCGGCGGTGATTGTCATTGCTGCAGTGTATGAGCGGACCAAAGTAAAGTATGGTGAGCGTGGTGTGCAATATGTTCACATGGAGGTTGGCGCGGCTTCACAGAATATCTATCTCCAGGCGGAGTCCCTGGGACTGGGCACGGTGTTCATTGGTGCCTTTCACGATGGTCGGGTGAGTGAAATCCTACACCTGAAGGCAGACGAACACCCACTGGGGTTTGATGCCGGTTGGAAGGAAGCCGCCTTCGGCGAAGAAGCCGTAGTTAACCCAGGCATAGATGGTGAGACCAAATTGCCGAGCCGGTGGAAAAACCAGAAACCAGGAATGACCCGGCCTCAACCCTGGCTAGGCTCAGGGCGAGACCGGCTTGGTAAGGGGAAATAATCGAGCGCTTTACTGCTCGCTTCTCATCACCTGAATCTGTTGGGGGTCGCTGATGTACATCGCCGGGTCGCCTTGATACCATGTGATCACTCCGGTGACCTGAACGGATTGGTCGAGGCGATAGAGCAAATCCGGCGGCTGAGGAAAGCGCTCCCATTCGGCACGGCGAATGAGCACCTTGAACGTGCCCTGGTGTGGGTTGGCAAAACCTAGCAGTACGTATTTCTGGTTGTTGTATACATAGCGCAAGGTCCCCTGGACGGTCACCGTTTGGCCGGTCCAAGCATGCGCCTCAGTGTAAGGGATGACTGCTATGGGGATGAGAGATTCCGTCGTGGAGGTGGCTGGTGGGGCAAAAAGAGTAGTGGAGGTCTCCACTAAAGAGGCCGCTTGGGGGTTGCCAGAGGTGAGAGCGACGATGGCACCATCGCAACTGCGAAAGTACACGTTTTCGTTGCTCACCACCCAAATGGCGTATTCGCTCCAGAATTGATCATAGACCGCCCCTTTGTTATAGTAGATGTAAAAACCAAAATCGTAGAAGCGGGTGTTGTGCAGCCCGGCAGGGCAGTAATGGGAAGGACTGAATGCGCACGACCCCGTCCAATCCTGGGAGGTGATGAGGGTTGCCAGACGCTGCGTGGGGATGCGGTTGGAAAAACTGCCGTATTGATCGGAACGATCGAGGATGCACAACGCGAAGCCAGCCTCCCAGTGACCACCGAAGAGGTAATCACCGGCCATGGAGATGTTGGGCTGTTCGTCGGTGAGCAAATAGGGCGTCGGGTCACCAGGGGGGTAATCAAAGTAGATGAAGCGCACGTAGCCACCTTGCAGATCGCTTACCGTGCTGTTATCGAGCACCATCTCACCAAAGTAGGAGTTCCAAGGGTGCATGTAGCGCTCGTGTTCCGCGCGTATCACGGTATAGACAACATCCTTGCCATTAGGCAAAGGTTTCACCACCGGTTGCGGTCCCATGGGAAGATAACCACCGTCACCATACCCACCACTGCCGATGTGGGCGATGAAGGGGTTGCTGCCGTCATCCAGATCGAGCACGAACACCACCTGGTCACCGGGGTAGGTAGTGAGCATATGGCGCATCCCGCTGTTCGTGCGCGGCCACACGCGATAGAGGTTATCTCCTGCATCCAGGCGCACTCGCACGAGTACGTAGCCGGCGTTCTCAGCGACCACTGGCCAGCCGTAGCGGAATTCGGTGGGATCGTTGAAGTTGCGGTTGGAATGGACGGGGCGCATATGCCACTTACGGCTGCCGTCGGTGTTGTTAATGGCGTGTACATAGAGATCCGGCTCGGTGGCCACGATCACCACATTGCGGGAGGGCGAGTAGGCTGGGGGTGTGGCTATGGTAGCACCGCTGTTGTAGCTCCACAGCACTTGTAGGGTTTCCTTATCCAGGGCATAAACCGAACTACCCATCGCGAAAAGCACGCGATCGCTCAACACAGCCGGAGGCAGGGGCAAAGTGCTGCTCTGGCCACTGGCGTATTGGCCAAGAACAGCGCCATCGCTGGCGCGCAATTTGTAAAGGCGACCGTTGGCCGCCAGGGCAAACACCGACCGCGTATCGCGGTCGTAAGCAACGGTGGAGCGCACGTCGCCTAGACCAGTGCGCTGCCACACCTGTTGACCATTATCCTCAGCCAAAGCGAAGACGCCATCTATTCCGGCAGCCACATACACCCGACCATCGCCGGTCACCGGCTGGACGTTACGCGGCAAAGATTTATCGCTGGTCACCTTGCCGCCTAAGCCGCCGTTGGCGCCGGGGCCGTTCCAAGCCCAGCGCCAACGCCAGGGGTAGGGGACCAACTGGGGAGTGTAACCGCTGTGTTGAGCATCGTGAGCGTGTTGGCTCCATTCATCTTCTGGAGAGGGTGGTCGCAGCGTGGGGGTCGGAGTCGGCGCCCGCCCCTCGCCCATCACCAGTGGCAAATAGATTGGTGTGAGCGTGGGCAAACCGGGCAGGTCAAAGCCAACAGCCGCGCCGGCGAAGAGCAGCGTGCTGCCTAGTAAGGTAATCAAAGTAATAAGGCGTAGGAGGTTACGAATGTTCATGGTTTCCCCTCACCAATATCGAAAGCGACAAATTCCCCATTGGAAACTCAGAGACCTTAACGGCTGATTAGGGGCAAGTAAAAGGAATAAGCAAAGGGACTGCTGCCATCTAGAGCCTCGAATTGGAGGGCGATGTCGCTGACCAATGATTGAGGCAGCGAGAAGACCAAGGCGTTGCCAAAGGCCGGCACGGTCTGGGTGAGCACAGGCGTGCCTTGCCACGTATCCCACCACACCAGGCGGTAAGTGCCCTCGCCTAGGTTAGGGACAGTAATCGAGCCAAAGGCGGGTGTAATTGGGGCGTTATCCACCACACGCCGCCAAGTGTGCTGGCGGTTGTGCACCCACAGATGACCGCGGCGGGTGAAGCGGTCTACTTGGCCCAAGACGCGTAAGTTGGGGTCGGAAGCCGTAGCGCGTGCGTCCTCGTAGCGTCCATTGGTTAGAGGAATGCCCTCCATAAAATCGCGGAAGGCCTTGAAGTGGTAATAAAGGTTGTAGCGGACGATGTTCGTCTGATCCCAGTACAACTCATAAAGGCCGCCAGGGTTGATCTGCCCCCAGATGAAGTGATGGAGCCAAACCCCTTGGGTATCGCGACTTTGGTCATGCTCGGCGTCGCCTCGGTAGTCGTTGTCATCGCCGATGGCGACCTCGCCACGGGTGACCGGTTTTCGCGGGCCGGAGAGGGTGCGCCCACCGATTTGGGCGCTGAGCGCTGCAGTGAGATGCGCCGAATCATCGAGGATGCGGGTGAGGTCGAATTCGCCGTTAAGATATACCGTCCGTCCGTTGGGGGCAATAAGTTCGACATTATCTATCCAGGCTTGACCGCTGCTGCCGAAGCCATTTTGGAAATAGATGGCCAGGGCATGCGGTTGGTCGTCATTGATAATGATGCGAGCGCTGAGCGGCGCAGGGCTGCCATCGGCGGTGTAGCGGCTATCAAAAGTGCGCCAATCGTAGGTGCCGGCCGGCGCACTGCAGACGAAATTTTGACCCGAAGGAGCAGCCGGGACGACATTGCTAGCGGTATCGTCGAGAATCCACAATAGCCGCGGGCCGGCCAAGGAGTTCGGCGCTCCGTAGGGACACGAACCGCTGAAATTGCTCGCCTTCATCTGATAACGGATCACCCATTCGCCGGCTCCGCGAATGACCAGCGAGCGCGGCGTGCCACCGGCGTTGTTAAACTGTACGCTACCGGGGATGCGCACCGAGTGCCCACGCCCCCCGAACACATGGGCCGGATTACTTTCTAGGGCTAGAGGATAATCTATATACTGTGCCCAGCCCGCATAGCGATTGCCGCAACAGGCATATTCGTGAATGTCGGCGTAATCCACATGGGGATAGGCGGGGTTGCCCCAAAATTCGTATATAGGGAAACTGTGCCAGTTGGAGGTGGTCACCAAATGACGGCGGGCGTTAAAGGAATGCATGAACTGACCAAAGGCGTTTGCCATGGCATAGTGGTTTCCGTTGTAAGGGTCGCCTTCGTTGAGCAATTCCCAGGAGTGCAGCGCCCTCGAGTACCCCCAGCGGGCGACCAAATAACGCCAGAAGTACTCGTGAAAGCGGCGCACGGCGGTGTTCGGCGCCGCGTAGAAACGGTTGTTATCCAAATCGTAGTATCCCCCTACCGGCTGGCCGTTGGCGTTCAGATGGTTGGCGATCCAATCGTTCTTCTCCAGCACCACGGGGCGGATGGTGACGCCGGCCTGCTCGGCTTTCTCGAAGAGGTAATCCCACTGCCAGGAGGGTTGTTGATCGAAGTAGAGGTGATAGGCAAAGCGATTCTTACGCAACACCTCTGGACCTTGGGGGTTGCCCCCCACCACTTCGCGCAGCGAGACCTCATCCACAAAGGCTTGACCGCCGGTGGTGTTCTCCAGAATGAGGTAGAAGTTGTCCAGAAAATATTCGTTGGGGCCGGTGGTGAAGGTATGGCTGGCAAAGGTCCAGTCTTTGTTGCCGTTCACATAGTCCAGCAAACGTCGCGAGTTGCCGGCGGTGGCAGCCGGGTCGGAGCACGATTCCCCTAACCAACCGCCCGTGCGCACGGTGAAGCCGTAGTTGGGGTAAGCGCTGTTCCGCGGTCCAGTCACTCCTACTGTTTTGACCCGCACCCGCAGTTGATAGGTGGTGTTGGGTTTGACAGCCACATTATTCGCAAAGCCCTGGAACATGCAGGGGTTACGGCGATTTTCCATCTGCGGGTCGGGGTAGTCCCACAGGCGCAACGAGAAGAGGTTGCCACTAAAGGCTTCGGCGTAAGTGAGGCTCACCGGATTGAAGTAGCCGCCTTCGCCAGGTAGGTGATGGGAATACCAGGGATTCCACGGCGCCATGTAGATGCTGGAACCGGTCATCCACATGCGCACAAAGTTCACCCGGCCACTGGCGAGGCGGTTTAGAGCCCGATCGGCGTCGTAAGTGAAGCGCCAACTCTGCACTCCTTCGCCGTGCCCCACCCCGATGAAGGGAGTGCCATCGGAATACTCGAAGTATCCAGGGTCGTTGGGGCTGATGCGGATGAAGCCGTGGTTGTTGGGCAAGGTGGAAGGCACCACGGTGAAGGTGCCCTCACTGCTCTGGGCACTGCCGGAAGCATCCCTCGCCCAGATTCGATAACGCCAATTTCCGGTGGCGGTAGGCGCAAAACGCACTTTCCAAACCGCTTCACCTTGGGGATAAAGCCACTCCTCCCCATAGGAAGGGCAATTGCTCACCACATTACCATTGGCAATGCAACGGCGCTCGTAGGCTTGGTAAAGGAAGCCGGGTTGAATGATGATGGTGGAATCACCTTCACGCCAAAAGCGACCTTCCACGCTGATCCCCACGCCTGCCGGCACACCAGGTGGTGGTGAGGGATCGTAGGGGAAATAGGGGTTGGTAGCGACTGAGCCGCTGATACCGAAGGTGAGTTCAAATTTCTCGTACAGACCGATGGTCGTAGCGTTGGCCTGAACATTAACGATTTGCAGGGCGGTGGGTGCGGCACTGGCAGGTGGTGTCGCTCCAGGCAAGGGCAGAGCGGATAGCACCAAAGCGCCGACCACCCCAAGAAAGAACCAACGTCTTGCTTTCATAGAACACTTCCTAATAATGATAAAGACCACATAGCCGATCAATCCGGCAATCCGCAATTGGGGAGGTCCCTCTGCTTTAATTTTTCGCCGCAATCGGCTGTTTCATGATCTCCCCTTTGGCACCTATGGGACACATGGTTATCCTGATAATAGGATAATAGGTTTGCTTACGAAAGGAAATAGTCCTTTGGTCATGGTGGATAGGTTATCGTATGCCTATTCCATACATAAAAGGTGTAAATATGAGCGAATGATATAATCTTTATCATCAACATCTGGATGGCTACGGCTAATTCCCTTTTGAAATTGCGCAGCAATGAGAAATCTTCTAATCGGCATCGTTGGCCCCTGTGCTGCCGGCAAGACAACCCTCATTGCCAACTTAAAAGAACACGGCTATAACGCCAGACATATCGCTCAAGAGCATTCCTACGTTCCCGATATGTGGCAACGTCTCACCCATCCCGATGTGCTCATCTATTTGGATGTCTCCTACCCACAAACCTTGCTGCGGCGTCGCTTGAACTGGAGCGAAGCCGAATATCAAGAGCAAGTTCATCGCCTGCGCCATGCCAGAGAACACGCTGACCTCTACATCCACACCGATGCCCTTTCGCCGCAACAAGTTCTTCAAGCCGTGCTAGAATTTCTCCAACACGGGTGATGCGCTCGGGAGGCACTAAGGGGAACCGAGGCTGATTGCACCCGAGCCCCAAGGATAAAACCTAGCCTAGAACCCTTATGGGCGAAAGCTGAGTCCCCCCAGGTAGAAACTTTGCCATCCCCAGGTATAATAACCCTTCAATGCTTTCCCTTTGGAATGGAGCTCCCCAGGGAACCCAAACTTCTTTCCTATCGTCTTTTCAGTGGTTCGGCATCGCAATAACTTTTCGAATATGAAAATGAGGATGAAACACAAATTCCGATTGCAAGCATGGCTTGTTGCAGCGGTGCTTCTCACCGTATTCCTTGTAACAACGGTTCTCTCGGTCCAATATGCCTCGGCTCAGGAAGATACCCCCGTCCCTGCTGAAGTCCCCAATAAGGCGATAGGGATGGAGGTAACCCCGGCCTTTGAAGGCTATTTCAAGTACGGGGAGTGGTTACCCCTTTGGGTAGAATTGAGCAATTCCGGGCCCGATGTCGAGGTGGAAGTTCAGGTACAAGTGCTTAGTGCCAATCCCACCCTTTTCGTCGCGCGACTCCAACTCCCTAACGGGGCCCGCAAGCGCGTGCCATTGTACATCCTGCCCAACAATTACACCCGTCAGGTTACGGTAGACCTTAAAGCAGATGAGTCTCTGCTTGCTACTCGCCGGGTTGAAGTTAACCCCCAGCCAACAGTGACCTACTTGGTTGGCATATTGAGCCCCGAACGCGGGCCTTTGGCGTTGATCAGCACGGTGGAGATCCCTGGTCAGAAACGCCCTGTGCAATTGGTGAACCTTAACCCACAAGACCTGCCGGAACGCTTTGAAGGGTTACGTTCCTTAGACCTTATCATTATTAATCGTAGCGACACCTCCAGCCTCACGCCTGGCCAGGTGCGAGCTCTGGAAACCTGGGTTCGTCAGGGGGGGCGCCTGGTGTTAGGTGGTGGCGCAGAGGCGGCGAACGTCATCTCCGGTCTCAAGGGGGCTCTCTTTGCCTCGCCCACCCCCGAACCTATAGAGGTCAACGAGCTGCCCGGCTTGGAAGCGTTTCTCAAAAACGAGCACCCTATTCGCATTCCTGGTCCTTTTGTTGTTGCCCGTTTATCACCGGGGAGCGGTCAAACGTTGGCCTCCCAGAATGACCTCATCCTCATTCAGGAATGGCCCCTGGAAAAGGGGTTTGTGAATTTCGTTGCCCTTGACCTTACCGCCTCACCCTTTGACGCTTGGAGTGGCAGCGCTGCGTTTTGGCAAAAACTAATCTCGCCGGCGGCCTCTTTCCCGCTCAATGCCCCTCCTGATATGTCAGCCCGCCAACAGGTGGCTGGTGGGTTGGTCTATCCCCTGTCTAATCTCCCTATGCTTGACCTCCCCTCCATCCAGGGGCTGGCTATCCTTTTAGGGGTTTACATATTACTTGTGGGTCCACTCAATTACCTCTTACTCCGCCGCACAAACCGCCTTCATCTCGCCTGGGTGACTATTCCGGTTATCACTCTGGTCTTTTCAGGGGCTTCTTTTGGGCTTGGGTATGCCCTCCGGGGCACAGATATCTTTATCAACAAAATCGCCATTTACCGCTTAGAACCGTCCGGACGTGCCCAAGTAGATAGTTATATTGGGTTGTTCTCGCCTGCCCAACGCGCCTATGAGGTGAAGCTTTACGATGCTGGCCTGGTCAGCCCCCTTACCCCCTATTACGACCCGTGGATTCTTCCTCAGACCAGCGATGTCAACCTTGCCCGTACGGTGACCGTGGTGCAAGACAATCCAACAGTTGTGCAGGGGTTAAGCGTTGAGCAATGGTCTATGCAAAGCTTCATCTCCGAAGGGATGAGCGTGGAATTCGGCCCGGTGAACGCTTCTCTTTTTCTAGAAGAAGGACGATTAAAAGGTACGATTACGAACGCGAGCAAATACGACCTTTCCGACGCCTTTCTCGTGGTTGGAACGAACTTTGAGAGGCTTGGCGATTTGCCCGCCGGTGCCTCTGCCGAAGTCTTTCTCGATCTCTCTAATCCCCCTCAACCTCAGTTTGGCCCCTCGATTAGTTACGCGATTTACCAAAACGAACTTTCATACCAGAGTGGCCCTCCCCCGCGCATTGTGGAGGTCAAGCGGGCTATCGTCGAGAACCTCTTTGAACGAACCCCCTCCATCCTCACCGCCCGTCTCTCTGGGGCCGGCTCATTCACGCCGGCTCAAACCCCCTATTTTTTAGCTTGGCTGGACGAGGCGCCTCCACAGGTGGAAGTAAGCGGAGTGCAACCCGCACAACAGGTGACCGCCGTGCTTGTCCTACCCCTTGAATACCGCCTGCCGGCCAGCGGGGAGGTTTTCTTACCTCCAGGGATGATCGCCGGGGAACTGGTGGCCAATCCCCAAGAAGGCGGACCATGTGGCCCTCCCGGAATCCTAGCCGTTTATCTTGCTCGCGGCGAGGCCATTTTAGAATTCACCCTCCCGCCCCTCATTCGCGGTTCGCAAATCAAAACCTTGCATATTCATCTTTCCTCCGACATGGGAGAGGGGTTCGTGCTCCCTTCGCTGGCTCTCTATGACTGGGGGAGAGAGCAATGGCGAGACCTTCAGGGCATACGCAGCGGCTTGAATCTCCTTCCCTTCTCCGCAGAATTTATTGGGGAGGGCGGCAAAATCCGCTTGCGCCTTGCGGGAGAAGGTTTGAACTATTGTTATTACCTCTCTTTGGGGGCAGAAGCCAGCCGCTGATCGGTTCGAAATGGTTAAGTTCTGCCAATGGACGCAATTCTCACCCGCCACCTAACCCGCCGATTTGGCAAGATCAACGCCGTTCGAGACCTAAACTTGTGCATCTCCAGCGGTTCGCTTTTTGGCCTCATCGGCCCCAACGGCGCCGGAAAGACGACCACGTTGCGCATGTTGGCCGGCCTGCTTGAACCTACTGCTGGCGAGGTGCGCATCGGCGGGTTAAACATGCGCCATCATTGGCGCGAAATTCAATGGCAGGTCGGTTACATGCCCGATTTCTTCGGTGTCTACGATGACCTCCTCGTCTGGGAATACTTGGATTTCTTCGCCCGCTGCTACGGCCTCTCGGCCAAGCGCCGTCGTAGAGTGATTGATGAGCTTCTGGAGTTGGTTGATTTGACCGATAAGCGCGACGCTTATGTACATACCCTCTCACGCGGGATGCGCCAACGCCTTTGCTTAGCTCATGCTCTTGTCCACGACCCTCAAGTCTTGCTGCTAGATGAGCCGGCCTCTGGTCTAGACCCTCGGGCGCGGGTGGAGATGCGCGAACTCCTGCGTGAGTTGCGCAACATGGGAAAGACGATCTTGTTGAGTTCCCATATCCTTTCCGAATTGGCCGAACTGTGTGACTCGATTGGCATCATGGAGCGCGGGAATTTGGTTATTAGCGGCCCTTTGGAAGAGATTCGCCAACAGGCGTTAGAACATCGCCGTATCCGCATTCGCACCCTGAACGATTGGCGTTTGGCAGAACCGATTCTCGCCTCTTATCCCGCGGTACAGCGAATCATCCCTTTGGAGGCTCCCAATCATTTCGCTCAAGTGGAGATTGAGTTCCAAGGAGATGACCATCAAGCTGCCGAATTGGTGGAAAAACTTGCTACCAGCCCAGCTCGCCTGATCTCGTTCAGCGAGGCGACCACGGACCTGGAGGAAATTTTCCTGCGCCTAACCCAAGGGGAGGTGGCTTGATGAGTATACGGGTCAATTTGGAGTGGAACCCTATTATTGTCAAGGAATTGCGCTCCCGCATGCGAGGAGGGCGTGCCTTCTTGACTCTAACCGCCGCACTCATTTTTCTGATTGTGTGGGGTTTCGCCCTCTATCGTCTGACAATAAGGGTATCCCAATACAACCCCACACCGCTTAGCCCTCAAGTGGGACAGGTGCTCTTCACCGGCCTGGTCTTCATGGAGTTGCTTCTTGTCTGTGTCATTACCCCTGCCATCGCTGCCAGCGCAGTGAGCAGTGAAATCGAAAAGCAGACTCACGAAATGCTCCTGGCCACCCCTCTCCCTCCGGCAAGCATTCTGTGGGGCAAGTTGATCGCCAGCCTGGGTTACGTGTTTCTCTTGATATTCACCGCTGTTCCGATGGCTAGCGTTATTTTTGTCTTTGGTGGCGTAACCTTGCGCGAAATGCTTAAAGCGCTGGTTGTGCTGTGTGTAATCGCCTTGATGTTGGGTGTCTTGGGGCTATTCATGTCCGTCGTCTTCCAACGCACCAGCCGCGCCATTGTCGCCACTTATCTCATCGTTTTACTCATGACTATCGGCCCCTTCCTTGTCGCTATGGGAATCAGCTTAGTGCGTCAGAGCGATCCCCCGAACTTGATCATGATCCCCAGCCCGCTTAGCGCTCTTGGTTCTTCCTTATCTCCTTCCGTCAACCCTCAGAACCTTTCATCGCTCTTTTGGATGCTTGGCACCCCCATCTCGTGGATGATGGGTTATCCCCAAATTAGTCAGACGAGCATACCTCGCCCTCTCTACCATTACAGCGTGCCGCTGTATTTGGGTCTTAGCCTCATTCTCTATCTCATTGCCGCGCGCCTAATTCGACCCCTCCGCCGCTGGCAGGTGAGCTGGTCAGAGGTCGTGCTAGCTCTGGTCTTGGTTTTAGGTTTTGCGGGGTTGGTCGGTTTAGGGTATGCCGTCACGGCTCAGCGGTACGAATATGCTCTCTCCAGCAACGTTCCAACGGAAATGCCCCTCCCAGCGATCCCAGAAAAAGTCTTCTTAGAACCTATAGCACCCCTCCCCCTCACAGAAGAACCCTCCCTGCCCGAACCTTTCTCGGCAGCCGAATCCCCCACCCCTAGCTATCCAACGGTCAGTGAGACCCCAATTCCTACTCCATAAAGACGAAAATTTGTCCCTATGGCGAAAACTCCGCGTTCGGAACTGGTTTTGATACTGGCACCCATTCGGCGACGCCTCCGCTGGCTCGATTTGTGGCAAAGGGCTCAAGACACATTTTGGCTGCCAATCTCCATTGCTTTGGTGATACAAATCATCGGACGCCTGATTCCGCTGGAAGCTCTTGCTCTTCTCACTTTTGCGCCGTTTCTCTTATGGGCCGGCGGTGTATGTGCCTATGAGCTTGGAAAGCCTTTTCCAATGATGCGCGCCGCCCAACGGGTAGACCTCGCCTTGGGGTTGCGCGAACGCCTCTCCACCGCCCTAGCCTTTGAAGGGAAGAATTGGGATGCGGCTAATCCCTTGTTTGTACCATTACAGCGAGCCGATGCCTTACGTGTGGCTGCGGCTATTCAACCTTCCTCGGCGTTTCCGTTGCGATGGAAAAGTCGCTCTTGGCGTCTCAACGCCGCTCTCCTTCTTGCTTTGGCACTGGCCCTTTTCCTACCCAATCCTATGGAATCCGTCCTACAACAGCGTGCCGCGGTGCGCCAAGAAGCCCAACGCCAAGCCCAGGCTATTGAAGAATTGCGCCAACAGATAGCCCAACAATCCACGCACTCTGCGCCCGAACAAGAGCAATTGCTGCGTCAATTGGAAGAACTTGCCGAGAAGTTGCGCCGCAATCCGGGAGATTTCGAGCAGGCTCTTGCCGATCTCTCCAGCCTAGAAAAGACGCTCATGACGCAGCAAGATAGCCAAGCGTTTGGACAATATATGCTTCTGGAGAGCCTTGCCCGCCGTCTATCGGCACTCACCAAGCGCCCTATGGACCCGCAAACACAAGCCGCTGAGGCTCTCTCCCAAGCACTGGCCGACATCGCCGCACGCGCCCCCAAGCTCGACAACGCCTCACGTCAGGAGATGGCCTCGCAACTGGCGCAAATGGCTGCTCAATCCTCAATGGCCGGCGCCAACGACCTGGCGCAATCGCTTTCCACATTAGCACAGGCGCTTCAAAATGGGGATGCCCAAACGGCTCTCCAGGCTGCCCAGCGCGCCCAAGACGCGACTGCTCAGTTGCAAAGCCAACTCAACGCTCAAATCGCCATTCAGGCTGTTCTCAACCAGTTGCAAAACAGCCGTCAGGCTCTAACGCAAGCTGCTCGCCAGACGTCCACTGCTTCCGGCGCTTCTCAATCCGGCTCCGCTCAAAGTGGAAGCGCGCAGGGGACTGGTGCCCAACCTGGCAGCGGCGGTGGTGCACGAGCAAACACCCTTCCCCCCTTTCGAGGCGGTCAAACCCGCCTCCGGCCTCCTCAAGGGCAAACATCCGCCGCCGCTCCCAGCGACCTGAGCAGCCAAGTCTACGCCCCCTGGCAGCGCCCTGCCACGAGCGGCGGGCAAGTGTTCATCCCTGGTCAGGATAGCGGCCAGGGAAGCACCCAAGTGATCCCGGGGGCCACGAACCTGCCAGGCACTTATAATCCCGCTCTTGTACCCTATAGCGAAGTGTTCTACGAATATTACAATCTCGCCAGCCAAACCATGCAACAAAACCCTATCCCCAGCACCTTGCTTTGGTATGTCAAGAACTATTTCACTCAAATTGCCCCTCCATAAGCAGCAACAATTCCTCCCTATCAGAATTTACCCCTTTAGAAAAACCGCTTAGAAACTTGGAGTCATCCATGGAAACTCATTCTTTATCACCGGAAGACTTTCGACAAACCGCACTTGCTATTGAGGAACAAGTCGGACGGGTGATCGTGGGGCAGAAAGACCTAGTGCGCCACACCCTTATCACCCTCTTGGCAGGCGGCAATGCCCTTTTAGAGGGTGTGCCGGGGTTAGGCAAAACGATGTTGGTGCGTACCTTGGCTCAGGCTGTTTCCCTCTCTTTTTCCCGCATCCAGTTCACTCCCGACCTAATGCCGGCCGACATCGTGGGAACCAACCTGATCACAGAAGATGAACAAGGGCGGCGTCAATTTCGCTTTGAGGCCGGACCCATTTTCGCCAACCTCGTCCTTGCGGATGAAATCAACCGCGCCACCCCTAAGACCCAATCGGCTATGTTGGAAGCCATGCAAGAGCACAGCGTCACAGTAGCGAAGGTCACCCGGCCGCTCCCTGAGCCATTTTTTGTCTTGGCCACCCAAAATCCTATTGAAATGGAGGGGACTTACCCTCTTCCGGAAGCCCAACTCGACCGCTTTTTCTTTAAGATCGATGTACCCTTTCCTACAGTGGAAGAATTGGTTGAAATCGCTAATCGGACCACCAGCACAGACATGCCTTACGCCGAAGCGGTGGCCGATGGCGAGCGCATTCGGCAAATGCAAGGCCTCGCTCGCAGCACACTGATCGCCCCCCACGTCACAGAATATGCAGCCCGCCTGCTCAAGGCCACTCATCCCATTGACCCTTCCGCACCTCCGCTGATTCGACAATATGTGCGCTACGGCGCCAGCCCTCGCGGCTTGCAGGCGATGATTCTTGCCGGTAAGATCATCGCTTTGATGGAAGGCCGCTACAATGTCGCCTACGAAGACATTCGCCAAGCCGCACTCCCCGCCCTGCGCCATCGCATTATCTTGAACTTTGAGGCCCAAGCCGAAGGCCTCTCCACCGATACCGTCATCCATCACCTTTTAGAGGCGCTACCTCCCAGCGACTAGCCCTCCCCTATGACCGCCCCCCTCTTTTTCGATGAACCTTTTCTGAGACGGTTGGAAACCCTGGCCCTGCTCTACCGCCAGGCGGCGCGTAGCCCCCTTCCAGGGGAACGGCGCAGCGCTCAACGGGGGCACTCCGTAGAATTCTCCGATTTTCGTCCTTACACGCTCGGAGACGACTTCCGCCGCATTGACTGGAACGCCTATGCTCGCATGGAACGTCTTTTTATCAAGCTGTTCGTCGAGGAAGTAGATCTGCCGGTGACCCTGGTGATGGATGCTAGCCGTTCTATGGACTGGGGTGCTCCCAACAAACTCGATTTTGCCATTCGCTTGGCAGCGGCTTTGGGCTATATCGCCCTGGCCGGCTCAGACCGCCTTACCGTGTGGGTGCTGAGCGCTCCGCAGCCGGGATTGCGGCACTTACCCCCCATACGCGGCAAGCGTTCGGCCATAACCTTGTTCTCTTTCTTGGATGCGCTCCGGTCGAATGGGGACAGAACTCCTTACCGGCGTCATCCTCCGCTGGAATTTCTCTCATTGGCTGGCGAGCTATCCACAGGAGGTCCTCTACTGCTACTCTCCGACCTGATGGATGACCGTTGGCAAGAGGGGTTGAACCGGCTTGCCGCCCGAAAATTCGAAATAACGCTGCTACACATCCTCGCCCCAGACGAGTTAGAGCCACCCCTCGAAGGGGATTTTCAACTCATCGATTCGGAAACCCAAGCCAGTGTGGAGATCAGCGCCAATTTCGAAACCCTTGAACAGTATCGCCGCGCGCTGAATTCTTGGCAAAGGGAATGGCGCCAATTCTGTGCCCTGCGCCAGATGCACTACCTCCCCGTGAATACCTCTCAACCATTGGAAGAACTGCTGTTTGCAGCGCTTCCCCAGCAGAGAGTGTTGCAATGATTGCCTTCGCGCAACCGCTCGCCTTCCTTTTGTTAGGGCTGTTGCCTATCATTGTGCTGCTCTACTTGTTGAAGTTACGGCGCACTGAACAGTTGATATCGAGCATTTACCTTTGGCAGCGCATGGTGCGCGATCTGGAAGCCAATGCCCCATGGCAACGTTTGCATCCAAATATCCTCATGATCTTACAGTTGCTTTTTATTATCGTCCTGATGTTAGCTCTGGCGCGTCCCACCCTGCAGTCCTCTCGTCAATCGAGCCAGGCCCTTATTCTGGTCATCGATTCCTCCGCCAGTATGGCTGCCTCAGATGTTAGCCCAACACGCCTCGAAGCAGCCAAGGCACAAGCTCGCCGTCTCATTACCGAGACACCCGAAACCACTACAGTAACCATCATTGAAGCCGGGCATGAAGCCCGCACTCTGGTTACTTACAGTACCGACCGCCGCCTGCTCTTACAAACGCTGGAGGCCATAGAACCACAACCTTTCAGCCCCGATATGGGTGTTGCTTTGCAGCTGGCTTCTGCAATCGCCGCGCGCCAACCCGAAAGTCGTATCATCCTGCTCTCGGATGGCAATTTCGAGATCCCCCCACGTCTCGGATTGCAAAAGCCACTCACTTTCACCCCCATTGGGTTGCAAAATGAAAACCAAGCCATTAGCCTGTTCACCCTCCAGCCCGAGCCCAGCGGAGGACTTACCGCTTTCCTACGCCTGACAAACTATGGCACTTTGCCGGCGCAACGTCGTCTTAACCTCTTTGCCGATGGCCATCTCGTGGATACCTACGATGTAGAAATCCCAGCCGAGGGAGAGCAAACCGTTCTTGCCCAGGGGTTACCGGCTGACACCCGTGTTGTTTCCGCGAAGTTAGGCGCGCCTACGAAAGGGAAAGATTTCCTAACGTGGGATGATCAAGCCCAGGTTGTTTTCCAACCCAGTGGCTCATTCTCTGTGACCTTAGTCACACGCGGCAACCTCTTCCTCGAAACCGCGCTAGCGCTCCTGCCATCGCTCGAAGTTACTCTCCTAAACGAGGCGGAGAGTGCCCCACTCCCTCCGGCAGACCTAACCATTCTTGATGGGCAAATACCGCTCAATAACCCCTTCCCGGAGGGCAACTTGCTCTTCATCGCCCCTCCCCAGAGCACTCCATTCTTTGAGGTGAGCGGTGTTCTCACTTCCCCAGCGCCGCACAAACCTGATCCTGCTCATTCACTGCTCCAGTTTGTCAACATAGATACTATAAACATTCTCGACTCCTATGCGATTCCCCTGCCCGTTTGGGCAAGAGCAGTCATTGATACGCAGGTTCAAAGCGGGGAGCGTTTCCCTCTCCTCTTCATCGGAGAGACCGCCGGACGTCGCATTGCCGTCTTCGCCTTCGATTTGCGCCACTCTGACTTACCTCTTCAGGTGGCGTTTCCGGTTCTCTTTGCCAACCTTATGGAAACGCTTCTTCCAGGTTTCGGCGGGGCTATACCGCCCTCCGTATCACCGGGCACAATCCTGCATCTTCCTCTCATCGCACTCTTTCCTTCTGGCTCAGAGGAAAACACGGATTCGGTACGTCTCACCCGCCCAGATGGCACTCAAGCCGTGCTGCAAGCGGAGAACGGCCAGCTCACCATTGCTGAAACCGGGCAATTGGGGGTGTATCAACTCCAGGTTGGCTCTAATCCGCCTCGTTACTATGCCGTGAATCTATTCTCTCCTCAGGAATCGCGGCTAAATCCAATTCAAGACCTGGATACATTTTTGGTGGAAGGTTTTACCTTGAGTGCTTCCACCCCACCAGAAAGACGCGAAATTTGGCGGCCGTTTGCCCTTTTGGCTTTGTCTGTCCTGCTCATGGAATGGCTCATCTACCATCGCCCCACGCTTAGGTTGATATTGAGCCGTTTGAGGACAGGTATGGCCCGTCATTAACGGTGGAAATACACTCTCTACCTATGCGAATTACATTCATATATCCCATCTATCTCTTACTCCTAGGGATACTCCCCCTTACCATAGTTATCGGCTGGCTAGCCTGGCGAAGTCGGTGGACGGTTCGGCGCGGGTTGAGTTTGCTCTTGCGCCTGATGATCATGGTTTTGCTTATCTTTAGCCTGGCCGGCATTCAAGTACGTTACCGCTCCAACATGCTCACCACCGTTTTCGTTTTAGATGTCTCCGATAGCATTCCTCCGACCGAGATAGCGCGCGGGGAGGCCATTATTCGTGCCGCTTTGCAGTCAAAGCCTCCCGAAGACCAGGCTGCAATTGTGGTTTTTGGCGAAGATGCCTTGGTAGAACGGTTGGCCTCCAAGGAAAGCACCTTGGGTCAACTTACTTCCAACCCAGTTACCAGCCGCACAAACCTGGAAGCTGCCTTGCAACTGGCTCAGGCTCTTCTCCCTGCAGAAGGAGCGAAACGCATTATCCTCCTCTCGGATGGCCGCGAAAACATCGGTACCGCATTAGATCAGGCGGAGCTGGCTGCGCTGAATCAGATAGAATTGCTTTTTGTTTCTCTCGGCGATACGCAAAACCAAGCCGAAGTGTTGATTGATGCTTTTGAGGCTCCAACCGAGACCCGACTCGGTGAACATTTTGACCTTTCCGTTATTGTCCAAAGCACCACACGCACCCGTGCCACCTTGCGCATCTTTGAGGATGGGGCTCTTCTCTCCTCCCGTGAGGTGGATCTTCAGCCTGGTTTGAATCGCTTCCGCATTCCGGTGCAGACTCAAACTTCCTCCGCGACCGCGCAGGGGGGATTCCGCCGCTTTCGCGCCCAGATCGTCCCCGATGTGGATAGCCGCCTACAAAACAACCAAGCCGATGCCTTTACCATCGTTCATGGCCCCCCAGCGATCTTACTGGTGGAACCCCAAGCTAGCGAAGGGGAAAATATCGACCCGCGCCTTTGAGCGCAGCCCGGCATGAATG
>VSSL01000013.1_pt1 | contig 31856 bp, 29 predicted proteins | sample 4557531 | NCBI WGS metagenome assembly VSSL01 (sample SAMN10986726, study PRJNA523729) | hot springs metagenome | isolation source: hot springs | place: India:Timba, Gujarat | collected 2018-05-31 | reverse complement strand
GGCATCCAAATCAAGGTCAAGAGCCTCAACAGCATCCTTCAAGCGGTAGGCGTCTAGGTGGTAAAGGCGCCCTCCGTTAGGGCGACGATAGACATTGACCAAGACAAAGGTGGGGCTGTTGCCCCAATCGGAAGAGCCCCAACCGATGGTGATGCCCTGAACGAGGGTGGTCTTGCCGCTACCAAGCTCGCCAACCAGGCAGATCAGGTCTCCCGTTCTGAGCAAGGTGCCCAGGCGCATACCGGCGCGGCGGGTCTGCTCTGCGCTGCGACTGATGAATTCCAGCGAGTGACGGGTGAGGATGGGCATAGCGCGCCGAATTATACCTTGATCTCCAAGTGGGCCATTGAGGCGAGCAACCGCTTGAGGCCGAGGCCGGCGAAGTAGACATCCACAATTTCATCACCATCCTGAAGGACGCTGTTCAGCACCATACCCTCTCCCCAAATAGGATGTTGGACGCGCATCCCGGCCTGGTAACGGCGCTCTGCAGGAGGGTTGGGCGACTCTCGTTTGCGCGCAACTTCTTCGAGTAAGTTGTATCCTTTTGAAGAGTGTCTAGAGGAAATGCGGCGCGGCTGCACTTCGTCCAAGAGGTGGTAAGGAATATAATCGAGGAAGCGCGAGGGAGGAATGGGCTCCTCATAGCCGTAGGCGGAACGATTTTGCGAGCAGGTGAGGAAAAGGCGCTCTTTGGCTCGGGTGATGCCCACATAGAGAAGACGGCACTCTTCCCACATCGCTTCAGGGTCATCAAAGGACCGACTGTGAGGCAAGAGGCCGTCGTTAAGGCCGCTAATAAATACGACCGGGAACTCCAACCCCTTGGCGGCATGCAAGGTGAGCAGGGTCACTGCGTTGGCACCCCCTTCGAGAGTATCCTGATCGGAGACCAAAGCCACTTGCTCTAGAAAAGCGTCCAGACCCGGTTCGGGAAATTCTGCGGCTAAGCGGCGCAGTTCCATCACATTTTCCCAGCGGTCTTGACCCTCTTCGCTGCCATCATCTATATAGCTCCGATACCCTATGTCTTCTAGAATGCGGTCCATGATGGCCAGTGGAGGGAAACTTGAACCCATCGAAACCCATTGGTGGAGCATAGCGCTAAAGGTGAGAAGTGAAGCGCGCCCTCGCTCGGGGAAAGCTTCTGCGGGCAATGCGTTGGGGTTCTTTCCAATTTCAAGGAGATATGCCCCAGGACTGAGGTCCTTTTGCAAAGCAAGAGTGCGCAGAGCGAGAAAGGTTTTCTCGCCGATGCCGCGTGGGGGGGTGGCGATCACCCGAGTGAGGCTGAGCTCATCGTCAGGGTTGCGCACCAGCCGCAAATAGGCAATCATGTCCTTCACTTCGCGGCGGCCATAGAAGCGTTGGGCACCAACCAGCTTATAGGGAATAGCCGCTCGCAAAAAAGCCTCTTCTAGAAGGCGGGATTGGGCATTGGTGCGATACATGACGGCGAAATCGCCCCATTGGAGTCCCAGTTCCCTCTTCAAACTAAGAATGGTATCTGCGATGTATTCCACTTCGCGGTGATTGTTGTAGGCCTCAAAGAAGGTCACCTTATGACCCTGCCCCTTTTGAGTGAAGAGATTTTTGGGGATCCGGCCGGGGCTGTGGGAGATAACCGCCATGGCTACATCGAGAATTGCCTGGGTGGAGCGATAATTTTCCTCCAGAGGGATGATTTGAGCATCGGGGAAGTCCTCTTGAAATCGCAACACATTGCGGTAATCGGCGCCGCGCCAGCGATATATGGCTTGGTCGGCGTCTCCAACGGCAAATAGGTTGCGGTGATGGGAAGCCAAGTAGCGTAAAAGCAGGTACTGAGCTACATTCGTATCCTGGAACTCATCCACGAGGATATGCTCAAATCGGCTGGCGTATCGTTGGCGGATTTCGGGGTTGTTCTCCAAGAGAAAAACCGTCCAGAGGATGAGATCGTCAAAGTCGAGAGCGTTGTTGATGAGCAACAATTCCTGATACCGTTGGTAGATGCGCCGCAAAGCCTCGTCTCGGTAGGTTTCGACAGGGTAGTTGTCAGGTAGGATCAACGCGTTCTTGGCGTTGGATATGGCATGTTGAGCCCAAGTGGGTTTGTATCGCTTCGGATCCAGGTTTAGGTCGCCGATGGCCAATTTGAGGAGTTCGATTTGGTCCTCTTGATCATAAATGACAAAATCGCTCTTGAAAGGTAGATTATCTGACTCGCGACGCAGCAGACGGGCACATGTGGCGTGAAAGGTGCCGAGGGTGAGACCAGGGGGTAGCTTCCCAAGCATGTTAATCAGGCGGCTTTCCATCTCACGGGCGGCTTTGTTGGTAAAGGTCACCGCCATAATGTGGTAGGGGTGCACCCCTAACTCGGCAATAAGGTAAGCAATACGGCTGGTAAGAACCCGCGTTTTTCCAGAACCCGGGCCAGCAACAACCAAGATCGGCCCCCCGTTGGCCAAAATGGCTTGCTGCTGTTGTGGATTCATGTGGGCGAGAAATGGCTTCATGAGTTGGACGATTAGTGTGGAATGGTCTGTTCATTATAGCATGGGGTGTTGTCAATAAAGTTGGAATGCGCTACAATGGCGGCTATGGATTGGGCAGTGATTGGTCACGACTGGGCGGTGCAAATGTTAGTAGAACATCTGCGCCGCGGTCACATCCGCCACGCCTACCTCTTCTGTGGGCCGCGCGGGGTAGGACGGCGGACATTGGCCTTGAGACTATCTCAAGCGCTTAATTGCCCTCAACCTTTTGGGGTTGGGCAACCTTGCCGGAAATGCCGCACCTGTTCTCAGATTGAGCAGATGCATTATGCCGATTTACTGGTTGTGCAGGCCGAACAGGAAGGGGGAACCCTTAAGGTTGAGCAAGTGCGCGAGATGCGCCATTTTCTGGCCTTGCAACCCTATGAAGGGCGCTACCGTGTGGCGTTGTTGCTGCGTTTTGAAGAGGCGCACCCTAGTGCGATGAATGCTCTCTTAAAGACCTTGGAGGAACCGGCTGAAAATGTCATTCTCTTCCTTACTGCAGATAGCCCTGAAAGCCTACTGCCAACGATTGTCTCCCGTTGTGAGGTGATTCGTCTTCGTCCTGTTCCCTTGGAGGACCTGCGCCGGTATTTGCAGGATACTTATTCCCTAACTCAGGAAGAAGCCTTGTCTTTGGCACACTTGGCGGGTGGCAGACCAGGTGAAGCCATCCGCTTCGCCCAACAACCCCAGCTGCGGCAACGGTGGCAATTTTGGCTTGGGGAGATGCACGGATTGTTGCGGGCGACTCGGCGGGAGCGGTTTGCTTATATGGAAACCCTTTCCAAGGATCGCCAGATGATGCGGCAAGTGCTCTCGGTGTGGCTTTCTTTTTGGAGGGATGTGTATTTGTTGGCTGGTGGGATTAGCGAAGGGCTGGTTAACATTGACGAATTGGCTCAGGCAGAATTTTGGTCAGGTCGTTTATCATTGCCTCAGGTTTTAGCACTCGTGCGTTCTTTGGAGGGCGCTCTTGTAAAAATGGAGCAGAACGTCAACCTGCGGTTGCTGGGGGAAGTGATTGCTCTGGACCTTCCTAATGTTGAGTTCTAGGGGGCAATTTTGGATGGCTTTCATCCTGACTTGTAAAAGTGTTTTTGGGGTTTACTCAATCTTAGAGGGAGACTAATCTTATGCTATACTACCCATCCAGGAGTATGGGAGAATTCAGCGTTCTCCAGATGTTATCCCTGCAGGTTGAAAGAACATGCAACAGTTAGAACAGGGCATACTCATCGAGGATGGCTATTTGGGGGTAACGGTTGGCTCCATCTGCATGCCGCAAGGTGTAGTCCTAATAGACGCTCCTTTGCGTAGCGAGGATATCCGCTTGTGGCGATCCATTGTCTTTGCCCAGCGATACGTTCCTTTGCGCTTGTTGGTGGTTCTGGATGCCCATGTGGATCGCACCCTTGGCGCTCGCTCTATGGAATGCGCCATTGTTGCCCATACGAAGGTTGCTCAAGCGTTCCGCAATCGCCCCTCAATTTTTAAGGGTCAAACCGTGGAGACAGGGGCAGCTTGGGAGACCTATAATGAGGCGATCGGAATGCGCTGGTCGCCACCCGATATCACCTTCTCTGAGCGAATGTCTATTCATCTTGATAATTTGAGAGTGGATTTGGAGCCGCGAGCAGGGCCAAGCCCCGGCGCAGTTTGGGCGATTATCCCTTCCGCAAAGGTAATATTCGTTGGCGATGCGATAACTCTCAATCAACCGCCCTTTTTGGCCCAAGCCGATTTGGAAAGCTGGTTGGCTGCGCTGAACGAGCTGGAAACCTCCTACTCGGACTTTCGGATTGTAAGTGGTCGCGGTGGGTTGGCCAGTTTGGATGACGTGCGTATGATGCGCAAATTTTTGCAAGACATTCTAAAATTCATGGGGCAACTATCACGGAAGAAAGCCCCGGCGGAGGCCACTCAGGAAATCATTCCCTCGTTATTGGCTCGGTATTCCGTAAAGCCGCCCTTAGATGCGCTTTATACGGCGCGCCTACGTTACGGTTTACATCAATGTTACAACCGTCGCTATCGGCAGGTCGGCGCCGTGGGACGCGTAGAGACCCAGGAAGAAGAGAGCTAAAAATTCTATTGAAAAAACTCCGTCCGCTAAGGAATTTCCACATGTCTGACGGTTACCTTCCCATCTACGCCTTGAATCGGGGTGGAGTAGTTGAGTCTATCCACTGGGGAGCGGTTTCGGTTGTGGATGTGCAGGGGCAATTGGTCGCTTGGTATGGTGACCCGGCTGTGGTTACCTTCATGCGCTCCAGTGCGAAACCTTTCCAGGTTTTACCGTTTCTACAAAGTGGGGGGCACCAGAGGTTTGCTCTTACTCTTAAAGAAATCGCCTTGATGTGCGCCTCACACAGCGGCAGTGATGAACATGTAGAAACGGTGCGCTCCATTCAGACGAAATGTGGGGTCAGCGAGGAAGAGTTGCTTTGTGGAGTGCATGAACCTCTGGATGCAACGATTGCTGAGGAACTGCGACGGCGAGGTGAAATGCCGACACCAAATCGTCATAACTGTTCCGGCAAGCATAGCGGGATGTTGGCCTACTCGAAAATGAAGGCCGACTTGATGGATGCGGAGGGGGTGGATTTACCCTACATTGACCCGCGCCACCCAATTCAGCAAGATATTCTGAATGCCTTTGCGGAGATGTGTGCGGTAGCTAAGCGGCAAGTGGGCGTTGGGATAGATGGCTGCTCTGCGCCTAATTTTGCTGTGCCTTTGAGGGCAGCCGCCTACGCGTATGCCCGTTTATGCGATCCCGAACAAGGCGCTGTGCAGCCGCCATCGCGAGCGGAGGCTTGTCGGATAGTGACTTCAGCCATGGTTGCTCATCCAGAGATGGTGGCGGGAGTGGGTCGCTTTGATACCCGTTTGATGCAGATGGGGAACGGACGGCTGGTTAGTAAGGGAGGGGCGGAGGGCTACCAAGCCATCGGCTTGATGCCCGGTGCGCTGGGAGGGAGGTCGCCGGCTTTGGGTATTGCCTTGAAAATTGCTGATGGGGATTGGCGTGGTTCGGTGCGCGAGGCGGTCGCTGTGGAAGTGTTACGTCAAATGGGGTTTCTTTCCGTGGAAGAGCTGCAATCCTTGAGCGATTTTGGCCCTTGTATGGCGCGGCGCAATTGGCGGAACATCCAAGTAGGAGAGGGTTATCCCATCTTTGAGTTAAAGCACTCCTAGGAGCTGTTTGATGGCGAATCTCCCCGAGGAAATCAGCCGCCGTGCTTTAGAAGTGCATCACAGGCTACTGGCTTTCTATGGGGAGCCGCACTGGCGCAGACATTTGCCTCCCCTAGAAGAGCTCATTTCAACGATTCTCTCGCAGAACACTAACGATGGGAACCGCGACCGTGCCTTTGAAAGACTGCGCGAGCGCTTTCCGAATTGGGAAGCGGTGCGCGATGCCCCACCGAATGAGGTGATTGAGGCTATTCGGCCGGCGGGGTTAGCGAATCAAAAAGGCCCTCGCATTCAAGAGGTCCTAAAGGCTATTAGCGCCCAAAGGGGGGATTTGGATTTAAGTTTTCTCGCCGAGATGTCTGAGGAGGAGGCGCGTCAATGGTTGCTTCAGTTCAAGGGTGTGGGGCCGAAAACCGCAGCGATCGTTCTGCTCTTTTCTTTGGGAAAGGCTGCTTTTCCGGTGGATACTCACATCCACCGCATTACAGGACGCTTGGGATTACGCCCTCCCCGTATGGGCGCGGAGCAGGCCCACGAGCACTTGGCGCAGGTTTTTCCACCGCATAGTTATTACGCAGCACATCTCAACCTCATCCGCTTGGGACGGGAGATCTGTCTTGCCCGTCGCCCTCGTTGTTCCCTTTGTCCATTGGCCGACCTTTGCGATTACTTTCAGAGCAATTTTGGTAAGCAGAACCAAATCGACCTTACGGGGAAGAGGGAGGACACAATGGTCGAACGATCCTTGGCAGCTGCTCGTGGTGAGGAGGAGGGATGATGGTAACAAAGCAATATACGAAGGCTGGCAAAAAGCATCCTTTGCTCTTTTACCGGCGCACCGTGGATCGCTTATCCTTGGCGATGCTCACCTTGGGGGTCGTAGCAGGTGTGGTGGGTTGGTTTGACCTTTTAGAGCCACGGGCGGTATTTGGAGTCTCGAGCGCTAATGCTATGCTGGCGTTGGCAGCGTTCTCGTTTACCGTTAGTGGCTTGACGTTTCTGGCGCGCTTTCTGGCATACGTTCAAGCGCGTCAAAGTTTCTTGGTCATTGCCACCCCGTTTTTACGCTTAAAGGTATCCTATCAGCGCGTGCGCTCGGTGCGCACTGCGCTTCTTCAACAGTTATTTCCTGGAGGAAAACTATCTTGGGCGCAGCGTCACTACTTGGGCCCGTATTTGGGCGAAACCGTACTCGTGGTAGAGACGCGTGGCTTTCCGCTGAGCCGCGCCATTTTACGTTTGTTCTTACCCAGCGCCATGTTTGATCCTACCACTCAGGGGTTGATCCTTTGGGTGGCGGATTGGATGCGGCTGAGCACTGAAATTGACACTCTGCGAGGGGCTTGGTTGGAAAAACAAGGAGAGAAACGGCGCAGCCACCCCCGCGGCAGAGTGGTGGTTTCTTAGTGAGCGGGTAAATTTGTGAAGAATATCACATGATTTCTATGATGGATGACCATTCAAGGGGTGGGCTGTTGGGAGTATGATAGGTATTGGGATAAAGGCTGGGTTCACAAAAGTTGCTCATCGCTGTTTCCTCCTTTGGCGAAAGCTGCCGCCGGGTTTCCCTACCCCGACGGCAGCTGGTTTTTTTTCCCGCCGTTGAATCGCCTTTTCCCCTAGGCGAAGGCCTCGTCGGCAACTGGCAGGATGACGGTGAACGTTGAGCCTTTCCCCAAAGTTGACTCCACCCAGACTCTCCCTTGGTGATCTTCGACAATGGACTTTACGATGGCCAAACCAAGACCCGTGCCTGGCACATCCATTGGGACATTGCCGGCGCGATAAAACTTGTCGAAGATATAGGGTTGATCGCTAGGGGGGATACCAATACCGTTATCGCTCACTTGTAGAATAAGTTGATCCCCTTCTAAATGGGCGCTCACCACCACTCGACCGCCTTCGGGGGTATATTTGTGGGCGTTGAGGAGCAGATTATTGAGCATTTGGCGCAGGCGCACGGCATTGCCCAGCACTCGAGGGAGGTGATCTTGAACTTCCACCGCGAACTCAATAGATTTTTCTTCGAAACGGGTTCTGAGGTTATCGGCCACAAATTGAATCACCGAGGCAAGTTGTATGGCTTCTTTACGAGCGTCTAGGCCGGCTTCGATGCGCCCCAGATCAAGGAGATCGTTGATTAAGGCAGTGATGTTTTGAACGCTGAGTCGAACGCGGTGAATGAATTCTTGTTGTTGCGCATTGAGTGGCCCCACCCGCCCCAACAGTTCCACATAGCCGAGGATAGCCGTGAGAGGGGAGCGCAAGTCGTGGGAAACAGTGTTGACAAACTCGCTCTTGATGCGGTCAATTTCTTTGAGAGGGGTAATGTCTTGCATGGTGACCACCAACCCCAACTCTGGGATGGGAGTCACTTGAGCGCTCATCACGCGACCATCGTTGGTCACAATCTCGGTTCGAAGGGGGGTTCGCAGTTCGCTGTTTCCCAGGATTTCAAGAAGTTCAGGGTGTTGGAAGACCTCTTTGGCGCGCCGTCCGAAGGGGTTGGTGTCTTTGAGGCCGAAAATTTGACGCGCCTTGGGGTTTACTAAAATCAGCCGTTGATCTTCATCGGTGATAATCACCCCTTCTTCCATACGGTTGAGGATGTTTTCCCATTTGCGGCGCTCAATTTCTGCATGTTGGTAGAGGCGGGCGTTCTCAATAGCGATGGCTGAATAATCGGCCAGGGCGGAGGCGAGCAAAACATGTTGTTGATTGAAAGTTTTATTACTCCGACGGTGGTCGAGTTGTAGCACACCGATAACGCGGCTTTGAATCATAAGCGGAACGTAGAGCAAAGCTTGGGCGGATATGGCTGGTCTTGTTCTGGAGAGATTAGCGGCCTCCAGCACTAGCGGTTTGCCACTCAGCACCACCTCTGTTAGGAGAGGCTCCTGTACAGGGAGGCGGAAGTCCTGGCCAGGTTGTTGTTGGAATTGGGGACTGGACGCGCGTAGGTAAAACTCACCCGTCAACTCATCGAGAAGCAGAAGGCACCCTTCCTCGGCGTCCGTCACTTGCACGGCAGCCTCCACAATGGCCGTGAGCAGCGTGTCTAAATCAAGCATGGAAGAGACCTTGTGGCCGATGCTCTGGATGGTTTCCAGAGTTTTGATGCGTTCTTGGAGGGAAGAAGTGGTTAGGCTGGTGCGCAGCTGGAGCTGTTCCATCCAGCGGCGCCGTTGTGCAAGGGCACGTTGAGCGCTCTCGAGCACTTCGGTTGTCTTAAGCGGGGCTTGCCAGCAATCGAAAAATCCCAGGCGGATGATTTGCAAGGGAGCAATGGTTGCATCGGGCGCAAGGATGAGGCAAACAGGGGTGAAAGGAAAGCGTTCAAAGATGGAACGCGCTTTATCTAAGCAACCCCGGCCTTCAATTTGCTCTTCTAGAACGATGAGGTCAGGGTGGTCTTGTTGCAGGATTATTTCGGCATCGTTCCAGGCGGTCACCGTGGAGACGCGATAGGAGGGCGCCACGAATACAGTTCGTTTGAGGAAGAGAGCGTTCTCTTTATCCGAGACGATGAGTAGGATGTGGTTGCGCGTCATAGTGGGTGCGTGCCCATCGGAAAGTCGAGAATGCTGCGCTTAGGTCTTTTCTTTGCTCGCTTCAATGATCTGGGCAATAAGGTTGAGGTTGTCCATCACGTTGCGCAGCATGTTTTTTTGAGAGGTGTTCAGGCGAGTGGTTTCCCCGATGAGCATCGAGTCAAGGATCTTCATCGCGGTAGATAGGGGTTGAGAAACCTCGCGCTGCAATTGGCGCATGCTCTCTGTTTTTTGGCGCTCGCTTGCCTGAGCCGCTTCGGCCGCTTGCTGTGACAATTTGGTGCGGTCCTCTAGGGCGCGGAAAAGACGAGCATTGACAATAGAGATAGAGGCATAATCGGCAATGGCTTCCAAGAGGGTGCGGTTGCTGCCGCTAAAGGGGCGCATCTCTTTGCGCATCACGCTTAGCAAACCCACCACTTCTTTCCTAACTTTGATGGGCACGATTAATGCGGCCTGTCCTAACTGGGAGACTTTGAAGCGCGCCAAGGGTTCACCAGCGATGGCCAGAGATTCGCCGGAGAGGATCACCAAAGAACTGATGCCGTCATCCCAGGGTTGGTTCATCCGCGCTGCCATAGTAGGGGGGAGATTACGCTGGGCGGTTAGAGTGAACATTTTGCTGTTTTCATCTCGCAATAAAAGCCACCCGCTATCTGCCTCAGCCACATAGACGGCGCCCTCGACGATTTTTTCAAATAGATCGCGCAAGTTTGTAATGGAGGTGATCGCTTTGCCAATGGCGAAAATGGTGGTGAGTTCCCGCACACGTTGTTGAAGTTCGTCGTTCGTCTGTTTGAGTTGTCGGGCAAGGGCTTCACGTTCGCGATGGGTGCGTACCTGGGTGAGCACCCGCTCTACGGCAGCCACCACTTCTGTCTCACGCACCGGCCATAACAGATAGTCGGCTGCTCCCAGACGGAAGGCTTGGATGAGATCGGTCTCCATGCCCTTTTGAGCAATAACAATGACAGGGGCATTCGAGCCCTGGGAGGTCAATGCGACCAGCAAATCCTTCCCGCTGAGATCGGGCAAAGCAATATCGGTTAGGATGAGGTCGGGGGCGAAACGCGGTGCCTCTTGAATGGCCACGGCTGCCTCGCGAGCCACCCTTACCTGGTAACCCAATGGGTGTAGGGCTTGTTTGGTGATCAATTCGCAGATCTGGGGATCGCTTTCAACGAGAAGAATACGCTCACGAGGTGGTTTCATGGACAACCGTCCTGGTCAAAGAGCGCTCATATCGAGCTTTCATAGGCGTATCTTAATCCAAAACTCAAGAGACTGTCGTTGAGCGCTTGACTTTATCTACCCCCTTCCTATAAAATGGGAATAGTTATCGCCGTGGTCAGGGGGTAAAGCTATTATAACAATAATGAGGTGATGCAGGTTGTGGAGGTTAGAGCGCGTGACAAAGGAACAGAAAGGGGTGGGACTTTTCCCTAATGAACAAGGGTTAACGCCATTTGGCGATCTGGGACGCTACTGGGTAAGTTCTTCCGTTGGAGGTACTCATGTTATCCGAACGCGAACTCCAGGAATTGCTGCATTACCAGCCTTCCAAACCTGTGTTGAGTGTTTACTTGAACACTGATCCATCACAAGGAAACGTAGAGACTCACAAGCGCCATTTGCGGGCTATGCTCAAAGAGATAGAAGCGCCTGATGACGTTAATGCTGTGTTGCACTATTTCGATTTTGAGCATGATTGGAGCGGCCGCAGCGTGGCGGTTTTCTCCTGCGCGGCGGATAGATTTCTGCGTGCTTTTCCCTTGGCAGTAGCCACGCGCAGTCGAGTGCGGTTGGCCGATCGCCCCTATGTAAAGCCCTTGGCCGACTTGCTTGACTCATATGGCGGTTATGGCGTGGTGTTGGTAGATAAACAAGGCGCGCGCCTGTTTTACTTTCATCTTGGTGAGCTTGTGGAAACGGAGGGGTTTCTCGGGCAGGCGGTACGACATACCAAACGAGGGGGTGGCTCCCAAGCCGCAGGGCGACGTGGGGGTTCCCCGGCGGCGGGGTGGCGTGGCGGGGTCGCCGGCCAAACAGACCATGCGGAAGAAGTAGCCGGGCGTAACTTTCGCGAGGCCGCAGAGATCGCCGCGCGCTTTTTTAGCGAAAGGAAGGTACGTCGGGTGGTGATTGGCGGTACCGAAGAGAATGTAGCGCAGTTTCGCGCTCATTTGCCCAAAGCGTGGCAAAGCTTGGTGATTGGTACCGTACCTCTCCAAATGAACGCCAGCCACAATGAAGTACTTGAACGCACCTTGGCGATCGGCGAGCAGGCCGAACATAAACGCGAGGCTGCTTTAGTGGAAGCAATAGTTACCGGAGCGGCTAAAGGGCAAGGTGCAGTGATGGGGTTGGAGGATACTCTCAGGGCTGTCGGAGAAGGGCGGGTGCAAAGTTTGGTCTTGCGGGATGGCTATCGTGCCCCGGGTTACCGTTGCAGCCAGTGTGGTCATCTTACCTCTTTGTCGCTTGAGGCGTGCTTATTCTGCGGTGGTAAGGTAGAACAAATTTCCGATGCGGTGGAGGCCGCTGTACGCACCGTGATGGCCGGCGGCGGAGACGTGGAAGTGCTCCATGCTGTTGGGGAGCCAGCCTTCGAGCACATTGGGGCTTTATTGCGCTACTGACACCTGGGTGACAGTCACTACCTCGATCACGTTTATTGGCGTTACGTATTTCCTTGACGAGGGACGCTCCTTGGCGTTATACTCACCCCCATCGGGGTGTGGCGCAGTTCGGTAGCGCACCGCGTTTGGGACGCGGGGGTCGGCGGTTCAAGTCCGCCCGCCCCGACTATGACTCCGATTGCGTAGCGCGACTTCAGCAATGGATTTCGCCCTACGCAATCTATTTCTCTGTGGAAAATCAACCAATAACGAACTTAGAACATAGAATACGGAGGGGTTCTATGGCAAAACCGAAGTTCGATGGCGTTGTGGAGGCTGTGCATTATGGTCCCGATGGACGAGTTCGTTGGGTGCGCGCCTATGTGCGTCGGGGAGATGTCTTTAGCGATCGCGTTCTGATCGAACGAGAGGCCCTGATTGAGCAATTGAAAGCCGGTAAGAATTTCATGGTCGGCCAGCGCATTCCCCAAATGGGGGGTACGTTTGAGGTCAGCAAACCCCTGCGGGTGATCCAGAGAAACGGCAGAGAGCTATTGACGACAACAGATGAGGAGGTAGAGCGTGATTGGTTGGACGGGGTGCCCATCATTTAGACGCCTCCTTAACTGGTAATTGCCTGGAGGCTGGCTGGTCGGCTTACTCAATCTGACGACTGTATCAAGCAACCGAGCCAATGAAGATTCTTGATTGGGCGAAGGAAAACAAAAAATCGCTTCGTTTGGGGGTTGAGCGACGTGGGGAGAGCAATTTGCGACGAAAACCCCCTCGCGTGATTAAGAAAGCGCAGGACGAAGTTGTAAAAACCTTCGCCCAGATTCTTGACCATCGTTTTACAATGATTGTGGGGATGCGCCTCCTCGATTTGCGCTTCCCTTTTCCCCAGTTAGTTTTGGTTGGCCCGCCGGGAGTTTGGGTTTTCGTGGTGTGCCCTCAGCAGGGGGTTTTTCGAGCAGTAGAAGAGCAGTGGCTGGAGATGGATGCCAGAAGTCGCAATTTTCGCCCGGCGCGACCGAATCCGATTGGGTTGGTCCGCGCCTTAGTTGAGGCGTTGAGGCAGCGTTTAAGTGATTTGGATGGAGAAGAGGTCCCAGTGGAAGGTGCCGCTATTTTCACCGAGCCGGCAGCCCACTTGGACTTGCAGCGTCCGGCTGTTCGTCTCATTCCGGCAGATGCTCTGAGGCGCTTCGCGAGCACGTTGTTGCAGAGCGAATGGATCATAAGAGGGGATGCCGTTTTAGAGGTCATTGAGCGCTTGAAAGAACCCATCGCAGCTGTTGAATTCGACGATTTCTCGCCTCTCCCTAAACCTGAGGAGGCGCTCCGAGGGCAACCAACGGTGTCCAGAACCTCGGTGTTGGCACAGGTAAGCACTGAGCCGCGACTGGTGCGTCGTTTGGGGCGTTTGGTTTCCTTTAGTAGACGGCAGTGGCTGATTTTGGGTGCCTTGATGGTGTTAAACATCCTGATTTTGGTGGCGGTTATCCTCTTGGCATTCTTACTTACATGATGGGGTAATCTCCTTGAGTATTCCTTTTCTTTCGATTATCGTTCCTGCTTATAATGAAGCCCAGCGATTGCCGCACACTTTGGTGCAAATTCAACGTTTCCTAGCCGTCCAATCCTATCCTGCCGAGGTTCTGGTCGTCGAAAACGGTAGTCAGGATGGCACATTGGAAATTGCTCAGGAGTTCGCAAAGCAATGGCCAAACTTCTTCGCGCTCCATGAACCCTTGCGCGGAAAAGGTCGCGCCGTGCGGCGAGGGATGCTTGCCGCCAAGGGGGAATACCGCTTCATGTGCGATGCCGATCTCTCGATGCCTATTGAGGAGGTTGGTCGTTTTCTGCCTTCGGTGCAAGGCGATTTTGATCTGGCCATTGGTTCGCGGGAAGCACCCGGCGCGCTGCGTTTTAACGAACCGTTTTATCGTCATTTAGGGGGCAGGGTGATTAACCGTATCATCCAATGGTTGGCTTTACCAGGATTGCAAGATACCCAGTGTGGCTTTAAATGCTTCCGGGCAGCAGTAGCAGAGGACCTCTTCAGCCGCTTGACCTTGAGTGGTTGGTCGTTTGATGTGGAGGTGCTTTTTCTGGCTCGCCGTGCCGGCTATCGTATTGTGGAAGTCCCGATAACCTGGTATTACAACCCCCAGAGCAAGCTAAATCTGGTGCGTGATACGCTACAAATGATCTTGGACGTATTGCGAGTGCGAAGCAACGCTTGGCGGGGTGTTTATGATCACCCGAAACCTATCTAGGGTGATCCCGGTCCGACTATCTTCGAGAGTGTAAGGTATAGTGGGGAGGCCTAATCTTCGTGCCTCGTAACCGTTTCGACGCTTCTCTACTTCCTTTGTCGCCGAATCTGGCGTTTGAGGCGGATTTATGGGCGCAGGGTAAACTCTATGTGGCCGGGGTGGATGAGGCCGGCCGAGGGGCATTAGCGGGGCCGGTGGCAGCTGGAGTGGTTATCTTGCCGCCATATAAAGAGGTGCAGAGCTTGTTATGGGGGGTGCGCGACTCGAAGCAAATGCGCCCACCGGAACGGGACCAATGGGCTGAGGTGGTGCGCCAAGTGGCATTGGCCTGGCAGGTTGGGTTCGCGAGCCATCAGGAAATTGACCGGCTGGGTATTGTACCTGCCACCCGCTTGGCGATTCATCGTGCCTTGTTGGCCATGCCGGTTCAACCCCAACACATACTGGTGGATTTTCTTTCTCTTCCGGACGAGTTTTTCCCTCAAACAGCGCTGGTAAAGGGGGATCGGCGAAGCTTGAGCATTGCCGCAGCCTCGTTGTTGGCGAAAACGGCGCGCGATGCCCTGATGCGCCAGATGGATCGAGAATACCCAGGATATGGCTTTGCTGCCAATAAGGGCTATGGATCGCCTCTTCATCGTCGCGCGCTGGCAGAAAGAGGCCCCAGCCCAATCCATCGTTTAAGTTATGCCTTACTTCCCCCTGGTGGGAGTTAAAGACATCATTACGGAGTTGGGGTAGGGGTTTCCAAGGACGGGGGCTCAAGAGTAGGAAGCGTGGGAGGGGGCAAAATCTCTTCAGGTGTTGGCGTTAGAGTAGGTTCAGGGGTCGGGATTGCTGTGGGTACGTACATGATTAGATGGATGCGCCTTTCGGCATAGGCGTTTTCCTTCCCTTGCAGGAAAAGGCGTAGGGTGATCCTTTCCCCAGGCGCAAATTGACTCACATCCCAAGTGACCAGGATTTGGGGCTCTCGAAAGCGGTTGCGTCCTTCGGCTAAGGTTTGCCATTTTTGGGGATCGTCACCACGACCGTATTCTAAACGCCAGAATTCGAAGCTGGGAGCATCCACGATTGCGTACACATTCAAAAAGCGCTCGCTGATGGTTTCGTTATCCGTGGGGTAAGCCAAAACCAAGGTGGGGCGCGGATCATCCGCCCGACAGGGTCGGCTCGGAGCGAACACCAACGGTGAAAATCCCATGGATTTTGCCCAGGCTTGACCTTGAGGAGACTGGCGCAACCAGCGACGCGCCCAGGGATCGCTCACGTTGAGCACCAGTTTTTCCTCAACGAATTCGGAACAAGCAGGTGAGGCCAGTAGCCCTGTCCAGGTATCCACACGCACCTTTTGCCACAGGTCTTGATCGGGGGGCAAGGGGGGTTGGTCAATAGCGAATATCTCTCGACGCTGTTTCGGACACCATTGAGAGGGAGTGGTGCCAGAGATTTCGCAAATCACACGTTCTACGATGCCGGCGGGACGGGGGAAAGAGGGAGGTGTGCCTCCACTCAGGCGCGGCGCCACTTTCGTCATCACCCGATTCCAAATTGGGGCCGCTCCACTGAGGCCGGTGGTGTTGACCATGGGGGTGTAATCAGCGTTTCCAACCCAAACACCGACGGCGACATGGGGGGTGTATCCCAGGGTCCAATTATCGCGAAAATCGTTGGTGGTTCCCGTCTTGGCTGCCGCGGGAAAGGGCAGGTTGAGAGGCGAATCGGCGCCGAAGGCGGGGGTACGAGCGCGATTGTCAGAAAGGATGGAAGTAATCAGGTAAGCGTGCTCTGGCCGAATGACCTGTTCGCCAGGAGTGGGACGAAACTCGTAGACAACGTTGCCGGAATGGTCCACAACTTTCAAGATTGCGGTGGGGGGCATACGCACCCCTCCGTTGGCGATGGTGGCAAAGGCGGAGGTGAGTTCTAACAAGGAGACCTCCCCTCCTCCGAGGGTGAGTGAGAGGCCATAGTCGGTGCGGGTAAGGGTGGTGATGCCCATACGTCGCGCAAAGGCGATAAAACCGTCTTCACCAGGTTTGGCCGGGTCGTCGTAGATCCCCACGAACTGCAATGTCTTGACCGCAGGCACATTGTATGAGTTGGCTAAGGCACTGCGCACCGTCACCGGCCCGTGAAAGCGTCCGTCATAGTTGACCGGGCGATAAGGGGGACGGGGGTCATCCGGACGACCGGATGGCGGAAATTCCGAGGGCACGTCCCAAATAAGAGTGGCAGGAGTCCAACCCTTTTCAAAAGCGGCCAAATAAGTGAGTGGTTTGATGGCGGAGCCCGGTTGGCGTGGGCTGATGGCCATGTTCACCTGGCCGGAAATCGCTTCGTTGTAAAAATCAGCGGACCCCACCATAGCAAGTATCTCCCCGGTGGAGGGGCGGATTACGACGAGGGCGCCATTGTGCGCCTTTTGGGCTTTCATTTTGGACACTTGTTCTTTTACGGCTTGCTGAGCCAAGTCTTGGATGGCGGGGTCTAGGGTTGTATAGATTGTGTACCCCAGGCGATAAACCGTTTGGGGATCATATTGTGCCTCTAGGAGGGAACGCACATAGGTGACCCAATGGGGGTACCGCATGGTCACTACCGGCGGCTGAAAGGGGTAGTTCTTGATTTCCTCGGCGGCCTGGGTGGCAGCAATGGCATCCACACAAACCCGTTGTGGAGCGTTACTCACATAGATACAGCCCTCTTCTTGGCTAAGGGCAAACATTAAGGTGAGTACATCGCGCTGTCTCTTGAGGGCAACCTCAGGGTTGGTGTAAATATCGTACACTGCAGGGGCTTGAGGAAGGCCGGCTAGAAAGGCGGCCTGACCAAGGGTTAATTTATCGGCTGTGGTGTTGAAGTAAGTCTCAGCAGCCGCTTCAATGCCGTAGGCCAGGTTGCCGTAATAGACTTCGTTGAGGTAGATTTCTAGGATTTCGTCCTTGGAATAGCGGCGGGTGATCTCCGAGGCGAGGATTGCCTCGCGCATCTTGCGGCCATAGGTTTTCTCGCTCCGTTCCTCAGGGGTGAATAGCAAGTTGCGCGCCAATTGTTGTGTGATGGTGGAGGCGCCAGAGACCGTCTCTCCGCTTTGCAGGTTCTGAACGAAGGCGCGCGCAATCGCTAAGACATCAAAGCCCGGATGGCTGTAGAAGCTCTTATCCTCGGTCGCGATTGTAGCAGCAACGAGATAGGGCGAAATGCGAGCTAGGGGCACGTAAGTGCGCCGTCCCGCGCTGGGATCGAGCAGCTCATAAAGCACATTCCCCTCGCGGTCGAGAATACGAGTGGTTTCAAATTGGGAGGTGCGTTGTCGCAGGTCGCTGATGTCTGGAAGGGTGCGGGCAATCCGATAGTATTGGACAAAGAGAACCGAGGTCAGGCACAGGAGCGAAGCCATTAACCCAAATATGGCGATTAGCAGCGTGCGTATCAGGCAGCCCCCTAGAGAGAAATGGGTGCGCGGCCGGCGGGGTAGAGAGATCACCTGGCGTTGGGTTGGACCCGGGGCAGGTGATGGAGTAGCCCTAGAAGGCGCGCTCTGGCGGGGCGCGGAAGGGAGTTTCTTGGTTTGGGATCGAAGTGGGGTCGCAGAAGAGGAGGAAGGCGGGGGAGCAGGGGACGTTGTAGCCCGTCCAAAAGGGGGTGGTGCCGGAGGGGTTTTCTCTAACCCCAGTGGAGATGTATCCTCCTCTTGGATTGGGGGTTCGCCCTCATAGTTGGGTTTTTCAAAAAGGGGTTGGGGAAGGGGTTTTTCAGAGCCCATCTCATTTTGCCCTAGAGGCTATTAGGACCGTCCAGAAGCCGCGCATGACCGTTTCATCATGCTGGTTTTTCACCTCGACCTCAATCTTGACACTGCCACCCCCAATACGTCGTAGGTCTTTGGTTTCGACCACGCTCAGAATGGCGTGGATAGTATCGCCAATGAAGACCGGTTTGATGAACTTCCATTCGTTGATCTCACGAAAAGCGATAACGGTGCCCTCCATCACCCCTGTCTGGACAGCGAGGCCAGAGACGATGGAAGTAACGAGTAGGCCATGCGCTACACGTTGGCCAAAGGGGGTTTGAGCGCTGTAGATGGCGTCCATATGCATGGCGTTGAAATCACCCGAAAGGCCGGCAAATGAGACGATGTCGGCTTCAGTTACCGTGCGCCCCGCAGTGTGGATTTGCTGGCCGACAACAAACTCCTCGAAGTACATCCCGCGGGGGTGAGTAGGAAGAGGGTTCATGGCTATCTCCTCAGCGCATGAAGTAAGCGAGTAACCCATTCTAGCATAGGCGGGCTGTTGCGGGGTAAAATTTGCCCATGCGCGAATGGCAATTAAAGAGTGGCGATCCCCTGACGCTGACTTTAGCCAATGACTTGCGCTTGGTCAGGACCAACTACGCCGACGATCTCATTTGGGAACTCTCCCTTGGTGGGGGTGAACCACCAGCGCTGGCTTTGCAAAGCACTTGGGGTTTGAGGGCGCGCGCTTTTCGCCTTTTTCCACAGTTTATTTTGAATGAGATCAGATACACCGACCCCGCCACTTTCGCCGAGAGCCCACAAGTAACGAGAACGTTTCCTAATTACCTCCATTTGCGTTTTCGCCTGCTCAATGATCTTGAGGTGGAAGCAGAGTTCTGGATTCCAGAACCCCAATTGGTGGCCGGTCGTTTCGCGTTGATGAACAGCGGAGCGAGCAGGTTGACACTAGGATTGGAGCTGGTAGCCCAATTGACACCTGCCGACGGGCAACGTATGGCGTGCAGCCGGGAGGAAGCGCCTTATCTTTTGGAAGGCCAAAGTGATGGTCTCTATCCGGCCCTCTTTTTGAGCGGAGGGGTAACTCCTGGAAAAGGGGCGTTGCCCTCATTGTTCACCAGGATGGAGCTGGCACCCGATGATAAACGCACGCTGGTGTGGGGATTGGCTGTCACGAACGACCCTCAACGCTCAGTGGCGCTGGCAAGGGAGGTGCCGTCCCTGAAGTGGGAGGCAGTACTGGCACGCTTGGAGTTGTTGAACAGCGGCCAGGTAGAAGTCTATTGTGGCGATCCCGACTGGGACGCAGTGTTCATGCTCAGCCAACGGCAAGCCATTCACTTGATGCTCTCCGAGAGCGAGCAGCTTCCCCATCCCTCTTTTGTGATCAGCCGCCAACCCGACCACGGTTATTCGTTACTAGGGGATGGCAGCGACTATGCTTACCTTTGGAACGGACAATCGCCCTTAGAAGCGTATTATTTGGCCGACCTTTTGCTGCCGGTGGCACCAAACTTAGCACAAGGGTTACTGCTCAATTACCTCGCAGTACAAGAAGAAGATGGCTTCGTGGATTGGCGACCCGGCTTGGCGGGACAACGCAGTAGATTACTCGCCACACCCCTACTAGCTAGCCTTGCCTGGCGCATATACCAGGCTACCGAAGACCGTGGTTTCTTGGAATATTGTTTTGAGCCTTTGTGTCGTTTTGTGCGCCTGTGGCTTTCATCAGTCCACGACCGTGATGGTGATGGTTTTCCAGAATGGGATCATGTGATGCAAGCCGGTGATGATGAACATCCAATATACACTCCTTGGCAACCTTGGGCTCAAGGGGTGGATATCACCACCGCAGAGCGACCGGCATTGGCTGCGTTTCTCTACCGGGAATGTACCACCTTACTCGCTATGGCGCAAATCTTAGAACGCAATGATGTTGAAGAATTGGAGAGCGCTGCAGAGCGGTTGAAAAACCTGGTGGAGGCGTGCTGGGATGAAACTGCTGCCACCTATGTGGATCGCGATCGGGAGGTGCATGCCAATACCCGTGCCGAGGTCCTGATCGAGGGTCAAGGAAGCGGGATTTTTTGGGTGGAGCGCGCTTTTGACGAAGCGGTGCGCTTAGTGGTGAATATCTACACCGATGAGCGTGTGCGCCGCTATCCCACTTTGTTCGTCCATGGCAAGAGCGCCAGCGGAAAACCACGTGTGATGCGTATCGCCGACGAGGACATCCAATGGATGCCCGGCTGGGGGCATGTAACCGCTGAGCGCGTCTTTTCGGCTGTGAAGAAAGTAGAGGTGGCGGGGCTTGACCCTGAGGATCGTTTCGTCCTTTCCACTGCAGGATACAATGGTCAGGATATTAGCCATTTGATCCCTTTGTGGGCGGGGATTCCGAACCTCGAACGTGCTCAGAAACTTGTGCAAGAAACGTTGATGAACCCGCTGCGGTTTTGGCGTGAATTTGGACTGCCATCGGTGGTATATCCCCCGGCCCCGCAAGCAGTTACAGCAAATTGTGTTAACTTGGCATGGAATACTCTGGTGTTGGAAGGTTTGTTGCACTACGGCTTTCGTGATGAGGCGGCAGCGCTCCTCCAGCGCTGGATGAAGGCAATTATCCGCACATCGAGAAGTGAAGCAGCCTTCCGCCGTTACTACCATGCCGAAAGCGGCCAAGGTTATGGGGAACGCAATGCTTTGAATGGACTGGCACCGCTGGGTAGTTTTTTAGCGGTTATGGGAATACGCATCTTTTCCCCCTGGCGGGTGTTTTTGGAGGGAGGTAACCCCTTTCCGTGGCCGGTTACGGTAAAATACCGAGGCCTTTCAGTTTTGCGTCAGCGTGAGCGAAGTGTAGTGATCTTCCCCGATGGGCAAACAGTGGTGGTGGAGGATTCGGCGCCGCGTATGGTGTCTCTGGATGCCGAAGAAGCGAGGTAATCATGAGCCGAGCGAAGAGACAGAGCTCTCCCGGCATAAACCGCTTGATGTTGGCTGTGGTTCAGAATCAAGATTTAGAAGCCGCTACTCAAGCGTTGTTGAAAGCCGGCTTTTGGGTCACCCAAATCGCCAGTAGTGGAGGTTTTCTGGGAACTCGCAATTCCACCCTACTGATTGGGTTGGTTGCCGGAGAGGAAGAGAAAGCGTTGCACCTCTTGTCCAAAACGTGTCGTCAACGCGTGGAGTATATGGCTGCACCCCTGGAGGGGGCGCCTTTTCATTTACCCCTCACTACTCCAGTGACCGTGGGTGGTGCCACAGTGTTCACCCTAGAGGTGGAACGTTACGAGGTGTTGCCATGAAACTCATCCTGACCATCGTGAGTGATAGCGATAGCGAGGCGGTTTCCCAAAATTTGGTGTCTCATGGCTTCCGGGTGACTAGAGTAGCCTCCACCGGGGGTTTTTTCCGCAAAGGTTCTAGTACATTACTCATCGGAGTCGCTGACGAAGAGGTGGATAAAGCCATTGAGTCTATTCGCCAGGCTATTTCCCCCGCGACGACAGAAGCAGACACCCAAAGAGCGATCCTTTTCGTGCTCAACGTGAGCCACTTCACCCATATTTGAGCAGGCGATTTGGTTGCTTTTATTTAAGGACACAAATTATCTATTCGTGGAATTCTTGCACTTGATAAGTCTGAACACGCAGCTTTTTACGGCGCCATAAATCGGGGTCGGCACCCATTTTCTCACAAAGGTGGCTGAGAAAGATCTCTTTGTTGGGTAACTTCTCCCACACCTGGGGGAGGAAAGTGGCTCTACGCCATCCGTCGTAGAGGGTCACTCCATCTATTCCTGCTCGCAAAGCGTTAAGTAATTCTTCGGGGGTTTCGTAGTCGAGCTCTTGAGGGAGGGTTAGCACCGAGACCTCTACTCGGATGTGAGGCAGTTCCTCAGGTTGGACAGGAGGGAAACGGTAATCTTGTAAGGCCGCTGCAACAGCGTGCTCGCGCACATCGAGGGCCAAGGGTTGGTGCGGCTCGAGTGCCCCAATACAGCCTCGCAACTGCCCTTTAAGGGTGAGGGTGACAAAAGAGGCGCCGGGTTGGCGTAAACGAGGAGACAATGTTTCCAGCTCAAGAGGGGGCAGCGCTTGGCGGCGCACTGCTGCTTCCATGGCCTGGCGGGCGATGCGCAGCAGAATAACGCCTTCATCGGGAGAGAGAAGAGATTGTGGAGAGTGGAGTGTGGTGTTCACTTGGACAGCACCTTGGTGGATAACCTCTTGCTGGCTCAAAGAAATAGACGCGCTCTAACGGAGGCGGCGATAGGCACGATGATAGTATATAAGTGGACGCTGAACACCTTCCCAACCCAGGGCAACCACCTCCCCAATAAAAAGCGTATGATCGGCCACAGCAAAGTTGGTGTAGACCTGGCAGTCGAAGAATGCCAACCCCCCTTGCAGGAAGGGTGCTCCAGTGGACAGGGTAAAGGTTTCTAAGCCCTGGAAACGGTCCTCTTGTTCGCCAATGCGACCTGCAAAGCGCTCGGAGATTTCTCGTTGGCTCTCATGGAGGATGGTGACCCCGAATATGCCGGAATTCTGTACCATCTGGTAGGTGCGGGAGCGGTGGGAAAGGGAGACCAAGATCAGGGGTGGTTCTAGGGAAACTGAGGCAAATGAATTCACTGTCATCCCGTGGCGCAACCCTTGATCGGAGGTGGTCACAATGGTTACCCCACTCGCCCACTGGCGTAATGCTTGGCGTAGGTTATCGGGGGTCACGGGAATGGGCGGATTGTTCATGGGGCACCTTTCAATCACCTATAGGCTAAGCCAAGTTTGCAAGCTCGGTCGTTACCTTCCTTGCGTAGGTCGTGGCCGAGTAGGACTCGCTCTAAAGTGGCCGGCAAATGACGGATTCTCCTGCCGGTGGCGTGGAAGATAGCGTTCAATATCGCCGGGGCGGTGGGCACCATGGCCGGCTCGGCAATATTTTTCGCCCCAAACGGCCCCGGTGGGAAGGGTTTTTCGATGAACGTTCCCACAATCTCCGGCACGTCTAAAGCCGTTGGGATAAGGTATTCATCGAAGTTGACTTCTTGTGGGTAGCCGCGATCGAAGTTAAGGCGCTCAAGAAGCGCGTAACCGAGCCCTTGAGCAATCCCCCCGTAGAGTTGGCCATATATGCCTTGAGGGAAGATCACCTGGCCGCTGTTGTGAGCAGCCCAGATGCCTACCACATCTACCTTGCCTGTGCCACAATCCACCAACACTTCAGCAACCTGGGCGCCAAAGTGGTAGGCGAAGTAGGGCTTACCTTGTCCTTTTTCAAAATCCCAGTAGTTTTCTGGGGCTTCCCAACGGCCGCGCGCCTCGAGGATAAGTCCCATTTGACGGGCGTGATCTACAACTATCTCGAAAGGCACCGGCTCTTCGTTGGGACCGATGTACTCTTCCCCTTGGCGCCAAACCTGAGCCGGTGAGCAACCAAAAAGATCGGCAGCGGCCTGAGTCAACAGGCTATCCAGGCGCATAGCAGCGATGCGCACAGCGTTGCCCCCGAGTACAGTGGAACGGGAAGCTACGGTGGGACCACTGTTAACCGCCGTATCCGTATCGGGGCGCAGCATCTGAATGCGCTCCGGGCGCACGCCAAGGGTCTCGGCGGCGATGAGGGTGAACACGGTACGCGAGCCGGTGCCATAGTCGGTAAGCCCACTGGTGAGAGTGATGCGGTAATCACTCTCTACACTTATGGTGCTAACGGCGAAATCATGGCCTTCGGCTCCAAGCGACATGCCGTGGAATACCGCCGCCACTCCCAAGCCGCGCCTTACGTTGCCTTCAATAGTGCTCAAGGGGCCAAACGAAACGGGGAGGGGAGGTTGTTCGGCTTCGATGGCACGTCGCTTCTCGTCCCAATTGGAGAGTCGGCGTACAGTTTCGAGACATTCGGCTAAGGCCACATCGTCCCCCAAGCGCTGGTCATGGGGGGTGGTATCGCCGGGGCGCAAGCAGTTCTTCAGCCGAAAATCCAGCGGGTCCATGCCCAAACGATAGGCGAGTTCGTCTATGGCTTGTTCGATAGCGGCGCAGACCTCCGTATTCCCAAAACCGCGGAAGGCGCCAGAATAGCCGTTATTCGTATAGACAACGTCGGTATTCACATGGCAGGCTTGGTAGCGGTAAGGGCCCATAACATGTATGCTGGAGCGCCAAGCCGTGAATGGGGTAATGCTGGCATAGCCGCCGCTATCCACGAGGATGTGTGCCTTGCAGACACGCAGTGTGCCATCGGCATCGGCGCCGAGTTGGAGGTGGGTGCGCGTGGCATCGCGCTTGTAGGAAGCAATGATAGACTCTTCGCGAGAGAGCACCATGCGCACCGGGCGGCGGCAGAGCAGTGCCAGTTTGGCCACCTGTGCCGAGGTCTGGTACATCAGGTCGTCTTTGCCACCGAAGGCACCGCCCACCGGTGGTTGGATGACCCGCACATCCTCCGGGTTTAGGCCAAGCACTTTACACAGATTGTCACGGTTGATGAACGGGCTTTGACAAGGAGCGTAGACGGTCACGCCGCTGGCATTTGGCCAAGGGATGGCCAGCGCGCCTTCGGTCTCTAAGTAAGCGTGTTCTTGATGGGGGGTGCTGTACTCCTCATCAAGTATTACGGCGCATTGGGAGAAAATTTCCTGTGGGTCGCCCTGGTGGACGATGTAATGGGTGACCAAATTGCCGCGTGGGTAACCGTCGGAGGCCCAAGGACGTTCCCCGATAAGTGGAGACCCTTCTTCAAGGGCTTCTTGCGGGTCAAAAATGGCGGGTAACGGCTCAAGTTCGAGTTCGATGGCGTCAAGGCCAGCCTGCAGGGCGATTTCGTCTTCAGCGGCCAAGGCGGCAATGGCATCCCCCACATATCGCACGCGTTCATGAGCCAGCATGAACATGTCGCTTATCGGAAAGCCAAAGCGGCCGTGGTTGACAAAATCTTGGCTGGTGATTGCCGCCAGCACACCGGGTACCTGTAATGCGGGCCGTACATCGAGATGGACGATGCGGGCATGGGGCAGTGTGGAACGTAGGACACGTGCCTGAGCCATCCCTGGAAGGCGGATGTCGGCGATGTAACGCGCCGTGCCCAGCACTTTTTCGAGGGCATCAACACGCTGTGCCGGCTTGCCGATGTAACGATAGCTACCCATGCACACTTCTCTCCCGACGATGCTGGGCGGTGGCTTGAATGGCATCAATGATCTGCTGATACCCGGTGCAGCGGCAGAGATTGCCGGCAATGGCGGCGCGAATCTCGGCTCGGCTGGGGTGAAGATTGCGGGCGAGAAGGGCCTCGCCGGCTAAGATCATGCCGGGGATGCAAAACCCGCATTGCACTGCGCCGTACTCAATAAAGGCTCGCTGGAGATCGTTTGGACCTCCATCGGGAGCGCGAATTCCCTCAATGGTGATCACTTTTCTACCCCCCACTTGAGGAGCGAGTACTAGGCAGGAGTTGACTAACCGCCCATCCAGGAGCACGGAGCAGGCGCCACACTCCCCTACCTCACAGCCTTGTTTGGTGCCGGTGAGTCCTAGGTAGTCCCGCAATAGGGTGAGCAGAGTGATATCTGCCGGGGCTTCGATAGAAACGGGGGCGCCGTTAAGGACAAAAGCAATGTGCATCAATGAGCCTCCGCTGGGCAGGGTGGGAGAAAAAGGGTATGCAAGGCCCGGTAGACAAGAACGGCCAGTGCCGGTTCTTTATACTCGGAGGACCATCGTCGGCCAACAAGTCGCCTAACTTCCTCGACTGCTAATTGTGCTGCCTGGCGAAGAAGTTCTGGGGAAGGGGCTTGGCCAAGCAGGAAAACTTCTACGGGTCGCAGGCGAACGGTTTGAGGAGTAACCGAACCGGGCACCAAGCGCACTTCAGCAATTTTGTTTCCCTCCAGGCGCCCCATCGCCGCCACGGTTAGGCGAGAGATTGCCATGGCGTTCCGTCGCCCGAGCTTGAGAAAGAGGCTACGCGTACCTGCCGGGGGAATGGGATAATCGAGCGAGACGAGAAGCGCTCCTGCTGGCAGGCGGGTGTGATTGGGGGCAAGAATAAACTCCGACAACGGCCATTCTAGGGTTTGGTGAGGAGCAACGGCTCGTGCCACCGCCTCCAAGCATACCAATGGAGGGAGAGTATCGGCGCAGGCCGCGGCATTGACCACATTGCCACCCAAGGTGCCCATATTGCGGATTTGGACGGCTCCAATTTGAGCGCAGGCTTGGGTGAGGAGGGGGGCTGTTTCGTGGACGATGTCGCTTTCCATCACCTCGCTAAAGGTGGCCGCGGCACCAATGCTCACCCAACCCTGCCGGCGTTCAATGCGGTGCAGCTCAGGGAGAAGGGAAATATCTACAACGCGGTCACAAGTTTTTTGGTTGTGTCGCAGGAGCAGCAGGAGATCGGTGCCACCAGCCAGAGGGAGGCTGCGAAGCCCTGGTTCATTGAGCAGAGCTACGGCTTCGGGGATGCTGTTAGGCCGAACATAGGTGAAGCGCTCCATGCTATCTTTCCGTAATTATACTTGAGAGGAAGAGAGGTTCAGTATAGGGAAGTTATATTGCGATGGGGATAGAGAAAGTGAAGGTACTACCTTGCCCTTCCACACTCTCGGCCCAGATACGCCCCCCATGGGCCTCGACCAAGTGGCGGGCTATAGCCAAGCCCAGGCCGGTGCCTCCACTGGAGCGGGCACGATCGGTTTTATAGAAGCGCTCGAAGATGCGCGGCAGCTCTTCAGCGGGGATGCCGATGCCATTATCCTGAACGGAGAAGAGGATGTATTCGCCCTCCTGATAAGCAGAGAGGGCTATGCTTCCCCCCGCAGGGGTGAACTTGATAGCGTTATGGAGCAAATTGACCAACACCTGTTCCAAGCGGCGTTCATCGGCCAAGGCAGGTGGAAGGTTTTCGGAGCAATGGATGGTAATTTCCAAACCCGCGCGTTGCGCTTGTTCGTAGAGACGCTCCACGGCTCGGTTTATCAACACACAGGGGGAAGTGGCGGCCATTTTAAGGGGCACCCGCCCCGATTCAATGCGGGAAAGTTCGAGCAGCTCTTCGACCATTTGGGAAAGCGCGTCCACCTCGGTTCGCATACGTAGTAGAAAACGCTGGGCGGCCGGCGGGTCGTCGAGGGCACTCTCCTGAAGGGTCTCGGTGAGTGCTTTGAGCGAGGCCAAAGGCGTGCGCAGTTCGTGGGAAATGTTGCTAATGAAATCCTGGCGTACAGTCTCTAGGCGACGTAAGCGGGTTAGGTCCTGGAAAAGCAGCAGAATACTGCCGCCTAACGCTTCACCCAGTGGGGTAGCAATGCCTTGCAGATAAAGACGGCGCGGAGGTATCTCGATTAGGGTTGTTTGGGTTTCGTTTTTGTGGCGACAGTGCTCCCAGAGGTCAGCAATCTGATGGTGGCGTAGGGCTTCTAGAAGTGTGCGTCCGACAGTTTGGTCGTTGGGGAGGCCAAACATATCCTGAGCGGCGCGGTTGACCAATTGCACCCTTCCCTGACGATCTACGATGAGCACACCGTCGGACATGACTTCTAGAACAGTGGCCAGACGAGTGCGTTCGGCCTCCAGGGCGTGGAGTTTGGCGCTTAGTTCAGCACTCATCTCACTGAACTGCTGAGTCAGTTGCCCGATTTCGTCATTCGTAGCGGGGAAAAATTGGGCTTCAAAAGAACCCTGTCTCATCCGAGCCACGGCTTGAGCCAAAGAACGAAGGGGGAGTGTAGTGCGGTAGGCAATCCAAAGCGCTAGCAGGGCGGCAAATAGGCTTGCTAGACCTGCCACCCCGATCAAGGTTGATTGCAATACACTAAGTTGGCTCTGGATGGCCGTTAGGGGAATAGCCAAGCGTAAATATCCATAAATCTGGCCGGCATTATCCTCGAGGGGGAGGGCTAGGAAGTAGGTGTTGGTGTCCTCGTTTTCCGTGCGTTTGGCTTGTCCTATACCACCCCGTTCGGCTTGGAGGATTTCAGGTTGGGAACGTTGATTAGGCAATACACTTGGGGGGTAATGAGAATCGGCGACCACCGTCCCATCGGGTGCGATCAGGGTGATGCGCTTTTCTAGGATTTGTGACCATTGGGCTAATTCGGTATTTAGCGAAGGTGAGCTATGGAGGGAGGGATCTTGTAATAGGGGGGTTTTGCTGAGCAAGCGCGCTTCTGCGGTGAGTTCGTTTTCCACCCCTCTCAGGTAAACTTGGCTGACAAATTGGGTCAAATAGAGACCAAGGATGAAGGTCAGGCTCAGAATAAGGAGTACATATGGCGCTCCAATGCGCCAACGAATGTTATTCCTTATCAAGGAGAGGAAGTTCATCCTTCGAAGCGGTAGCCGGCGCCGCGCACGGTGATAATGCGCCGCGGGTCGGCTGGGTTTTCCTCAATCTTCTCTCGTAACCAACGCACATGGACATCCACGGTGCGACTGCCGCCGCTGAAATCCCAGCCCCACACGCGTTCGAGGATCAATTCGCGGCTCAACACCTGACCGCGGTGGCGCGCTAGAAAGAGCAACAAGTCGAACTCTTTGGGTTTGAGAGCGAGGGGTTTGTCATTGAGGCGTACTTCGCGTCGGGTGAGGTCGAGCACAAGGTTGCCAAAATGAATGACCTCCTTAGGTAGAATATCTTCACTCTCGCGTTCCTCGCGCATCATGCGTACCCTACGCAATTGCGCCTTCACCCTGGCCAGGAATTCACGCATACTGAAGGGTTTGGTGAGGTAATCATCTGCCCCTAGTTCTAGCCCGATAACGCGGTCAATCTCGTCATCGCGGGCGGTGAGAATCAGAATAGGGGTGGTCATTTCCTGACGTAGAATGCGACAGACCTCAAAACCGTCCAAAACGGGCAGCATAAGGTCTAAGACAATCAGGTCTGGACGTTGCTCACGTGCCAAGCGCAAGGCGGTTTGTCCGTCAGCCGCACCAATCACTTGATAACCCTGTTTTGTTAGGTTGTACGTTAGGGTTTCCTGGAGGGCGGGTTCATCTTCGACAACGAGGATTTTTTCACTCATGGTCGTCCTCGCTAGAACAATTTGGCCCCAAGCGGCACCTCCCGCTCAGGAGTGCACAGCACCACTGAGCCATTCTCGTCAGGGAAGCCGGTGACCAGGCACTCTGAAATAAAAGGGCCGATCTGTTTGGGCGGTAGATTGACCACAGCTACTACCAATCGCCCTTCCAAATCTTCAGGGGAGTAGAGTTCGGTAATCTGGGCACTGGATTTTTTTGTGCCAATTTCAGGGCCAAAATCTATTTCCAAAATGTAGGCAGGCTTGCGCGCTTGAGGGAAACCCTGTGCGCGAAGCACACGTCCTACCCGTAATTCGACACGAGTAAAATCTTCCCACGTGATCGTTTTCATAGATCTCTACGCCAAGGGTAACAGAAGTATCCAGCGGGAAAGGTGTACAATAATCTTTAGTGATTATTTACCAGGCGCGAACTTTTGCGCCAATTGTGACGGGCTCGGCTCAACAAGGATCGTGCCATCATCAAAGACGATCGTCGGTACCCGACGAAGACCGTTATTAACCTGCAAGACAAATTGTTCACCCTGGGCGTCGCGGTCAATGTTGACCAAGCGGTAGGGTATGCGGCGTTCATCGAGAAATTGGCGCGCCCGGCGACAATCGGGACACCACTCCGTGATGTAAACTGTGATTTCGGGTTGTGGCATGAGTGTTTCAGCCTCCAACGCGTGTTGGTATATTGGTACCATGGGCTACAGCTATGCAGATTGGCTGGGTGTCTTTTACCCGCCAGGAATGCGCTCTGAAAACTTTCTGACTTATTATAGCCGCATTTTCAACGCCGTGGAGATCGACTCGTCCTTTTACGGCCTTCCCTCTACGCACACTCTCCAACGGTGGGTGGCCTCTACACCGAGGGAGTTTCGTTTTTGTCTTAAGATGCCGCGCGCCATTACCCACAATGGGGTTCTACTGGGGGTTCAAACGGAGATGCGGCAATTTGTGCACCGCGTGCAGGGGCTGGGCGATAAGCTCGGGGTGATCTTGCTCCAGTTCCCTCCTTCCTTCACCGTGGAGAACGTAGGCGCATTGGAAAGCCTGCTGATGGGATTGCCACCGGGAGTTTGTTACGCCGTTGAGGTGCGCCACCCCTCGTGGTACACTTCAGCGAAGCCCGGTGAAGAGCCAATGCTAGCAGGGTTGCTCCGCGAACACGGAGTGTGCTGGACCGCCAACGACTATCCGGGCCTGCCGCGGGTGATTTATCGCACAGTGGACTTTCTTTATGTGCGTTGGATTGGTCAACATGGCAGTTTCTCGCGCCATGATCGTGAACGTGTGGATCGCACCGCAACCCTTCGTGAATGGTACGACTTACTCATCCGAGAAGTGGGGGAAGTGCGCTCCATTTATGGATTTTTTAACAACGACTTCGCCGGCTTTGCTGCAGGTACCGCCAATCGTTTTAAGCAGTTAGCAGGTTTCGAGGTGCACTCGTTTGACCTGCCCCAGCAAGGGCGGTTGTTTTAGAGATAAAGCGGAGGAAATTGTGTTCGGAATCGAGAAAGAAGCGGGACTCTTTGAAGGGATGAAGCTGACGAACTACGCCAAATACTCCTGGGGAGTCTTGGGTTACAACATACTGGTTGTACTATGGGGGGCTTTTGTGCGCGCCACCGGCTCTGGGGCCGGTTGTGGCAGCCATTGGCCGTTGTGTAACGGCGAGGTGTTGCCTCGAGCGCCGCAGGTGGAAACGCTGATCGAGTTAACTCACCGCTTGACGAGCGGGATTGCCTTCCTGTTGGTGTTAGGGCTGTTCGTGTGGGGTTGGCGGCTTTATCCGAAGGGAAGTGCGGTGCGCTTGGGGTCCTTGCTTTCGCTGGTTTTCATCATCACAGAAGCGCTCGTGGGAGCAGCTTTAGTGATTTTTGAGTGGGTAGCGCATGATGCCTCTTTGGGACGAGTAATCTCGATTGCGGTTCATCTGGTCAACACCTTTTTGCTATTGGCGTGGCTCACGCTCACAGCTTGGTGGGCTTCAGGGGGAGAGGCGGTGAGACTCAGGGGGCATGGGATTGGGTTGACCTTGTTTGCCTTCGCTTTTCTGGGTTTATTTGCCATTGGCGTGAGCGGGGCAATCACCGCGCTTGGGGATACGCTTTTTCCGGCGGCCTCATTGCGAGAGGGTTTTGCGCAGGACTTCGATCCAACTGCTCATTTCTTGGTGCGTTTACGCTTTTGGCATCCCTTGGTGGCCGTTCTCACTGGTTTGTACGTTCTTTTTCTGGCTGCTTTCCTAAGTCTGTTTCGGGCTACGCCCAGCATCCACTTTCTGTCTAAAGTGTTGGTCGGGTTGTTTTTCATCCAAGGGGTAGCCGGTTTGGTTAATGTCGCGCTGCTGGCACCGGTGTGGATGCAGATTGTGCACCTGCTGCTGGCCGACTTGGTTTGGATCGCCTTGGTGTTGCTGGCAGCCAATAATTTTGCACTAAGCGAAATCTCCCAATCCGAACAGCGAATTCTCTCTTCCGCGGAAAAGTCCATCGTTGTGTAGGGGAAGGGGTTCTGATTGCCGAAATGGTTCCTAACCGTGAATGGAATGAGGTGACCGACATGGAGAACATGGGAAACGCCCCGGAGGAGCTCCAGGCACTACGCCAGCGTTTGGAAGAATTGCGCCGTCAGATCCATTACCACAACTATCGCTACTATGTGCTTGACGATCCGGTGATTAGCGACGCCGAGTACGACCAGTTGATGGCCGAATTGAAGCGCATTGAAAGTGAGCATCCTGAGTGGATCACCCCCGACTCGCCCAGCCAACGGGTGGGAGGGGCGCCGGCCAGCAAGTTTGAGAAAGTGCGCCACCCGGCACCTATCTTGAGTTTGGCGAACGCCTTCAATGCGGATGAGGTGCGAGCCTGGTTTGAGC